>OFMH01000091.1_pt1 | contig 62692 bp, 59 predicted proteins | sample 1541761 | NCBI WGS metagenome assembly OFMH01 (sample SAMN04209249, study PRJEB22552) | human gut metagenome | biome: gut; material: feces | host: Homo sapiens | place: USA: Oklahoma
AGTGATTATTACTAAACTGTTAAATAAATAAATTTTATCATAGAAAGTACTAATTACAGAAATAAGTTCACACTCTCCTCTCCACTCTCATTTAAACGAAAGCTTTTTAAATATTATATTTCTTTTTTAAATATATTTTTTGCTTTTGGGAGATACAAGAACATGTTTCTATTTCGTCTTTTAATTCTTCTAAATAATTATTATAATCTAAATCTTCTTTATTTAAATTTTCGATTATAGTTAAACTTTCTATTAAATATAAAGCTTTTTCTTCTTTATTTTCTATAAATTTATTTAGCCACTCTTCTTCAAATATAACTTTTTTTAGTAATCTTTTTTCTTTATCGTAATGATGTTTAAGAGAAATTAAATTTCCAATAAGTTTAGAATAGCCATAATTTAGAAGATTATGATATCTATTTTTTCTTTTCTTTCTAAAAGTAGTTCTTCTATATTCTTTTGGCATATTAATAGAACTAATGGCTCTTCTTTTTTGATTTTCGAGAGGACCTTTATATTCATAAAACTTGAAATATATATTTCTTTTTATTTTTTTCCCCATAATTTCCCCCTTCTTTCTTATTATTAACTTTTTATTTTTTATGCTAAAAAATATCTGCCACTATATTATATCATAAATATTCTTATTTTTTTCTACTAACTAGTTTTTTATATTTTTAACTTTTAATTAAATTTTATTTTTTATTTTAGATAATATAAGTTATTACTTAATTTTAAAAAAATGTATTTCTATAAAATTAAACATCATAAAAAATAAAAATTATTTTAAATAATTAACACTGGAATATGAAGAAAATATTGAATATATAATCGCTATTTATCTAAAAAGCGATTATTATATTATTGATTTTATTGACTTTCTTTAGTAGCATTATTTTTTAGCCTATAAAAGCGATTAATTTTTATATAAAAAGCGACTAATTTATGTTATAATATTATTAAATATAAATAAAAAAAGGTGATTTTTTATGGCTACTAAACCACTTGATAATGAAACTATAGAAAAAATTATCTCTTCTATTTTTTTACCACAAGATGTTAGAAATGCTCTTTTAATAGAATTGAATACCGGATTAAGAATTATGGATATAGCTAAATTAAAATTTTCTCAAATTCAATTTGGTATTTTAGAACTAGTGGAACAAAAAACTAAAAAAACTCAAATTACTAAAATTAATATGGATCTTGTTAGATATCTTAATACTAATAAAACTTGGTCTGGAGATTATATGTTTTTAGAAGCTAAAAGAAAAAGAAATGGTATAGAATATTGTGCACCGAAATCTTTTGTTAGATATGTGCAAAATAAATTAAAAATAGTTTGTGAATGTGAACATATTAATCATGAGTTCATTTCAACTCATAGTTTTAGAAAAACTTTTGCAACAAATGCTTTTAATCAAACTAAAGACCTAGTATTTGTTCAAAAATTACTTAATCATTCTTCAGTTTCAATTACTCAAAGATATATAAATGTGGATCAAGAAAGAATAGATAATTTTAGAGAGAAAATTAAAATGGGATTTTAGTGAAATATCCATATATTTTTAATTTTTATGTTATAATATTAATAAATGAGAAAGGAGACTAACTATGAAAAAATTAATTCCTGATGGAATAAGTGATTTTAAAACTTTAATAGAGAACAATTATTATTATGTAGATAAAACTCCTTTTATAAGTGAAGTAGGAAAAAATGTAGGAAAGACACTTCTATTTACTCGTCCAAGAAGATTTGGAAAAACTCTTAATATGTCAATGTTAAAATATTTTTTTGATGTAAGAGAGGCTGAAGAAAATAGAAAGTTATTTAAGGGTTTAGAAATACAAAAATCATCTTATTTTAAAGAACAGGGAAAATATCCTGTAATTTTTATATCAATGAAAGATATAAAAGAAATGAGCTTTGATAGAGCTATTACTGAAGTAAAAAACTTATTAAGTTCTTTGTATAATCAATTTGAATTTATTAGAGAAAAGTTAAATGAAAATGAATTGATAGAATTTAACAATATTTGGTTAGAAAAAAATGATAATAATTTAAGAAAAGCTTTGTTAAATTTAGCTATTTTCTTACAAAAATATTATCAAAAGAAAGTAATAGTTTTAATAGATGAGTATGATACTCCTTTAGTATCTGCATATAGATATGGTTATTATAGAGAAGCTAAAAATTTTTTTAGTGGATTATATGGTTCTGTATTAAAAGATAATACAGTTCTTCAAATGGGAGTAATTACAGGAATAATAAGGGTTGTCAGAGCTGGTATATTTTCTGATTTAAATAACTTAAAAGAGCGTAGTATTTTAAATAAAGAGTATGATGAGTATTTTGGTTTTTTAGAGAAAGAGACAAAAGAGGCTTTAAAATATTATGAAATAGATTCTAAATTAGAAGAAGTTCACTCTTGGTATAATGGATATAGATTTGGAGATACAAAAGTATATAACCCTTGGAGTATTTTAAATTTTTTATCAGAAAGGGAATTTAAAAGTTATTGGATAGATACATCAGAAAATTATCTTATAAAAGATATACTTAAATCAGCTGATAGAGAAACTTTTAATAAATTAAATAATCTGCTATTCGGAAAAGAAGTGGAAGAAGAGATTACAGGAAAATCAACACTTCAAGAGGTTTTAGAGGCTCATGACTTATGGGAGCTGTTGCTATTTTCTGGATACTTAACTATTGATAAGAAAATAGAAGATGATATTTATAGTATAAAAATTCCAAATAATGAGGTAAAAAAATTTTTTAAAGATAGTTTTATAGAGATTTCATTTGGAACAAATCTAACTTTTAAAAGATTAATAAAAAATCTTTTAGATAACAATATTGATAAATTTGAAATAGAACTTCAAGAGATACTTTTAAAATATATGAGCTTTTATGATATTTCAAATATAGAGAAAGTGTACCATAATTTTATCTTAGGTCTGATGATTCATCTTGAAGGAAGATATCATATAAATTCTAATGGAGAAAGTGGACTTGGAAGATATGATATAGAAATTGAACCATTAAATAAAAATATGAGAGGATTTATTTTAGAATTTAAAGTTGCTGATAGTGAAGAAAATCTTGAAAAAAAAGCAGAAGAAGCTTTAGAACAAATAAAAGATAAAAAATATTATGTATCTCTACAAGATAGAGGAATAAAAGAGATCATCTTTGTAGGTATGGCATTTTACAAAAAGTTTGTTAAAATTAAAAGTTTAGAATATTAACAAATTTTAAACAATCTTATTTTTTATTTAAAAATAAAATTAATTAATATTTGTATTTTAGATAAAATTATGTTATAACCAATATAATGATTGGTTAAGGAGGAATTTGAAATGACTAAAAAAGAGTTTATTGATTTATATTTTGAGAAAGGTGCATTCGAAACTAAAGCTGAAGCTGAAAGAAAAGCTAATGCATTCCTTGCTGCTTTAGAAGAAGGATTAGTAAAAGGTGAAGATATTACTTTTATAGGATTTGGAAAATTTGAAGTTGCTGAAAGAGCTGCTAGAACTGGTAGAAATCCTCAAACTGGAGAAGAAATGACTATCGAAGCTAAAAAAGTAGTTAAATTCAAACCAGGAAAAGCATTATCTGAGGCTGTAAATAAATAGTTGGTAATAAAAAAGAGTAGGTTTATTTTTAAGCCTACTCTTTTCCATTACACTTAAAAATTATTTCTTTGAAAGAACAAAATCCTCCAATTCAAAATATAATAACATAATTGTCTCCTTATTCTTTATTTTTATAAAAGATAAACATTTTTTGTTTATATAATAAGATAAGTTAAAATATATTATCATTTTTTCACCTAAAATTGAAAAATTTAAAATTGCACTTCTTTTTAAGAAGTGCAATAATTGTAACTTTTAAAACTCTGGGACACAAAGTTTTCGATTAAATTTTTCCTCATAAAAAAGATGCAAATCAATCTTATAAATATCTTTGAGATTATTTTCAGTTAAAATATCACATGTATTTCCTATGATAAATTTTCCATTTTTACTCAATATTCCTGATTTTTCATTTAACATTAAAGCATGTTCTGGAGTATGAGTTGTAAATATTATTGAATATCCATCTTTGGCTAAAGATTTTATCATTCTTAAGACCCTAATTTGATTTCCGTAATCTAAGTGATTAGTAGGCTCATCAAGAATTATTATTTGTGGTTGTTGAACTAAAACTCTAGCTATTAATATTTGTTGAAATTCTCCACCACTTAATGTAGTTATTTTTTTATCCATAAGATGTATCAAATTTAATTTATTTATAACCTCTATAGCTATTTCATAATCTTTCTTTTTAGGACTGTTAAAAATACCTATATGAGGACTTCTTCCCATTAAAATAAAATCTAATACCTCATAAGAATATGTTGCTGTATGTATTTGAGGAACATAACCTACTATTTTAGAAAATTCATTTCTGGACATATTATAAATATTTTTCCCATTAATTTTTATTTCACCAGATTTTACTTTTTCTAAATTTGTCAAACAATTTAAAAGAGTAGATTTTCCAGCACCATTAACTCCTAAAATACTAAAAATTTCTCCTTTATTTAAAGAAAAAGAAAGATCACTAAATATATTTTTATCATTGTCATAGGAATAACTAATATTCTCTACTTCTAATATTTTATCCATAATTTCCTCGCTATATTTTTGTATGTTGCTTAATTAGAAGCCATGTGTACAAAGGAGTTCCAATAAAACCTGTTAAAAGGCTAATAGGTATTTCGGAACCATTTATATTTCTAGCTAATGTATCTACTACTATAAGGAAACTTGCTCCTAAAAAAGTACTAATAGGTATAAGATATCTATTGTCAGATCCTACTAGCAATCTTCCTAAATGAGGAATTACTAGCCCTATCCACCCTATAGTTCCTGCTAAACATATAGATGAAGCTGTTAAAATTGTAGAACAAATTATAGCTACTCCTCTTAATTGCTCAACATTTATTCCTAAAGATTTAGCTTCTTTTTCTCCTAAAGATAGAATATTTATTCTCCACCTAAGAAAAATAAGAAGTAATCCAGCTATAATTATAGCTGGTGCTACAAAACAAATATCTTTCATATTAATTTTTGCAAGGCTTCCCATTGTCCAATAAGTAATAGTAGCTAGTTGAGTCTCAGGATCAGCGATATATTTAAGAAGCCCTTGTATTGAAGAAAAAAATCCTCCAATGATAATTCCAGAAAGAACTAAAATTAAATTTGAATGATTTTTAAATAATTTTGGAATAATAGTCGTTAAAATTACTGCTAATATTCCTCCTACAAATGCAAAAAGTTGTATTAAAATATATGATGTCTCTAAAATAATACCAATTGAGGCTCCAACACAAGCTCCAGCTGAAACTCCTAATAAATCTGGAGAAACTAAAGGATTTTTAAATATTCCTTGATAAGTTGTTCCAGCTAATGATAGTCCGCCTCCTATTAAAATTGCTCCTAAAAGTCTAGGGAATCTAACTGTCCAAATAACATTTTCCATATTCTTTGTCCAAGTTGTTTCTATATTAAAAATTTTTGAAAAAAATATTTTTATAAATGTAGTAATTGGAATATAGAATCTCCCTACTGTCATGCCTAAGCAAAATATTATAACTGTTAAAATTCCTGTAAAACATATTAAAAATCTAATTTTATTTCTATTCATTTTATTTTCCTGATGGATCTTTATGATTTAAAATATTTTCTATATTTTCATCCGAAATATCATATCCATAGAAAGTATTATAGTAATATTTAATTTCTTTTTTCATATCTATATCTTTAAATAATTCAGGATGAAGCATTTTTGCTATATATTGTAAAAGTAATATATTTTCACTGCTATAATCCCAATCTTTTATTCCTGTAGGACATAAGTAAACTCTATTATTTTGTACAGCTTTTAGTCCTGACCAACTAGGATTATCTGTAATTATTCCTGTACTTTTTAATCTTCCTGTAAATATAACATCTGGATTCCAAGATATTATTTTTTCAATAGTAACAGTATCATTCATTTCTTTTAAAGTATCTTTTGCTAAGTAATTTCCTCCCGCTATTTCTACAAGAAATTGAGGATAAGAATTTTTAGAAAAACAAACAAGTCCTTCGTCAGAACGAGCATAATAAACATTTGGAATTTCTTCAGGTTTTAAGTTTTTAGTTCTACTTAAAATCATATCTACTTTACTATCAAAATATTTATTCCATAATTTTTCTTTTTCAAGAGCTTCTCCACCTAAAGCTTGAGCTGTCACTCTAACTTCATCTTTTTGGAATTTTATAAATTCTTCTATAGTCTTTGGATTATCGTTACTAGGAAATTGAGTTACTATCGCTTCTATTCCTACTTGTTTTAATTTATCTATAGATTCAGGAAGATTCCAATAGAAAGCATATTCAGCTCCTAAACTCATTAGTTCTTCAACATTAGGAGTTTTTGGATTTTTTATAATTGGAATATTTTTTATATTAGGACTAACTATTTTAGACCAATTATTTACAGCTGATGGAGCAACTCCAACAATTTTCTCTGTTTCGCCTAACATAAGAATTTTTTCAAAAGATGGTCCTGTCAAAGCAAGAACCTTTTTTGATTCTTTGGGTATAGTAACTTTTCTTCCTGCTAAGTCAATTACTTCTGTTTCATTCGCATAAAGTAAAGAACTTAAAATAACACTAAAACATAATATTCCTACTGCTTTAAAAATTTTTTTCATATTAACCTCCGAAAATTTTTAGGATTATTTAATAAAAAAACAGTAAATAGAGTCTCTACTTACTGTTAATCAAACAAAAAAGATAAAAATATCTTAATTATGATTTGGTAAGTCTTCTGACTTGGTTTCATCCTACTCTCACGCCTTCCCAGTTTCCCAGTGACATTATTGTGATTTCGTCCACCTTACAGCAGTTTTCACTGTGGGAGATTTTCACTCCTCTTCCTCTATTAAGCTTATATAAGCACCTATTGTCTGTTTGTTTACAAGATAATTGTATATTATCTGTTTTGAAAAGTCAATAAGATATATTTTATAATGTTTGTTTTTATAAATATATTATCGGACTTATGAACTATAAGTACTCAAATATTGTTTAATAAAAATCCCAAGGTTTATTCTAAAAATTGACTTTATTTTTAATAATTTCAATTTTATTAATTTCACCTAAGGATTTTATAAACTTTATTTATTCTTATAAAATAATTAAATTATTTCTTATTTGTGACAATGTGTTGTATACACATGGACATACTCTTTTCCCTTGCAAGTAAGAGTATTATTTAAAAATTTCTTTATTAACTCCTCTATTTTCCCTTCTATTCCCAATATAAACTCCCCACCATTAGCTTTTACTGCATCAAAAACAGTTGATCCAATATGTCCTGTAACTACAACATCAACACCTTTTTCTTTTAAAAATTTTGCTGCTGCTCCATGAGCTGGTTCAGGAGCATCTAATATCTCCTTTGATTTAATCTCTCCATTCTCAATAGTGTATAAAACAAACTTATCACTATGCCCAAAATGTTTTTCTAAATTTTCTCCATCTCTTGTAGGAAATGCCACTACTTTTCTCATTTTTTACCTCCATTTATTTTATTAAAAGATTTTAAATTTTTTTAAAACCCTATCTTGACGTAGTATTTTATCTTCTAACTCTTCATCACTCTTAGCAATCGATTCATAAACTAGGTACTTTATTGGAAGTGATTTTATAATATTCACTATCCCCTCATCTTCAAAGGGATCGTGATAATCAATAGAGTTAATATGTATATATATTCTTTTCATCAAATCCTCTATATCTATTTTTTTATCTCTATTCTCTTCAATACTCTTTCTTACATATTCCCCTGATAAAGAGTAATTAAGGTGCATACCATAGATATAGTTTTTATACTCCCCTAAATTATCAATATTCCTTTTTATATACTCCACTGCCTCTTTTGAGCTTTTCAAATAATAATTACTATTTATCATATGTCCTGTATCAAGCATAAGCCCAATATTTTTATATTTAATTTTTGAAAAAAGATACTCTACCTCTTCCTTATTCAAAAGTTTTAACCCTGGCCACCAAAGATTTTCAAATAACAGTTTAAAATTATATTTTTCATTATCAAAAACTTCATTAATTAATGATATAACCCCATCTAATATCTCTTTATCTGAGTATTTAAAATTATAAGTTAAACTTTCAGTAACTTTAGAATTACAAGCATGAAAAACAACATATTCCACCTCTAATTCCTTTGCTATTTCCAGCTCTTTTTTATAATAATCTATTAACTCCTCTTTGCTTTTCTCTCCACCACATAGAGATTTAAAATATTTTTTATCTTTTAACTCCTCATACAAAGCAGATATATTTCCTGTATATAGTTCAAACCATGATGGGAAAAATCTCATATGATATCCTTTAATATACTCTTTTACTGAAGTATTGTCAGATTCATTAAATTTTATTAGCTCAATCCCATCAAAATTATATTTTTTTATATAATATTCTAAATCCTCTCTTATATTTTCCATATTGATAAAATCTGTTCTATTTAATAGTTTATACATACTTTTCCTTCTTTATATACTATTTTTTATTAATTTAAGCATATCTTCACTTTTTAAATTTTCAAGTTTATAGTACTCTGCACCTAATGCCTCACTTAAAGTTTTCGCCATCTCCAGCTTTATAAATCCCTCTTCTGTATCGATTACAATTGTTCTAATATTCTCTTTTTTTATCTTCTGAGCTAATTCTAAACTCTCTTTTATTGGATCCTTTCCTGAAATAGAATAATTAGCTTTACCATCAGAAAGGAAGAGAATTAATGGAACTACCTTTTCATCTTTTTTCAACTCTTTTTTTATAATATTATATGCTCTCTCTATTCCTGCTGCCAATGGAGTTTTCCCACCAGTTGTTAGTTTCTCCAGTTTCTTTTGAGCAAGATCAATACTTCTAGTAATAGGCAACAATTCTTCAGCACAATCTTTTCTAAAAGCTACTAATCCAACACGATCTCTTTTTTCATAGGCATCTTTTAAAAGTGACATAATCGCCCCTTTCACTGCTTCCATTCTCTTTTTTACCCCCATAGAGCCACTAGAATCAACTACAAATAATATACTTGTTCCTGTCCTTCTCTCCCTAACTTTTACTCTGATATCCTCTTTTCTTATTTTTATTTTCAATCCATTAATATCAGATTTTTTTTGATATGGAGCAGCTGCTCTAATAGTTGCATCAAAAGCAAAATCAATTATTTTTCCCTTAGGAATAATACTCTTTACATATTTCCCTTGAAGAGATCCACTTTTAGTCTTACATCTCTTTCCTGTTCCATTTCTTTTTTTATTGTCCCTTACACTATCAAGAAAAATATCTTTTACTTTGAAAATATCCCCAATTTTAAACTCTTCCTCTAATTCTGAACTATTTTCCTTTTTCTCTTGAGAATTTTCTATATTCTCATCTTCTTCAATCTCTGATTTATCATCAGTATTACAATTTTCCTCTTGGTTATTTTCCTCTTTTTCTTGATTTTTTTGATCTCTATCTGCTAGTTCATTATTGTTTCCACTGTTTTCTTGCTCCTCTGAATTTTTATTCTCCATATTCTCACTATCATCTTTGCTAACAGATTGATTTTTTTGATTTGTCCTATGTGGAAGAACAAATTCAGCAGCCTCTTTTAAATCACTTATATTCAGATATTTTCTTCCATCTAAAGCAGCTAACCCCTTTGCTGTTTCTATCAATATTATTTCAGCTCTATTCCCAGTAGTATTAGCTTCTTCTACTATTTTTATAGCTATATTAATTATCTGCTCACTAGCTTTTATCTCACATAATCTCTCTTTAGCTCTAAAAATTTTCTCTCTTAGTGCCTCATTATCTTCTTTATATTTTTCACAAAATTTTCTAGGATTGTCTTCAAACTCCAATCTTTTTTTAATTATTTTTACTCTTTCTAGTATATTGTCACTACCCTCTACATTTACATAAAGCCCAAATTTATCTAAAAGTTGAGGACGCAACCCTCCCTCTTCTGGATTCATTGTACCTATCAAAACAAATTTACATTGGTGTGAGATGCTTATACCCTCTCTTTCAATATAATTTATCTCTCTAGAGGCTACTTCTAAAATGTTGCTTATAATACTATCTCCCAATAGATTAACTTCATCTATATATAGAATATTATTGTGACATTTTTTTAAAAGTCCATCTTGAAAAACTTTTTTTCCAGTTTTCAATGTTTTTTCTATATCTAAACTTCCCAATAGATTATCCTCTGTTATATTTAAAGGAAGATTTACTATTTTTATCTCTGGAAAAACTTCACCAATACCTCTTACTAATGTTGATTTTGCAGTTCCTTTTTCTCCATTTATCAGTACTCCACCAATTTTAGGATTTATTATATTTAAAAGAAGAGCCTTTTTTATTTTCTCTTGCCCCTCTACTGCTACAAAAGGAAATATCATCTTTTCCTCCTTATAAACTTTCGATTAGTTTCTCTATTTTACTTTCTTCTAAAATACCATCTTCAAAAGGAGTTTTTCTCATTCTATGAGGAAGTGCCAATACTGCTGCTCTCAACATATCCTCTCTCAATACATCTTCTCTTCCCTCATATGCAGCTATTGTTATTGCTGTTTTTATAACACTTATATCAGCTCTATGTCCATCAACATTTAATGCAATAGATATTTTAGCAGCTATCTCATACATCTCATCACTACAATTTACACTATTTAAAATACTTTTACTTCTCTCAATCTTCTCTTTTAAAGCTCTCTCTTCCTCTTCATATTTTTTTATAAAATTCTTAGGGTTATTTTCGAACTCTATTCTTCTTTTTACAACTTCCACTCTTTTACTAGGTTCTCTCTCACCTATTACATCTACTACTAAACCAAATCTATCTAATAATTGTGGTCTTAGATCTCCCTCTTCTGGATTCATTGTTCCTACCAACACAAATTTAGCAGGGTGACTAAAAGAGATTCCCTCTCTCTCTATACTATTTACCCCCATTGCTGCAGAATCTAAAAGCACATCAACTATATGATCATCTAATAGATTGATCTCATCTACATATAAGATATTTCTATTACTTTGAGCAAGAATCCCCTTTTCAAATTTTTTCTCTCCTGTTTTAATAGCATATTCTATATCTAAAGTTCCGACTACTCTATCTTCAGTAGCACTTATAGGAAGATTTATAACCCTCATTTTTCCTAAAGTTTTTTTTATCTCTTCCCCAGAATTATATTTTTCTAAGCATTTATCACAAAACTCCTCTGTTTTATTGGGATCACAATGAAATTCACACAAGTTTTCCTCTCTCTCTGCTAAGAGGTTTGCTAATCCCCTTACTAAAGTTGATTTTGCAGTTCCCTTTTCTCCCCTTATAAGAACTCCTCCAAGACTTGGATTTATTATATTTAATATCAATGCCTCTTTCATTTTTTCCTGTCCCACTATTGCTGTAAATGGGTATAAATAATCTCTACTACTCATTAATCTTACCTGCCTTATCTTTTAATATTTTAAATACTGCTTTCCGTAAAACACAATCTTTATCCTCTAACCCATAAGAAGTATTAAAAATCATTCTTGAAGGGCAACATCCTTTGCAAATATCTCTATATTCACAAAAATTACACCTCTCATATTTTCCAGAAGAAAGTTTTTTTATCTCTATTTCTCCATCTATATTTCCCATATAATAATCTTTATTCCCTACAAGAGAGCTACAAGGGTAGGCATCTCCTTCTGGAGTTACAACCATTGCTTGTCCCAAAGATGAATAACAATAATTTTCACTACTACACCTTGTAGTTGTCCTTATTCTTGCCTCTTCTATCTCTCTTATCACTATCTTTTTCCCTGTTAACTCTTTTAAAATTTCTATTTTTTCATAAGCTTTTTTCAAATTGATATATATATCCTCATCTTTAGGAGGAGTAAAATCTTGATTTTCTAGACAATTTCCTGTAACTCTCAATAAATCAAGCCCAATCCCCTGTATATTTCCTAAATAATATGCCATCTCTACCAACTTATCTAACTTATCAATATTTTTATTGCTAACTACACAATTTAGATTGATGTTTCTATTTTTTTCCCTTAAAAGATTTATTCCTTCTAAAGTTCTTTTAGTTTTCCCTCTAAGCTCCTCATTTATCTTTATTGTTCCATCAAAGCTTATTCCAATATTTATTCTCATTTTTGATAGTTTTTCAGCTATCTCTTCTGTTATCAAAGTTCCATTACTTTGGAGTCCTATTTTACAATTATAGCCATTCTCCTCTAAATATGAGTAAATTTTTTCTATTACTTGAAAATTTAAAAGAGGCTCTCCACCTGCTAAAATCAAAGTAAAATCTTTATTTTCACAAAGATCAATAACTTTTTTAGCTGTCTCAAAAGACATATATCCATTATTAAATTTAGGACGAGCATAACAATATTTACAATTTAGATTACAACTGTCAGCCAACCAAAGAACTAAATATTTTATATTAAACTTACTCTTCATACTCTTCAAGATCTCCTTCAATATTTAAATAAATCTTTCTTAAACTTTGAAGTTTTTCTGAAGGAGCATTCCACATCTTTCTTTGTTCAGCCTCTAAAAGTCTCTCTGCTATATTCATTACAGCATGAGGATTATTCTCCTTTAGCCACTCTCTATTCTCTTTGTTTTCAATATATTTCTCTGTTATCTTATTGTACATCCAATCTTCTGCAATTTCCGAAGTTGCATCCCAACCAAAGAAAATATCTACCATAAAACTTACCTCTTGAGCCCCCTTATATCCATGCCTTTTTAGCCCTTCAAACCATTTTGGGTTCAATATACGAGATCTCATAACTCTAGCTGTTTCTTCTTTTAGACTCTTTATTTTAGTTAATTCAGGATCGCTTGTATCTGTGCTATATGAACGTGGATCTTTTCCACTAGCATATTTTACTGCTGCTACTAATCCCCCATGATAAGTATAATAATCATCACTTTCAAGCATATCAATCTCCACAGAGCACTCATTTTTTACAGTTACATCTGCTTTTTTCATTCTAGTCATAAAAATATTCTCTACTTTTTTCCCATGATAGTTACTTCCATAAGCATGTGAACTCCAATTTACATAGGCTCTACCTAAATCCTCTCTTGTTTCCCATTGCTTAGAATTGATTAAAACTCCAACTCCTGCTCCATAAGTTCCCGGTGGACAACCAAAAACCCTCATTTTTGATAGCTCCTCTGCCTCTTTTAAATCATACCCATCTTTTAGTAGTTGAGATATATCTTCATTGATATTCTTTTTAATATAATTGATCTCTTCTGGCTCATCTAATTGAGTTACTAAATTAACAGCCTCTTCTAACAGCTTTATAAGAATAGGAAAAGTATCTCTAAAAAGCCCTGTTATTCTTAAAGTTACATCTATTCTCGGTCTTTTTAATTCCTCATAAGGTATAACCTCTAAACCAATAACCCTATCTCCATTGTTAAGCCAAATAGGTTTTACTCCCATTAAATATAAAGCCTCTGCAATATCATCACCATTGGTTTTCATAGTTTCTCCACCATATATAAGCAGGGCTATATTTTTAGGTATCTTTCCCTCATCTTGAAGATACCTTTCAATCAATTTATCCCCCAGTTGAACTCCTACTTTCCAAGCAGCTCTTGACGGTATCTTGTTTGGATCTATTGCATAAAAGTTAGTTCCTGTAGGTAGGATATCTATATTTCCTCTAGTGGGACACCCTGATTGCCCCGGAGATATAAACTTTCCATTTACCCCTTTTTCTGTACTCTCCATCTCTCTAACTGTATCTTTAATTTTGGGTAAAACTATTTCAAGAATATTTTTCCTTAAAGTGACAAGATATCTATTTTCCTTTACCTCATAATCTAAATACTCTTTCTCAAAAACATCTTTATTCTCCAAAACAATATCTTTTATTATTTTTAATCCAATATTTCTAATATCATCTAATATCATAAGATTAGTTTTTCCATTATTAGAAAAATGAGGATTATTTTTTAACTCCTCTATCTCATATCCTAAAGCTTTTCCAATAGTTTTATCTATCCCCATCATTCCACAATTATCTATCCTCATAAGAGCTTGAATTAGAGTAGCACATCTCTCTCCTTTAGCTGGTTCTCCCAAAATGTGCAATCCATCCTTAATTGTAGAACTTTTTAACTCCTCTATATATGAGTGAAGTTTATTAATAAATACCTTATAATCTCTTATAATATCTTCCTTTTCAATATTCATATCCAAATTATAGTTATATTTAAAAACCCTATCTAAAATATCCTCTTTTAGCACTTCTAATTTAGTGTCCTTTGAATTTTCAGCCTGATAATATTGTTTAATCAACTCATCTAGCTCCTCTATATCCTCATACTCTCCAGCCAGTGTAAGAGCTGGAATCATATATGAAATAAGAGCTGCATAACTTCTTCTTTTAGCTTGTAATCCCTCTCCTGTTACATTTATCGAATAATCATATAGGTGTGGGATATCATCAATATTAAAATCTGGTGTACAACTACTGCTCAATCCAATCTCTTTCCCCGGCAACCATTCCAATGTCCCATGAGTTCCCACATGATAAATTACATCTGCTTTAAATATCTCTTTTATCCATTTATAAAAAGAGTAATATTGATGAGGTATCATAAAATCTGTATTGTGGTACATCTCTTCAGCTTTTGCTATCATTCCTCTAGCAGGTTGAAGTCCTATAAATATATTTCCATTTAGAATCCCGGGAACTGGAATCAGATTATCATATACCATAAACTCCCCTAGAGGCTCTCCCCATTGAGATTCCAACTTCTCTTGTGCCTTTTTATCTAACTTTTTAAACCAACCCATATATCTATCTTTATCTATTGTATCTATACTTTTTTCCAAAACTTTTTCAGGAGTCAACCAATTTTGATCATTAGAAACTCCCTTTATAATCCTTTGTATAATATCATTTCCATTTTCAAAATCATATTCAGTTTTAATTCCCAACTCTTTAAATTTATTTACCATATTGTATACAGAATTAGGAGTATCCAACCCAAAAGCACAACCAATCATATCATTTCTTGGAGGCATATTATGAAAAATTATAGCAACTTTCTTATCTCCATTTTTTTTATTAGCTAGTTTTGACCACCCCATAGCCATTCTTGCTATTTTATTCACTCTTTCCTCTATAGGAAGAAAGATATATTTCTCTCCAAACTCATCTTTTATAGTTTCATGGGTACAACAGGTTACAGAGATTATCTGTCCGTCAAACTCTGGATAATATACCCCTGTTGTAAGTGACATTGTATCTAAACCCCTCACATCATTTTCCCATGTTTTTCTATCTTGATAAGTTGTCATTCCCTGTATCACTGGTACTTTTAAATCTTCAAAAATAGATTTATTAACTACTGTTGTTCCATCTCCCGGCTCATTAAAAATACTTTGAGAGTAACCTAATAAGTTAATCACAACATCTACTATTGTTTCCCCATTTTTACTAAAATAGTTATCCAATACCCACTTAGTACCCTTAGCTTTAATAGATATATCTGGAACAGAGTTTGTAAATACTGAAAATGGAGTTCCTCCCTCTCTTTCTATCTCCTCTATAAATTTATCTATAACCTCCATCTTTCTACTTTGCCACTCTCTACCATGAAAAAGTATACCTATTACATTCTTCTTTTTTGATATCTTTTCAATAAAGCTATCTACATCTTCAACAATCTTTCCATCTGAATATATCCCTTCCCATTTAGGAAAGATACAATCTTCCACTTTATAATCTGTTTTTCCTATACTATTTGCAATATAGAGAATCATATTTTTATAGTTCTCTTCTCCTCCAAGAAGATAATATTGTGTAAGCTTATCATAAAGGAGAGGAGAGATTCCAGAATTTTTTGTAAACTCTCTTGTTTCATCTTCTATTGTTGAATGAATAAAGAAAGACTTTATCTTTTCAAATCTTTTTTTCATCTTTAAAAAGCTTTTAAAATTTGAAACTCCACCATGTAGCATCATACAAATAAAATCACTTTTTGCTATTGAATTTATAAGATTATTATAAATATTATTTGAAGAATCAATATCTGTTGCTGTAAAAAATTCAAAGTCAAATTTGTTTAGATAGCTGCTCTTTATACTGTTACAAACTTTATTTAAACTGTACATATTATCAAACATTGAGGTTATAAATACAATTTTAAACATTATTCCTCCCACTTTTCCTTTATATATTTTAAAAGAATCATTATGTAATTTCCTACTAAATCATTTTTTACATACTCTTTATCTTCAATAGTTAAATTTTCTATTTGAAGTTTTTCACATATTATCTCTCCTAGCTTTTCACAACTATTTTCAACAACCTCTCTTGAAAGAAGTTCCCAATCTAATTGATCTAATAGGTGTATATATAGAGAAGTTAAAGCCACTATTTCCTCATCTACTTCTATATTTTTTATAAACTCCATATACTCTAGTTTTTTATTTGATTTTTCTGGGTAGAACTCTATATATTTTTCCCAAACTTTTTCAGCTGTTATTCCATATCTTCTTCCACGTCTAAAAATAGATTTTTGCCTTTGAGGAGTAAGATCAGATTGTTTTGCCAAAGCCTCTTTTACTCCCTTTTTCACTGCTTTTCCTATAAGTTCTCCCAATTTAGAGTGTTTCCCTGCATCTTTATAAGTTCTCTCACTTTCTAAGTTACAATAAACAATTACCCCATCAGTTCCTGATCCAGTTGCTATCCCTGAAGAGTACTTACTTCCCTCTAATAGCTCTTGAATAGCAGCAGTTTTTGCCTCTGTTATTGTAATCAAAGCTCTAGTTAAAGTATGAGGCAATAGGTTTCCATTTATTGCTACCATTATATTTATTGTCCCGTGTTTAACTTGTTCTATCTTCCCATTATTTTCTATATATGAGGCTGGATCTCCTACACGTCCACCATTGGTTTCAATCCCACCTGTAATTAATGCTGTAACTGAAAGATCTTCATATTTCTCTACAGTTATACTCATATTCTTCATATCTGCAGCAGTTCCCAATCCAGTTGTATACTTAGGATCAAGCCCTAATTCTTGTGCTATTATCTCCATATGCTCTTTATATGTAGGAGCTTTTAGCTGACACCCCATTCCCGGAGCAGTTTTTGCATCATTATTAAAGATTGCTGTTATATTTTCTGAATATCCTCCATTGATTATACCTGTACTAAGAACGCCTCTTTTTCCAACAAATTTTACAATTACACTTTTATTATATTGATATACTTTGTCCCCTGTATCTAATATTTTCAACATTGATCCCCCTTATAATATGCAAAAATCTAGCTCTCCTGTTATTGGATTTTTATATATTTTGGCATTTATTCCATAAACCTTATTTAAGTTCTCCTCTGTTATAACCTCTTTTGGTGTTCCATCAGCTACTATTTTCCCATTCGACAATAAAATTAATCTTGTACAATATTTTATTGCTATTCTTAAATTATGTATAACTGCAATTACAGTCTTTTTCTCCTCTTGCATCTTTTTAACAATTTTAAAAAGCTCATCTTCATACATCATATCCATACTTGCTGAAGGCTCATCTAACAACATCACTTTACTTTCTTGAGTCAATACCTTTGCAAAAAGTACCCTTTGTCTCTCTCCACCAGACAATTCCAATATTGATTTATCCTTAAATTTTAAAGTATCTGTAAGTTGCATATATCTCTCTGCAATCTCTCTATCTTTTTTACCATACTCTTGAAATCTCTCTAAATATGGATATCTTCCTAATACAACTACATCTACACAAGGAAAATCAAAGCCTAAATTTGTATTTTGATTCATAAAAGAGATATTTTGTGCTAACTCTTTCTCTTTATACTCCCTTATATTTCTTTCATTAAAAAATATATTTCCAGATTTTATCTGATTTATACCATTTATTGTTTTTAATAGTGTTGTTTTTCCTGATCCATTTGGACCAATTATCCCTATAATCTCCTCCTCTTTACATTGAAAAGATATATTCTTTAAAATCTCTCTTTCCCCTATAGAGTAACAGATATTATCTATTTTTAAATTCATTATAATCCCCTACCCTCTTTTCTAATTTTTATAATTAAATAAATAAAGTAAGGTGCCCCAATTAATGAAGTGATTATTCCTACACTTACTTCACTTGGAGCTAAAACAACTCTTGAGATCAAATCACTAAATGTTAGAAAAAAAGCCCCTGCTAGAAAAGATGCTTTCAATAACTTTCTGTTGTCAGCTCCTATTATTTTTCTCAACATATGTGGAACAATAAGCCCTACAAACCCTATATTTCCACTTATACATACAGATATCGCCGTAAGCATAGCTATAATTATTAAAATTTTCTTTCTTATTTTTCTAATATTTATTCCTAAAGATTTTGCCTCCTCATCTCCCAATAAAAGTATATTCAACTCTTTACCATAGTAAAAAAGAATAAAAGTAAGTATTAAAATTGGAAATACCCCAAAAAGAAAGTGCTCCCATCTTCTTCCACTTAAACTTCCTATTGCCCAAAATATATACTCTTTTATTTGAGATTCCATAAGATTTGTTAAAATCATAGAGGAGATAGCTCCTACAAAACTACTTATTGCTATTCCTGATAAGATAAGCAAAAGATTGTCTGTTCTACCTTTTAAAGATGCTAACTTGTATACAATAGAAGATACTAAAAGAGAAAAACATATTGAAAAAAATGGCATTGCAAAAATACTTAATGAACTTAACCCTAAAGCTATTGACAGCACTGCCCCTAAACTTGCTCCACTAGAGATACCTATTATCCCAGAATCTGCTATGGGGTTTTTTAAAAGGCTTTGCATTGTACAACCACAAACAGCTAATGCTCCCCCTACAATTACTGCTGTCATTACCCTTGGAAATCTTACATAAAATACAATAGGAATATAACTTTTCTTTGCTATTTGAAAATCTGTTCCACCTATTTTATTTAAAAGTATCTTTACAACTTCTGGAATTGGCACTTTTACTGCCCCATAAAATAGTGAAAATAGAATAATGGCTATCAACAACAACAGCATAAATATATTAAAATCTATTTTTTCTTTTTTCAAATCATCTCTCCTCCAAGTTATATATTTTTTTTGCTAATACCTCTATTCCATCAATCATATATTGTGAAGTTGGAGCAGTTACCTTATATTTTACAGGGATAACCCTTTTGCTTTTCACTGCTTTTAAATCTTGAAGGCTTATATCATTAATAAAAAAGTCTAAAAACTCCTCTCCATCTGTATATTTATCCCATATTGGAATAATTATAATATCTGGATCTAACTCTATTACCTTTTCTTTATTAATCTTTTCAGAGTTTTCAATTCCATTTTCGGCAGCTATATTTATTCCACCAATAAGTTTTACCATATCATCAAAAGTTGTATTTTTTCCACTTGTTGTTTCAAAAGGTGTATAAAACATTATTTTTAATTTTTCCCCACAATAATTTTTTTCTATTTTATTTTGAATAACTCTAAGCCTTTGCTCCATATTATTGACTATTTTTTCTCCATTTTCTCTTTCATCTACTATACTAGCCAACTCTTTTATCAACTGTTTTTGTTCTTCAAAAGTTTTAGGAGTTTTGTATGTGTAGACATTAGCTCCTGTTTCTTCTATCTGCATCAATATCTCTTTTTTCATCCAATCTGCTGTAATAACAAGATCTGGATCTAACTCAATCATCTTTTCTATATTGCTTTCTACCTTTGGAAACTTTTTAGCCTCTTCTACAACATATGATATTTCAGGGTCTTCATTTATCTTTCCGCTTAAACCAACTATTCTATCTGAATTTACTAAACTTAATATCATTTCATCACCACTTAAAGTCAATGAAACTATTCTTTTATATTTTTTAGGTGTTATCTCTTTTCCAAAAATACTACTTGTTAAAAATACTATTAATAAAACAATTAAATAAGCTGTTTTTTTCAATTTTTGCCTCACTTAAAACATTAAAAAATTAACTATACTTAATAAAGCAGGCAGAGAAATTTCTACCTGCTTTATTGTTAAATTTTATTAGAAATTATATCTAAATCCTGCATAATAGCTTCTTCCATCTGCTGGGTAGAATAGTGTTCTAGGACCTGCACCCCAAGGTGATCTTGTTGAAGTGATTGTATTACAATACTCTTCATCAAATAAGTTTCTTATTCCTCCATATAATTCTAATCCATTATCTAAAGTATAAGAGATATTTGCATCTACAGTTACATAATCATTATCTTTTCCAAAATAGTTGTCAAAATCATCTTCTGCATAAGCATCAGCTTGATAATAGATATCTGTATTTACATATAATTTTTCATTAAATCTATATGTTGCTCCTAGGTTTAATGTCCATTCTGGAACTCCTGCAAATGTATTACCATCATACTTACCACTTGTTACCTCAGGTTTAATATATGAAATATTTTCTCTTAAAGTTAATTTATCAAAATAGTGTGCTAAAGATAATTGAGCTCCTGTTCTTTCAACTTTTCCATCAAAGTTTCTATTTCTATCATTATTTGCATCAGTTTTATCATAATAAATTTCATTATCTGATTCAATATAGAATACTGAAGCTGCTAATGATGTATTTTTATAGTAATCTCTTACTCCAATTTCATAAATATCATTTTTTTGAGTTTTTACATCTCCATACCAATATCCAGCATCAGATATAGTTGGAGTTCTCATTGCTCTAGTATAGTTAAAGTAGAGATTTCCTGTATCAGAGTATAGATAGTTTACTCCAAATTCATAGCTATCATTATTTGAATAATCAGCATCCATAGGTTTTATTTCCACTAATTGCCAATTCTCACCATATATTTTAGAACTATATTTATATTCTACTCTTTCTCTTCTATATCCTTGAGTAAACTCTAAGTTTCCAAATGTAGTTTTATTCATAATATATCCAGCATATGATTCTCTTTCATCATCTGGAGATTTTTGAACCTTTCCATTTACAGTTACTGGTGTTTTAAATTCTCTATTTCCATCTCTATAATCTCCACCTACGATAATATAACTATTATCTCCATAACTATATTTTACTTGTGGTTTAATAAAATATTCTTTTGTTAAAGTATTTTGGTTTTTACTTTCCTCTTCTGAATATCCACCATAAATTAAGAAATCTAATTTATCTGTTAATTTTTTATTATATGAAAGATTCCAAATATCAGTTATACTATGAATAAGTCCTCCATATGAACCTATTTGAGTAGGTTTATCTTCAAATTGAGATTTTTCCAAATATCCAGTATAATAATCTTTTGTTTTATTATGATTATATCTTAACTCTATATTTCCATCTTTTAATAGATATTTACCTCTTAACCAAATAGATTCTCTTCTATCTTCATCATTTTTATATTCAGGATTTCTATCTCTATAATCCATACTTGAATATCCAGAATAAGAGGTATTAACTAACAGTTTTTCTCCAATTTTAGTTCCATAAGTTAAATTTGCTCTTGTTGTTTCCCAAGAACCTGCTTCTAAACCTACACTACCATAATTTACTTTATTTTCTGGTGCTTTAGTTATAATATTTACAACCCCTCCAATAGCACCATCCCCATACATTACAGCTCCTCCACCTTGGATAATTTCAATTTTTTCAACTTCTCCTATTGGAATAGATGTTATGTCTGCTCCATTAAAACTATTAAAAGGGATTCCATCTAAAAGAATTACTGTGTTGTAATTAGAAGTTGCTCCTGACCCTCTTAAATCTATTTTTGGAGAGGCTCCATCCATTTTTCTAACAATTACTCCCGGTACTCCTTTTAAAGCTTCATCAATAGTTAAAGCTCCCTTTTCTTTAATCTCTTCAGCAGTTACTACATAAACGTTTTTAGCTGTTTCATGTGCTGATGTTCCAAAGCTTTCAGTTGTAGTAATAACTGTCTCCTTTAATTTTTGACTTGCTAAATTTTCTTCTGCCATTGCAGTTGTTCCAACAGCTAATATAGCTGCTAGCATTAAGTATTTTTTCATTATTCCTCCTAGATTTTTTATATATTTTTAATATTTTTTAAGCAAAATTAAAAAACCCTGATTAGGTAAACATCTTACCTAACCAGAGCACCAATTACAAATAATGAAAAAATCCTATTTTACATGATTATTTATATGATTAATTGGTAAGTCTTCTGACTTAGCTTCATCCTACTTTCACACCTTCCCAGTTTCCCAGTGGTTTATCGTGATTTCGTCCACCATACAGCAGTTTTCACTGTGAGGGATTCGCACCCTACTTCCTCTATTAAGCTTTATGCACCTAATTATTTTTTGTTTTATTTCTAATTTAAGAGTACTATAATTAAACTAAAAAGTCAATAGTTTATTTATAATTTATCTCTATTCTTCAATTTCTTCCACATCTCCTTCAATTTCAAGATAGATTTTTCTTAGCTCTTTTAACTTTTCAGAAGATATATTCCACATTCCACGTTTCTCTGCCTCTAACAATCTCTCTGTTATATTTAACATAGCATGAGGGTTATTTTCCTTTATCCACTCTCTATTCTCTCTATTTTCTACATACTTTTCACTGATCTTATCATACATCCAATCCTCTACAATCTCTGAAGTAGAATCCCAACCAAAAATAACATCTACCATAGCACTAATCTCTAAAGCTCCTTTATATCCGTGACGTTGAAGTCCCTTAAACCATTTGGGATTCAGTATACGAGATCTCATTATTCTTGCTGTTTCCTCTTTTAAACTTTTTATTTTAACATTATTTATATCACTTGTATTTCCACTATAAGATCTAGCATCTTTTCCACTAGCATATTTTACTGCTGCTGTTAATCCTCCATGATAAGCATAATAATCATCACTTTCAAGCATATCAAGTTCAACAGAGGCTTCATTTTTTACTGTAATATCTGTTTTCTTTAAACGACTAACAAAGGCATTTTCAAACTTTTCCCCGTGATAACTGCTACTATAAGCGTGACTGCTCCAATTTATATATGCTCTTCCTAAATCCTCTCTTGTCTCCCAATTTTGTGATTCTATCAAGGTTCTTACCCCTGTTCCATAAGTTCCCGGAGGGCAACCAAACACCCTAATTTTTGCCATATTTTCTGCCTCATTTAAAGAACAACCTTGATTTAAAAGCTCCGCTATATCATCTTTTAAATTCTTTTTAATATAATTTATCTCATCATCTTCATCTAACTGTGAAACAATGTTCATAGCATCTTCTAATAATTTTATTAAAGTTGGGAATGTATCTCTAAAAAGCCCAGATATACGAAGGGTAACATCGATTCTTGGTCGTTTAAGCTCTCCATAAGGTATAGCCTCTAATCCAATAACTCTATCTCCATTGTTGTGCCATACTGGACGAACACCCATTAAATATAGTGCCTCTGCTATATCATCACCATTGGTTTTTATTGTATCTCCACTATAAAGAATCATAGCTATATTTTTAGGAAGTGTCCCCTCATCTTCAGCATATCTTTCAAGCAACTTCTCTGCTAATTTTATTCCAACTTTCCATGAGGCTCTTGAAGGTATCTTATATGGATCTATTGAGTAAAAATTTGTTCCTGTTGGAAGTATATTTATATTTCCCCTTGTTGGATACCCTGATTGCCCAGGTAAAATAAATTTTCCATTAGCTCCATTAATTACACTTTCGCTTTCTCTTTTTGTTGCTAAAATCTTTGGTAAAACAATATCTAAAACATTTTTTTCTAATTCTAAAATATATTTTTCATCTAAAATAGAATACTCTTTAGAACTCTTAATAACCCCTTGATAATCCTTTTCTCCCAATATCTCACCTATAACTTTTTCAGTTAAATTTTGAATATCATCTACTATCATTAGGTTTGTTTTACCATTCTGCTTTTTTTCATATGGATTATTTTTAAGATATTCAATATCATATCCTAAAGCTCTTCCAACTAAGGTATCTGCTGGTTTCATTCCACTATTTTCAACTCTTAAAAGAGTATGAATTAAAGATATCAATCTATCTCCAGAAGCGGCTTCTCCCAAAATGTGTAACCCATCTTTTATTACAGAACTTTTCAATTCTTCAACATATGAATGAAGTTTATTTATAAAGCTATTATAATCATTTCTTATCTCTTTTTCACTAATATTCATATCTAAATTGTAATTGTGTTGGAAAACCCTTTTTATAATATCCTCTTGTAAATCTTCCAATTTTGAACTTCTGTTTAATTCAGCTTGATGATACTGTTTTATTAAATCATCTAACTCCTCTATCTCCTCATATTCTCCAGATAAAGTAAGTGCTGGTATCATATATGATATTAAAACAGCATTGCTTCTTCTTTTTGCTTGTAATCCCTCGCCAGAAATATTTACTGAATAAGGATATAAATGTGGGATATCATCAATATTAAAATCTGGACAGCAACTACTGCTCAAACCAACCTCTTTTCCAGGTAACCACTCCAATGTTCCATGAGTTCCTACATGATAGATCACATCTGCCTTAAAAATCTCCTTTATCCACTTATAAAAAGAGTAGTATTGATGAGGAATAATAAAATCTGTACTATGGTACACCTCCTCAGCTTTTTCCTCCATCCCTCTTGAAGGTTGTAAACCTATAAAAACATTTCCATTGAGTATCCCCGGGACTGGAAAAAATCCATCATAAATCATAAATTCTCCAGGAGCTTTTCCCCATTGTTTCTCTAACTCTTTTTTTACTTTTTCATCTAGCTTCTCAAACCAGTCCATATATATTTCTTTAGAGATTTTATCAATACCTCTTTCTAAAACTTTTTCACTACTTAGCCACTTTTTATCATTTGAAACTCCAGCTATTATTCTATTTATTATCTCATTTCCATCTTTAAAATCATAATCAAGCTTTATTCCAATCTCTTTAAAAAGTTTTATCATATTGTTTACTGATGCAGGAGTATCTAAACCAAATGCCCTCCCTATCATATCATTTCTTGGAGGCATATTATGAAAAATCACAGCAATTTTCTTTTCCTCATTCTTCTTAGCTCCCAATTTAAGCCAATTTATTGCCATTCTTGTAATCTTATTTACACGTTCATCTATTGGAATAAATATCTTTTTCTCTCCTATCTCATCTTTTACTATCTCATATGTACAAGCTGTTACAGAGATTATCTGTCCATCAAATTCTGGATAATATACCCCTGTTGTCAATGCTTCACTATCTAGTCCTCTTATATCAACATCCCATGTTTTTCTATTCTGATAAGTACTCATTCCCTGAATTACAGGTATTTGTAAATCTTCGAAAATACTTTTCTCAACTACTGTATCCCCATCTCCAGGAGTACTAAATATTGTTTGAGAATATGCTAATAAGTTAATTATCACCTTAGGGATAACTTTTCCATTATGCTTTAAATAATTTTCTATTACCCATTTTATTCCCTTAGATTTTATTTCAGGTCTTTCAATAGAGTTAGTAAAGATAGCATAAGGTGTTCCCCCCTCTTTCTCTATCTCCTCTATAAATTTATCTACAACTTTTATTCTCTTGCTATTCCACTCCTTTCCATGAAAAAGAATGGTAATAACATTATTTTTTTTAGAGATCTCCTCTATAAACTCTCTCTCATTTTCTACTAAATTTCCTTTAGAGTAAATACCTTCCCATCTCTCATATTGATAATTTTCATATTTATAGCTTTTTTCTCCAAATTGTGAAGCTGTGTATAAGATAAGGTTTTTATAATTTTTCTCTCCACCTAAAGTATAATATTTTGTCATATTATGCACAGTTGTAATAGGTATTCCACCTTGCTCTGTATACTCTCTATTTTCATCACCAATTGTAGTATTTATAAAAAATGGAACTTTCTTCCAAAAATTATTTTTTATCTTATCAAAATTTTTAAAACTTGACACTCCACCATGTAAAAGCAAAAATACAATGGAAGTTGTTTCTAACTGTTTTTCCAATTCTTCATATTTTTCCAATGATTCATCAACTTCTTTTGAGTTAAAAAAACTAAAATTAAACTCTCTAGTATACTCTTTTTCAAGTTCATAACACACTTTTTTTAAAATATAACTACTGTCATAATGAGATGTAATAAAAGTTATTTTAAACATAAATCCTCTACTCCTTCGAAAATCATTTTTCTTCTTCAAATTGATATATTAATTCAGCTAATTCCTCTATCCCCTCAATGATATATTGAGAGTAGATATAGATATATTTTCCGGGAATTACATAGACTTTTTTATCTTTTACAGCTTTTATATCTTGACAACTGATATCTTTTGTTAAAAAATCAAGAGCCACATTGTCATTCTTTTTTGTTATCTCAACATCTTCCCAAGTTGGAGATATAATAATCTCTGGATCTAATTCAATTACCTTTTCTTTTGAAATTTTTGCAGATCTATAGATTCCATTTTCACTAGCAATATTTTCAGCAAAAACTTTTTGGAGCATATCTCCAAAAACACTTCCCTTTCCATTTGTACTCTCTGAATAAGAATATTCTAAAACTCTTGGTGTCTCTCTATTTAGCCCTTTTATTCTCTCTTGAACTTTCAAAAGACGAGTATTCATATCATCAATTATCTCTTGGCTTTTTTCCTCACAATCTAAAACACTTCCTAACTCTCTAATTAAATCTTGTATCTCCTCAAAAGATCTCGGTGTTTTATAAATATAAACATTGATATCAGCATCTTCCAATTGCAAAACAATCTCTCTCTTTAACCAATCTCCAGCAACAACTATATCAGGTTCAGCCTCAATTATTTTTTCCACATTGTTATCAAACTTATTAAATTTATCCAATTTTTTATTTAATACAGATTTCATCTCACTTGTATTGCTGTGTCCACTCATTCCTAAAATTCTATCATGTGGCACTAAATCATATAAAATTTCATCTCCTGCCATAGACATAGAAATAATTTTTTTATATCTCACTTCCTCTAAATTTTCACTTCCAAAACTCAATGTAAAAAAAACTAAAGATAATAGAATATAGACTATCTTTTTCATCTCTCCTCCTATTTGAATTATTTTCTATTCTAATTTAGTAAGAATAATACATTTTTTAAACAATTATGTCAATGATTTTTTTATATATTAATATTTTTTCTATTGACAAAAGAAATATAATAATGCTATTATATCCTTGCAATCAAACAAATAACTTTATGTATGGTTTTATTTTAAATTAAAAGGGAAACAGGTTTGAATCCTGTACGGTCCCGCCACTGTAATGATGATGAACGCAATAGCCACTGGATTTTTTCTGGGAAGGGTGCAAGTAAGATGAATCTAAGTCAGGAGACCTGCCATATATAATTTATACAATTTGCGAGGACGAGGAGTATAAAAGATCTTTTTCTTTTATACTTCTCTTTTTTTGGGAGAAGTTTTTTTTATTAAAAAATTAATATAAAACATTTAGGAGGAAAAGATGAAAAAAATATCTTTTTTACTTTTTGCTATTTTAGCAACATCTGCTTTAGCAAAAGAAACTACAACTGTGGCTAGTACAAAACTTGATGAAACTGTTATTTCTACTGAAAACTTTGGAATGAGTGTTTTAGAAACACCTAAAAATGTTACCGTTATCACTGCTGAAGATATTGAAAAAAGTGGAGCACAAGATATAGTAGAGGCTGTTAGAGCTGTTCCGGGAATGTATCTAAGTGGTACTGGAGGACAAGACTTTAAAACTGACATTCTTTTTAGAGGGCAAGTTCCGGGAAAATCTGGACAAAATATCTTAGTTTTAGTTGATGGTAGCTCTATCAATAGTACAACTGATACTGGAGATTTTAACTTAAACTTAGTTCCTATCGACACTGTTGAAAGAATTGAGATTGTTCCTAATGGTGGAAATGTTCTTTATGGAGAGGGAGCAGTGGCTGGAGTTATTAACATAATAACAAAAGAGGCTCAAAATAAAAAATATTATGGACAAGTAGGAGCTGATGCTGGAAACTATACAAGAAACTACAAAGTTAATTTTGGTTCTAAAATAACTGATAGATTTGCTGTTGAAGCTACTTATTTAGACAAATTAACTGATGGATATAAACACCATTCTGAAAGAGATACTGAATATGTAGAGGTTAAATCAAAATATAAATTTGATAATGGAAATTTAACTTTAAGTTACAGCAATGGAGAAGTAAACTCTAAATTCTCTGGTGCAGTGGATAAAAAAGATAAAAGAAAAAGCAATTCTACAACTGAAGCAAAAGAAACTTTAGATGTTTTCAAATTAAAATATGATACTAAACTTACTAATAATTTAGAATTTATGGTAAATGGAGATTATAAACATAGAAAGTATTCATCTACAAGTGAAAAAGATAAAAAAGTTAATGGAGTTACTATTAAACAAAGAGTTCCAAGCACAGATAGAGACACAAAAACTTACTATATCAATCCACAAATTAAGTATAATTACTGGGATAAATCATACTTAGTAATAGGAGGAGACTTCTCTAAGGGAGAATCTGATTATCAATCTCAAAGCCACACAAGTACTGGTTCTAAAACAACAAATACTTTTACTAATAGAAAATCTATTGGTGGTTTTGTTATCAACAATTTAAAATATGATGATTTCCAATTTACTCAAGGATTTAGACATCAAAGAATTGAATATGATTTAGAAAATAGAAATGCTCCATCAAAAAGTTTTGATCACACTTTCAATGCTCAAGCTTATGAATTAACAGGAACATACTTTGCAAATGATACATCTTCTATATTCCTATCATACAATAGAGCATTTAGAGCCCCTACTGCTGGAGAGGCTGGAAGTTGGAACACTATTCACTCTAACTTAGATATTCAAACTTCAGACACAATAGAGTTAGGTGGAAAAACACTTTGGAATAACTTCTATCTTTCAAGTTCTATTTTCCATAGTAAAACTGAAAAGGAGATTTTCTATTTAACTAAAGCAAGTGGAGAGCAATCAAGCAACTATAATTTCCCTGATCCAATATTAAGAACAGGAGTTGAAATTGCAACAGAACAATATTTTGATAAATTAACTTTAAAACAAAGCTTTAGTTATACACACCATGAAATTGATGGTGGTAAATATGATGGCAAAAAAGTTCCTGGGTTACCTAATATTATGGCAAGTATAGGGTTTAATTATGAACTTATTGATAACTTAAATATCAATACAACTTTATTCTACAGAGGAAGTTCATATGCTCAATATGATTACCACAACAAACTTGGTAAACAAGGTGGATATAGTGAAATCAACTTAAATGTAAATTATACTTTAGAAAATGGACTTACTCTTTTTGGTGGGGTTAATAACCTATTTGATAAAGAGTACTACTATGCAAAAGCTGGAACAAGTAAAGATACTCTTTCTTACTATGCTGGAAATAGAAGAAGTTATTTTGTAGGATTTAAATATAATTTTTAATTTAAAATAATAATTTTTTCTCAAACTCTCCTTAAAAAACCTCCTTTGATATTTATATCAAAAGAGGTTTTTTTTATTTATTCACCATAATATACTTTTAATAGTAATCTTATATATTCTTCATCAGAAAGTTGGTTAGGATTATATGTTGTACAAATATCCTTTTTTATGTCAATCAATATATCAGGAATAAGTTTTCTAAATTCTTCAAAATCTACTCCGTATTCTTTAAGAGATTTTTGAATTCCCATTTTTTCCTTCATTATTTCAATCCAAGTTTTTAATGCACATTTTCCCTCAGCAGCTGAAGATGCAGGTAAACCTAATGCATGTGCTACTTTTGCATAACGTATATCAGCATTACTATTTACTTCTATTATATATGGAAGAAGAATAGCATTTGCACGTCCATGAGGAATATGAAATTTAGCTCCTATACTATGGGCTATACTATGATTTATTCCAAGAGAGGAATTATTGAATGCTGCTCCTGCCATGCATGAGGCATATTGTACTTTCTCTCTAGGTTCTAATATGCTTCTATCTTTATAGTGATCAAAAAGATTTTCAAATATTATTTTCATAGCTTCCATAGCCATAGCATCTGTAATTGGATTAGAGTTTTTTGAAACATATGCTTCTAAAGCATGTGTTAATACATCCATTCCTGTATCTGCTACTACTTTTTTAGGAAGTGTTTTCATAAATTCTGGATTTAATATTGCTATATTAGGAAGCATTTTGTCATCAGCTAAAGCTATTTTGCTACTTCCATTTGTAATAACACTATATGAAGTTACTTCTGATCCTGTTCCACTGGTAGTAGGTATAGCTATAAATAATCTTTTATTTTCTTTTCCAAGAAGATTAAAAATCTTATCCCCAAAATATAGAATACCCTTACAAGCATCTATAGGAGATCCTCCTCCTAGTGCTATTACACACTCAGGTTCAAAAGTTATAAAGTCAACTATTCCCTTTTGTACTATATCAACAGTTGGATTTGGTTCTACTTTACTAAATATTTTTATTTTACAATCTGAATTAAGATTTTCAATAATTTTATCAGTAAGTTTTAATTGAACCATCATATCATCAGTTACAATAAAATATTTTTTATATGGAAGTGTTTTCAAAAAAGAAAGTGAGTCTTCTCCTGCTTTTATATCAGGTTTTATTCCAAATGTTTTCATCTTTACCTCCTATTTTTGTTCTTGCCAATTTGCTGGATATACTACATAAATAAATTTAGCATAATCAGGGGCACTAAATTGTATTTTTGATCCTTTTGGTATTAAGATTACATCTCCAGCTTCACCTGAAACTTTTCTTCCATCTATTATTATATCTAATTTTCCTTCAATAATATAATCTATTTCATCATAAGTAAGAGTCCAATCAAATGTAGTTTTTATCATTTCCATAAGACCTGCACCAATTCTTGGCCCTTCTTCAAGTGTAAAAAGATCAGTAGTATAAACTTCATCATTAGGATTTCCTGTATCCATTCTATCACGTTTAGTCATCTTATTTAGTTTTACTACTCCTACTCCACTTTTATCCATAAATTTATATTCAGGTATTTCTTTATTTCCCATTTCTGTTTCAATTACTTTTCTTATTAATTCTTCTAACAAAGCTTGATTTATTTCCATTTTCTTCCACCTACTTATTTATACTATTTATTTTTTTCAGATACTTTTCCAAACATTATTATAGCTAAAATTACTGCTGAAATTCCTCCAACAAGTTTTCCAACTACCATAGGAAATATCATACTTTTATCAACACCAGCAATAAATCCTAAGTGGTCTCCAAATACAAATGCTCCACTTACTGCAAAAGCTACATTTATAATTTTTCCTCTAGTATCCATATCTTTCATAAGACCAAACATTGGAATATTATTTGCTAGAGTCGCAATAAGTCCAGCTGCTGCTTTATCATTCATTCCAAGAAGTCCACCAAGTTTTAATAAAGGCTTATTAAATACTTTTGTTATAAAATGAACTAACGGAAATGCTCCCGCAAGAGTTATAGCAATCGCCCCTACTGTAGAAATACCATCAGATATAGGTGCCATACCTGGAATAACTACTATTCCTGTTAAAGTTTCAATTACAATTGCTGCAAGTCCAAGAGTTATTACAATAACTACTCCTTGTCCAAACACAGTAAAACCTTTTGTCATTTTTTCAGGTATTTTCCATAATCCTAAAGAAATAAGAGCTGCCACAATAATAATAGGAATTAAATTTGCAATTATCATGGAAAAACTATAACCAGCTACTAATCCTCCTGCTAAACATCCAAGAGGTATAGTAATAATTCCTGCTAGAACTCCTTTAGCTAAATATTCTCTATCTTTTTCTTCGATAATTCCTAATGATACTGGAATAGTAAATACTATTGTTGCTCCCATCATAGATCCAAGAATAAGTCCTGAAAATTTTCCAGCTGCTTCTGTACTAGCAAGTTCCATTCCAAGAGGATATCCTCCCATATCACATGCAAGAAGTGTTCCTGCAAACATTGCTGGGTCTGCCCCTAACATAGTATATATTGGAGAAACTACTGGTCTTAAAATATTTGCTAGAACTGGAGCAAGTGAAACTACTCCTACCATTGCAAGTGCAAGAGAACCCATAGCCATAAATCCTTCTTCAAATTGTTGTCCATATCCAAATTTGTTTCCAAGGCATCTATCAATAGCCCCAATTACCATAAATAATACCATTATGTAGATGATAATTTCATTAATCCCCATTATTTTCTCACTCCCTCAACTTTTTTTAATATAATATCTACTAATTTTTCATCACAAATGTTGAAATCTCTTTCCAATACTTTAACTATCATTGTTTTTAAATCTTCTATATTTTGCTCTTTACAACATTTTTTATCCTCAACTGGCTTTTCTTCACCATAAACTAATGTGATCATCTTTTCTTTAAAATAATCTTTTGCACTTGAAGACAAAATCATATCTTTTCCTACATAAAATTTATCTCCACAAATATATTCTACTGCATTTTGAGGAGTTATTAATTTTTTTCCCATATTATTCACCTTCTCCCTCATCTATTATTCCAATTATTGCAGCATCAACAGGAGCATCTTCCAAATCCATTAATTTTCTTGCTGAACTACCACATGTAATAAGAACTTTATCTCCTACTCCTGCTCCAACACCATCACAAGCTACTAGGGAAGTTTTATCGTTTAATTCAACTATCATAAATTTTAACCCACCTAGATTATCTGCTTTTCTTGTAGACCATACACTTCCAATAACTTTTCCTATTATCATATTTTCACCTTTTTACTATTTTAATGTTATTCGCTCCTGCATACTCCTTAGCAAGTTCTGTTACTTTAGTTTCATTTGATATTTCTATAGTTCCATTGCTATTTATATTTTTTTTCAAAGCCTTTAGATCTAAAAGTTTTTCTGTAAAACAATTTTTTCTCTCTTCTAAGTATTCTCTTATTTCTATTCGCTTCATTATTTTTGTTCCATAAGATTCTAATACTTTTTCATAATTTCTATATCTTTCTTGAAGTTTAAGAGGAGCAGATATAAATTTCCTCCATTCTATCCCTTCTTCTACAACTATCAACTCTTTTCCTTCAAGCAAATTATATAAAAGTTTTTTACTTTCTTCACTAGAATATACTCCTTGGCTTATCTCAGCTAATTCCTTTATTCCAAGTTCTGAAACTACTATTTTTTCTCCTGTTTCTTGAATATCAAAATTTCTTTTTAATTCATCTTTTAGTACTATATCATTTCCTATAAAGCCTATCTTTTTTTTCAATATTTCTTTTAAATTTGACTCTTTAGAATAATATTTTTCAATTTCTCTTTTTATTATTTCAATTAAGTCCTGATCACTCATAAATTACCCCATATGAATCTTTTTCTAAAAGACAGGCATTGGCTTCATCATAGTCTATATGCATTGCAAATTTTGATTTATCTGTAACTCTTATTAATACATCTTCAAATATTAAAGGTCTCTTTGAAAAAACTTTTACTTTTACTAATTGCTTATCTTTTACATTCATAGTAATAGCATCTTCTGGTGTCATATGTATATGGTTTCTAGCTACTATTACACCTTCAGAAAGATTCAATACTTTATCTTGATTTGTTACAATTATTCCTGGTGTATCACTAATATCTCCTGATATTCTGATTATCCCTTTTACACCTAATATTCTCGCATCTGTTAAAGAAATTTCAACTTGTGTTTTTTCTCTTGTAGGTCCAAGAATTACTACTCCTTCTATCACACCTTTAGGACCTACTAATCTTACTCTTTCTTTACAAGCAAATTGCCCTGGTTGAGATAGTTCTTTTACTGGAGTGAAATTATAACCTTTTCCAAAAAGAGTTTCTGAATCTTTTTCTGATAGATGTATATGTCTTCCAGAAGCTTCAATAGGGATTCTTTTCTTCTCATAATTCTCTAGTTGTTTTTTTACTAATTCTACAATTTTATCTATCTCCATATTCCCCTTTTTCTCCTTTCAACATCATTACATATATTACACTACTCAATCTATTAAGTGCTTTTAACATCTCTCTCTTCTCAACTATTCCTCTTTCGCTTGAAAATGCAGTTACTCCTGATATTTCTGCTTCTCTTGATATACTTCTCATCTCATTAAGTTTTAAAACAATGAAACTATTTTTTACTGATATATCAAAAAGATGTCCCATTCCAAAAAACTTTTTAGGATTATGTGATATCTCTTTTATTTTATCTAAACTTTCTCCTAAAACTTTTATTTCTTCAAATTCTATATCAAGTACTTCAGCCAATACCATTTTTTTTATAAAAGTTGTTACACTTTCCATATCTTTATTAAGTTTTTCATTCTCACAACTTTCAAACTCTTTTTGTAAAACTAACCATTTTGCTTGAAGACTGTCTAATTTCCCTCTGAATATTATTCTTTCATGAGTTTTATTAACCAAAATGTTTCCTGATATCTGTGTCATATGTTCAGGTTTTTCAAAATAACTTTCTCCTGCAAGTCCTATATATTTAGGAGTTATTGGTTTTTCAATTATTTTTTCTACTATTTCTTTCTTTTCTTCTACTTCAGCTTTCTTCGAATTTGTTACTACAGCTCCATCTTTTAATATTTCTATTCCTTTATCTATAAGAAATTGTCTAGCTGATGGAGTCATTATAGTTCCTTTTTTAAGAATAAACTGTTTAAATTCTTCTTTTTTATACAGATTTTTTAATTTCTCCTCTGTTAAAACCATAGTACACCTCTCTATCTTTTAGAGATTTCAGCAAGAACTTTTTTTACTAAATCCTCTATGCTCATTCCCTCTAAAGAACCAACTGTTTTACATTCTGGTTTGAAGTCTTCTAGTTCTTTTATTCCCCAACCTACTTTTTTAATATTTAATAAATTCATTGGAGTAATATTATCAGAAGTTGAACTTCCTCCTACTGCTCCACAACCTAAAGTTAGTGCTGGAGCAAGTTTTGTACTTCCCCCTATTCCTCCTAGTGATCCTGGAGTATTAATTAAAAGTCTTGAAACAGGCTTTTTAAGTGCAAATTCTTTTACTAATTCTTTATTTTCTGTATGAATAATCATTGTATGTCCTTTTCCTTCATTCATTAAAAGTTCAATAGCTCTTTCACAAGCTTTTTCACAATTTTCTGCTACATAAAAGGCAAGAATTGTTGTAAGCTTTTCTCTAGAATAAGGGTTACTTTTAGAAACTGTTGATTGTTCAGAAATAAGAACTCTTGCATCTGATGGAACTTTTATTCCAGCTAAGTTTGCTAAAGTTTGTGCATCTTTTCCTACTATTAAAGGATTCATAGTCCCATTAGATCTTAGAATAAATTTTCCTAATTTTTCAGATTGTTCTGGAGTAAGGAAATATCCTCCTTGTCTTTTGAATTCTTCTCTTACTGCTTGCTCATTTGATGGTTCTACTATTACTGATTGTTCAGAAGCACAGATAACTCCATTATCAAATGTTTTACTATCCATTATTCTTTTTACTGCTTTTTTTACATCAGCACTTTTTTCTATGTATGCAGGTCCATTTCCAGGTCCAACTCCTATAGCTGGAGTTCCTGAACTATAAGCTGCTCTTACCATAGCCTCTCCACCAGTAGCAAGTATAAGTGCAGTATCTTTATGCTTCATAAGTTCTGCTGTTGCTTCCATAGTAGGGATATCAATTACTCCTATTAATCCTTCTGGTGCTCCTGCATTATAAGCTGCTCTTTTTAATATTTCAACTGTTTTTATAATACAATTTTTAGCATTTGGATGAGGACTAACTACTATTGCATTTCCTGCTTTTAAAGATATAAGAGTTTTATAAATTGTTGTTGATGTAGGGTTAGTTGATGGAATAAGTCCTGCTATTACTCCTACTGGTACAGCTACACTTAAAAGTGAATCCTCTTCTTTAAGAATTCCTATAGTTTTCATATCTTTGATTGAATCATAAACAATTTCAGAAGCAAATTTATTTTTTATAACCTTATCTTGCCATTTTCCAAATCCTGTTTCTTCATTAGCCATTTTTGCTAATTCTTCACTATGCTTTCTTACTTCCATAGACATAGCTTCTATTATCTTATCAACTTTTTCTTGAGTAAAAGTTGAATATTCTTTTTGAGCTGTTTTAGCTGCTTTTATTAAATCTCTAACTTGTTGAATTGATAACAAATCTTTATCCATAATCTCTCTCCTTATCTATCAAATAAATTTAGTTATATTCTCACTTGGATTATTTATAAGAGATTTCTCTCTATATCTAATTTTTTCATCTACAGAATTTATAGCTTCTGTCACTGAACTAGTATCTCCAGTAATTACAAAATAGCTTTTTCCTGCTATTCCATTCCCTAGTATCAATTTTAAAGTTTCTACTGTGTTGCCTTTTAAAATCATATCTAGTGCCTTTACACTTTCAGATATCGTAAAAAATTCTATTATTCCCATAGAACTACCTAAATCTTTTTTATTTCTTCTTTCTAATATTTCTATTACCTTGTTAGAAACACCAGAAATAATCTCAAATTTTGCCTCACAAGTTACTTCTTCAAAGGCACTCTTTACATCTTCATTATCTCCATAGATAATAAAATAATATTTTCCTGGACATGTAACTCCAGCTTTATATATTTTTACATCCGATTTTTTTAAAACTAAATCAAGATTTTTAATCCCATTCGGAATATTATTGAATTCTACTACTCCTATTGTTTTCATCTTTCCTCTACTTCTCTATCTAGTTTTTAATATAGGAGGCTGACATACTAGTCAACCTCCTATATGGCTAGATTATTTTTCAGTTTTTGGTAATATAATTTCTACTTCTGAGTGAGGTCTTGGAATTACATGAACAGAAATTAATTCTCCTATTCTATCTGCTGCTGCTGCTCCTGCATCAGTTGCTGCCTTAACTGCTCCTACATCTCCTCTTACAAGGACACTTACAAGTCCTCCTCCAACCATTTCTTTTCCTACTAATGTTACATTTGCTGCTTTAACCATTGCATCTGCTGCCTCAATTGCTGCTACAAGTCCTCTAGTTTCTATCATTCCTAATGCGTTTAATGTTGCCATCTAAATCACTCCTTATTTTTTTTATTTTCTATATTTTCTGTTTTTGGTTTACTTATTCTTTTTCTACTACTTCTGGTATTATTTCGTTTTTTTTTTCCTCAGTAGTTACACTTCCATTTTCTTCTTTTATTTGTTCAGGGATATTCTCTTCTTTAATATTTTTAATTTCTAAAGTTTTTTCTTCTGTTACTTCTATTTCCTTTGATTCATTCTCGCAATAGATTACACTATTTTCTTCTATCATCTTAGAAACCATATCATCAGGTCTTGCTATTACATGGCTACTGACAAAAACTCCTAGCTTTTTAGCAGCTTCTGCTCCAGCCTCCACAGCAACTTTTATAGCTCCCACATCTCCAGTCAGTTCAACAGTAACAATACCACCTTTTACAATGTGTTTATTTACTATATCTACATCTGCTGTCTTTAGGGCTGTATCAACTGCTTCAATAGCTCCTACTAATCCAATAGTTTCTATCATTCCTAAAGCCTTCATATTTTACTCCTTAATATTTTGTAGGATTTTGAGCTACGAATTTTACAGCATCTGCAAAAGCTTCACAAGCCGCTTTACAAGCTGATTGACTTCCTGTTAAAAGCCCTCCTCCAAAGTTTGTTTCAGAAGGTGGTCCAAAGAATGCTGTCAATTTTACATCTGCTGCTTTTAATGCGGCATCTAATGCATACATAGCTTCAATAGGAGGTGCTATAAGGTAAGCTAAGGCTTCTCCCTCTTCTATTCCTGCTGTCTTAGAAAGATAACTTCCTGTTCTTGATACACAATGTGCATAGTATGCTATTGTATCATCTTCATTAGCACTATAAAAAGTAGCTTCATTTTCTATAAAGTCAACTATTGCATTTAATCCACTTTTTACCTCTGCTGGTGTAGGACCTGCTATTATTCCGATTACTTCTCCTGCAAGTTTTGTATTTGCATTAGCAGCTCCTCCATAGAATGATTTTCCATATACTACTGTTACTTCTGCCATTTTAGTAGCTTGATCTAGAGCTGTATATGTTACATCATCACAATCAGCTGTTACTATTCCTATACTTTTATATCCTGCTGGAAGATTTAACTCTTCTGCCATTTTATCATCTACATTAGGAATAAGTTTTACTCCTAATACACTTGGTCTTAAAGCGTCATTAGTCATTTTTCCCTCCAAAAATTAAAGTTTTAAATCTTGTCCACTTGCTTTAGCTTCTAATATTTTCTTAATAATATGAGCTATATGTGCTCCTGCTTCTGCTGCTGGTGTTCCATTTTTATGAATATTTGATACTACTGTTCTTTTTGCTTCTGCAATTCCAATATACCCTCTATATGTTATATATGCACTCATACTTTCAGCTGTTGCAAGTCCTGGTCTCTCTCCAATAAGTACACAAGTTACTTCTGCATCTACTATTTCTGATACTTCATCGGCTGCTCCTACTCTTCCATATTTTAAGAAGAATGGTGTTCCTGTTTCTATACCATAAGATTTTAATCCATTAAGAAGTGCTGGAAGTGTATCTTCAATATTTTTTTCAATTGCTGTAGAACTTAGTCCATCTGCTACAAATACTTGTACTTTAGGAGATTTTTTTACTTTTTCTTTAAGAATAGCTACTGATTCTTCATCAAGTCTTCTTCCTAAATCAGGTCTTGTTATATATTCATCTTTTGAATTACATCTTGTTTTTACTGTAAAAAGATTATTTGCTTTTAAGAAATCTTCCGATACATCTGTATACACAGCATCAACTGCTGAAGCATGATCGGCTCTAAATCTTAACATTGTATTAGTTCTATATCTACAACCAGCTCTTCCAATTCCAACTCTTGCTGGAGTTTTTCTTTTATACTTTAGAAGTTCAGCTTCATTTGCAGGATTTTTTACATCAATTACTTCTCTAAAATCAATTTTAGTAATATCTACTAAATCACTTTCTGCTACTCTTTCTTCTACTTTTTCTGCTATCTTCTCTTCTATTTTCCCTTCTGTTCCCATTTCTCTAAGAACTTGAGAAATTATATCTTTTAATTCTCTTTCAGAAACCATTTTACCTTCCTCCTATTTCAAAAATACTGATGCATCTCCTGCTTTTTCTGTCAATCTTCCATTTTTTCTGAATCCCATTTTTTCAAGCCATTCATCAAACTCTTTTATAGGTTTTACCCCTAAAGTTTCTCTTAATGTTTGAATGTCATGATATCCTGTAGTTTGATAGTTAAGCATAATATCGTCACCAGCTGGAACTCCCATGAAGTAATTACATCCTGCTGCTGTTAGTAATACTGCTAGATTTTCAATATCATTTTGGTCTGCTTTCATATGGTTAGTGTAACAAACGTCAACTCCCATTGGTAATCCATGAAGTTTTCCCATAAAATGATCTTCTAGTCCTGCTCTTATTACTTGTTTGCTATCATATAAATATTCTGGCCCTATAAATCCAACAACTGTATTTACAATAAATGGAGAGAATTTCTTAGCAAATCCATAACATCTTGCTTCCATTGTTACTTGGTCTGCTCCATTATGTGCATCTGAAGAAAGTTCTGATCCTTGCCCAGTTTCAAAATACATTACATTTGGCCCTGCTGCTGTTCCTTGAGTAAGTGCAAGTTGTCTTGCCTCTTCTATCATCGCTCCTGTTATTCCAAAAGCTTCATTTCCTTTTTCTGATCCTGCTATACTTTGGAAAATTAAATCACTAGGTGCTCCTCTTCTAATAGCTTCCATTTGTGTTGTTACGTGAGCAAGAACACAAGTTTGTGTAGGAATTTGATATTTTTCTTTAATTTCATGGAATCTTTCAAGAACTCTTATTACACTATCAACTGTATCATCAACTGGATTTAGTCCAATAACAGCATCTCCAACTCCATAACTAAGTCCTTCTAAAAGTGAAATCATAATTCCATCTGGATCATCAGTTGTATGGTTTGGTTGAACCCTTGCTGCTAAAACACCTTCTCCTCCTATTGTTGTGTTACAATGTGCTTTAACAATTATTTTTTTAGCTGCTCTAATTAAATCTAAGTTTGACATAAGTTTTGTAACAGCTGCAATCATTTCAGAAGTAAGTCCTCTTCTTATCCATTGGATTTCTCTGTCTCCTACTTCATCACTTAATATCCATTCTCTAAGTTCTCCTACAGTCCATTCTTTAATCTCATCATAAACTTTAAGATTTAGACTATCAATGATTATTCTTGTTACCTCATCTTCTTCATAAGGTACTGCTGGATTTTCTTTTAGATCTCTCAATTGAATTTGTGAAAGAACTTCTTTTGCTGCTACTCTCTCCTTTGTTGATCTTGCTGCAATTCCTGCAAGTTCATCTCCAGACTTTTGTTCATTTGCTTTGGCCATAACTTCTTTCAGAGAACTGAATTTGTAATCTTGACCAAAAAGTCTTGTTTCTAATCTCATTATTATTCACCCCGCCTATTGATAACTACTTAATACTAAAGTTTTAACTATAACAGGAAGTACACTTCCACTTCCCAATGGTTTACCAATGTCAATAAAATCTCCATCTGCAACTTTTATACTATCTATGCAGATGATAGGAACATCACTACTATATTTCAATGAAAGTGCTTGTCCTAATGCTTTTCCAATATCATTTTCTATTACCAATATAAGTCGACTTACATCAGAAAGAACCTCATATAACCCTTCTGCTAGTTCAATTATCTCTTTGTATCTCATATTTGGCTTTCCTGTAAGACCTACTGCAACCTCTTGAACTCCATCTTCCATTTTGAACCATTCTCTTTTTTTCTTTAAACTTTCTTTTAAAGTATGGATATTTTTTTCATCAAGTTGGCTGATCTTCAATACTGGAATATTTTTAATTGGAAAAATATTTTCAGTATAAGTTATAGTACTTCCACTTATTTCTGTAGTGTGAGAACCTGCTCCTACTACTGTTGCTCCTATTGTTTCTCCGCTTTTAACTATTTGTACATTATGTTCTTTAAAAATTTCTAGTATCTCTTTCCCTAGAATGATTCCTATATCACCATATTTAAAATCATCCCCAGAATATTGATTATATATAAAATCTGCTACCCCTCCTGAGAAGTTCACAAATTTTAAATCACATTCCCCTCTATAGTCCTTATCAGTAATAAGGTATCTATATTCATTACTTTTAGGTATAGCTCCTACTGAACTCAATAGTACTTCCCCAAGCTTTCTACAAAGTTTTTTTAATTCTCCTACATCTGCTCTTCTTCCAACTTTTAAAGTAGTTAATCCCATATCATTTATAAGTTTTTCAAATTTTTTATAGATATACGTTATTTCTAATGAACTATCTTTAAATTTTATAAGTCTTCCACCGATATCCAAGCACGTTGTATCTACTACCTCTCCATTTTTAAAGAGAACATTATTTGTAGTTCCTCCTCCTATATCTAGATTGTAAACTGTTGTATTGTGTTTTTCTGAATAATCCATAGCCCCTGCTCCTTTTCCAGCAATTATGCTTTCAAGATCAGGTCCTGCTGTTGCTACAACAAAATCTCCTGCCATTCCACTTAAAGCATTAAGCACCTCTTTAGCATTTGACTTTCTTGCTGTTTCTCCAGTTATTATTACTGCTCCTGTAGAAACATCTTTTACTGTTACTCTTGCCTTTTGATACTCTTCTTGAATTATTCTTTTAACTTTTTCTGCATCTATCTCAGTTTGACTTATAAGAGGAGTAAAATATACTTTACTTCTGTAAAATACATCTTTAGCTATAATTTTTATCTGTGGGACTCTTGCACCAGAAGCTATATTTTCTAGCACAATCTTGGTAAATACTAACTGAGTAGTTGAAGTTCCAATATCTATTCCTACACTGATAATTTCTTCTTTCATCAGCTTCCTCCTAGAAAAATTTAATAAAAAAAGCCAAAGAAAATAGGATAACCTATCTCTTTGGCTTCGTTGCCTTTCCAAATACACTTCTTTGTGTATTCATCAATTATTTATTTTTTATTTCAAACTCAACTGTTGTTCCTTCATTAAGTTTACTCTTTATTTCAAAAGATCCACCTAACTTATCTGTAACTAATCTTTCTACTATCATTAACCCTAAACTATTTTCTCTATATTTTTCTACATTCATTCCAACGCCATTGTCAGAAACAGTTATTTTAGAGAAAAAAGTTTTCTTTTCAATAATAATATCAATTTTTCCTTCTGTTCTGCCACTAAAAGCATAGTGAACTGCATTTTGAATCAATTCATTTATTACTAATGCCACTGATGTAGCTTTATCTGAACTGATTATAAAATCATCACCTACCATATTAAACTCTATTTTTTTCATTTTGTCAATAGTGTTTTTAAAAAAATTTTTATATAATAACTGCAATATAGTTTTTATACTTAAACTATCCATCCCATTTTCAGACAAAACTTCATGTGTTACAGCTATACTTAATATCCTATTTATTGTTTCATCAAGTATTTTTTTTGTTTCTTCATTCTCAACACGACGTTTTTGTATTCTTAAAAGACTAGCTATTGTTTGAAGATTATTTTTTACTCTATGATGTATCTCTTTTATTACCATTGATTTTACTAAAATCTCTTGTTCATTGTTTTTTTCTTTAGTAATATCTCTAATTAACATAACAATATTATAATTATCTTCTTCTAAAGAGGTAACAAAATATGAAATAGTTAAAATCATATTTGAAATACTAATATCTATTGGTTCCTCTTGTTTTCTCTTCAAAATTTCAACAATAGTTGTCTTAGTCAAAATAATATTTTGGAATTCTTCTCCTATAATAGATTTTTCAAATCCTAAAGAAGCATATATTTTTTCAGCTGTTTTATTTATATAAGTTACTACTCCATCTTGATTAAAAACTACTATTCCATCTTTTACAAATTCTGGTATTCTACTTCTTGAAAAATCAATATCTTTTATAAGTTTGGTAGCTGTGAAATTAAACATATCTGAATTAAATTCATGTTCTTGACTTTCTCTATATTCTACAATTATAACTCCAATTGTTTCTTGTATAGAATTAAAAACAGGTATAATATTTTGAAATACTTGTTGCTCTTCTTGAGTTATAGCTTTATAATTTTTTGATGGAAGTCCAGTTATAAAAGTTCTAAAAACTGCTGGTTCTTTTGAAGAGTGGGCTATCTCTCCATCAATTCTTTTCGAATACAAACTATTTTTTTCTGGTCTTGCATGATATACTACCACTGCTCTATCTTTATCTTTTGTAGGACAGTCTAAAAATACATCCATATTTAAAATACTACTAAGTATAGATACTGTTTCTGCTACCCTTTCTAATTTTTCTATATCTAAACTTGTTAATGTAGAACACATTTTACAATAATTCTTTATCATAATAGTATATCCCCTGTTAATATTATTATCTCAGACAATTCTACCATTGTTATTCTTTTTTGCATACTTATTTTTCTAATTTCTTGATATGCTTCCTCTTCTGTAATCTTTTTATTTTTCATTAATATTCCTTTTGCTTTCTCTATTTTCTTTCTTTCTTCTAATTTTAATTTTGCTTCTACTGCTTCAGTTTGAAATTTTTTCATTCTAAGATGTGTATTATAAATCATTTTTAACCTTGAAAGAAAAATATCCTCATCTACAGGTTTTATAAGATATCCCATCACTGAACTTTCTGTTGCTTTTTGAATATATTCTTTAATATTATATGCTGTCAGCATAATTATACAGCCTGAAAATTTTTCTTCATTTAGGACTTTTGCCACTTGTAAGCCATTCATTAAAGGCATTTTTACATCTAGAAGTACAATATCAGGTTTCTTTTCGTGACATTCTCTTAAAGCTTCTAAGCCATCTCCTGCTTCACCAACTACTTCATATCCATTTTCAGTAAGCATCTCTACCATGTCCATTCTTGTTAATGTCTCATCTTCAGCTATTACAATTCTTGCTGTCATTTTTATCCAATCCTTTCTCGCAATTTTAAAATTTCTTTCTCATCTTCTAATCCTGTATAATAAATTTCTTCTGCTCCAGCTGATTTTAAAAATTCTTCTGCTTTAATACAATTAAAGTTTAAATCCTTTTTAGTTACTATACCTATTACACTTTTTCCATTAAACATTGTAGAAAAATTAGGTGGAAAAAAAGTTTCTTCATCTTGTGCTGATTGAACTAATGCTACTATATCAACATCACTAGCTATTACTGTTAATCTACTAAAAAATTTACGTTCTATATACTCTCCCGGAGTATCAATAATATTTCCTTCATATGAAATCATCTGAGTTTTTTGATATACAACATTTTCTCCATTGATTTTTTGAGTTAATGTTGTTTTTCCAGCTCCTGTTCGACCAACTAACATAATTTTCATAAAATCACGACCTTGTAATCTCTGAAGTTGAAAATTTTAAAGTTGAATTTAGAAATTCTATTACACTTTTTAAAGATGTTTCAACACTAGATACATCTCCACTTATTACTAATGTCCCACTAAATCTATCTAAAAACCCTATTTCTACATTTCCAGATTTTGTAGCTATGTCTGCTCCTATTATAGCTGCTTCTCCAGGAGTAATTGTAAGTATTCCAATGGCTTGAGTTGTTTCAGTATTTAAACCAATTTTTTTACAAATATCTTTATCTGGATGTGCTATTAAATGTGCCAAAGTTACCTGTTTTCCTGGAACATATTCCTGTATTATTCTATCTCTTTCTTTCATTTTCTATTCTCCTCTAAAACAACGTACTAATTGATTTCTTTAAATACATTTTTATATATAATATAAGCATATTTTTTTATTTTTTTCAAATATTTTTATTTTATATATAAATAAATTGTAGAATATAGCATACAAAAAATATAAAAACTCATAACTATTTTGTGTAAAATATTAATAGTACAAAAATTAGTTATGAGTTATAAACACCTTAAAAGTAAAATTAATTTTAACATTGTTATGATAGTGTAATAGATTTTATATAAATAAAAATCTTTCTTGACTTTTATTTATTAATTTGTAACATTCTCTTTTTAAAGAAGTGTGTCCTTTAGTTCCTAAAGAAATTTGCTCTGGCTCGGCTCCTCGATAAACTAGAATTTATCAATCAACCACATAACAATAATGTGACATATCTACGCCTCTATAATGCTTTATCCATCTACCCTTTATTGTCATTTCAATTCTTTTTGTGCTACCACCTTAGAAGCCATTTTATAAGAATCTTCAGTTTTTAAAAAAGCTTTAATCTCATCAAGTTAATAAAGTTTATGTAAATCATAAAGATGTCTTATTTTATTTCCAAGTTCTACCTCAGCATTTTTTCAAAAGTATAATCTAATACTGTAAATAATTTTTCTATAAAAATCCTTTTTACTGACAGCACATTAATTTTAAAACTTTCTAATTCAAATTGACGAATAAACTCTTCTTTTCCAATTTTTCTTAAATACTTTGCTATATAGCTTTCTATCTCTAAAATCTCTGTTGGTTCAGGAGTAGAAAGGGAATTAATTTCTAAAACTATAACATCACTAACTCTTCCTTTATCTTCTTCATTTATTTGAATTGGATATTGATAAATAGTTTTTCTTATGTTTCCTCTTTTAGATTCTCTTGGGTGTTTTGGAAGATAAATCATATCCTCAGTTATTATTTTCTCTATATTTTTAACAGCTTTTTCTTTTGATTATCTCCTAAAGATGAATTAATAAACTGCAAATCTATATCTTCAGAAAATCTATTGATAGCATTATATCTTTTTGAAAGGGAAGTTCCACCTTTACATTTTTAAAAGAACTGCTACTTAATTTTTTCAAAATATAAGTTACCAAATAAACTTTTTCTATATAGTACTCTAAAATACTCATATCTTTAGCTGTAAGCAAAATTAAAGCTTTAAAGTTTTCTAAATCTTTATATAGTACCACTAAATTATCCTCCAATCTTTTCCATTTTTTATTTTTAGATTTAATTTTAAAGTCGTTGTTTTATTCAAATTTTCTTTTATTTTTTTACTCTTAATATATTTTTTTCTTCTACCATACTTCCAAGTAAAGCTAAGACAACTGCTGTGTAATATTTTTCTGCCAAATCAAGAAGAAAGATTATCTCTTCATAAGCTAGTTCCAGTATAATTTGCTTTATTAACATATAACTTTCTTGTATATCTGAATCAGGTATATTTTTTAAATTTTTTAGAATATCTAAAATCTCTAAATATTTTATATTCTTTTCTGTTATTGGAGCTTTATTTTGGATAAATTTTATCTTTGCTCCTTGATATTCTCTAGGATTCTTTCTTATATTTGTTGCTATTTCTAAAGCATTAGAAAGTTGTGTTGTAAGACCATATTTATTAAAAAGATTAACTCCAGTAATATATACTATTCTTTTTTTGCCAATATAAAGATATTTTTGTATAAAGTCTTTTACAGAAAGAAGAAGTTCTCCAAAAATAGATTTTAGAGGAATATAGTATAAATCTTTTTCGGCTCTTTTAACTTCGCCTTTTTTTACCATTCTTTCTAGTGCCTTAAAAGCAGTATAATTTGAATCATTAGAAAAAAATATCTTAGTATCCAAAATTTTATTATTTTTGTTATATAAAATATTTTTTATATCTGCTGCAATATTATTCATACTTACTTTCCTCATTTTTAGTTTTTTTTACATTTATTTTGACATTCACTTTTATATTTTATCTTAAACTTTCTTTTCAATTAAACCAAAATATTTTTATTAAATAACTGCATCTACATTAAAGGTTTTCTATAAAATTGATATGATTTTTTATCATTAAAAAATCATTTATCAGACCAAATTGACTTTTAAAATATCCAGATGTTAAACTAAAACTATAAAAGAAAAAGGAGGTAAAAAGATGAAACCTAACTTCATAAAAGATATAAAATGTTTTGTTTTAAATCCTAAAAGACATAATCTGGTAGTTGTAAAAGTAGAAACAGAAAGCGGAATAATAGGATATGGATGTGCTACTTTTCAACAAAGACCATTAACAGTAAAAGTTATGGTAGAAGAATATATCAGACCACTTTTATTGCAAAAAGATGCCAATAACATAGAGGGAATCTGGCAGATGTTAATGGTAAATTCTTACTGGAGAAATGGACCTGTTATAAATAATGCTATTGCAGGGGTAGATATGGCACTTTGGGATATAAAAGGAAAGATGGCAAATATGCCGTTATATCAATTATTTGGTGGAAAATCGAAAGATGCAATACCAGCTTATAATCATGCTGATGGTTTAACATATGAGGAGCTTTTCAAATCTGTAGATAATTTGGCAGCTAAAGGATACAGACATATTAGATGTCAAATGGGGCTATATGGGGGGAAAAATCCAAATTTTCACAAGACTAAAGCACCTACTGAGGGAGAATATTATGATCAAGATCTATATATGAATTCTGTAATAGACATGTTTAAAAAATTAAGAGAGAGATATGGGTACTCTATACATTTTTTACATGATGTTCATGAAAGATTATTTCCAAACCAAGCTATAGCTTTAGCTAAAGAGTTAGAAAAATATCATCCTTATTTTTTAGAGGATATTTTACCTCCTAATCAAACAGAATGGTTAGATCATTTAAGAAATCAAAGTAGTATATCATTAGCTTTAGGAGAGCTTTTCAACAATCCTATGGAATGGAAAGAATTAATTGTAAATAGAAGAATTGATTTTATAAGATGTCATATATCACAGATTGGAGGAATAACACCAGCTTTAAAATTAGGAGCATTGTGTGAACAATTTGGAATAAGAATAGCTTGGCATGGACCTTCTGATATGACACCAATAGGAATAGCAGTAAATAATCATTTAAATATCTATTTACAAAATGCAGCTATTCAAGAATATAATGAGCCTGACGAGGTAACAAATAGTATATTTAAAAGTGATTTAAAAGTTGAAGATGGATATATCTATCCTTTAGAAAAAGCAGGAATTGGAGTTGAATTTGATGAGGAATTAGCAAAAAAATATCCTGTAAGATATAGAGCTCATGAGTGGACACAGGCAAGACTACCACATGGAGTTATTCACACACCATAAAATAATATAAAGGGGAGACTAAGATGGAGAAGAAAGAGTTATTAGAAATAATTAAATTTTTAGGTGGAAAAGATAATCTTATAAAATTTTGGAATTGTATGACAAGATTACGTTTTCAAGTAAAGGATGAAAGTAAGATAGATTTTGATAAAATAAAGGAAATTAAAGGTGTTTTAGGTACTCAAAAACAAAATGATCAGTATCAAGTTATAGTTGGACCAAGTGCTAATAAATATTTTGAGATATTGAAAAAAAGAGTTAGAAGTAAATGAGAATAATACAGAAGAGAATAATGAACCTAAAGTAAAGAAAAGTTTGATATCACGTTTATTAGATATTGTTTCTGGAGGATTTGGACCAATTATACCAGCAATAGCTGGAGCAGGAATGTTAAAAGGAATTCTTTCTGGACTTTTAGCTTTAAAAATTTTAGATGGAAGTAGTGAAACAGTAAAGATTTTTGATCTAATAGCTAGTGGAGTATTTTATTTCTTACCATTCTATCTAGCTGTATCAGTAGCACGTATATTTAAAACAAGTGAGTATTTGGCTCTAGCTTTAGCATCTGCCCTTATGTATCCAACATTAATGGATGCTGCTATAGCTGGACAGATAAAAGCTTTTCACTTTTTCGGATTGCCTATTCCTGTTATTAAATATAGCTCTACAGTAATTCCAATAATAATCTCTGTATGGGCTATGAAATATATTCACAAATATGTAGATAAATATATGCCAGAAGTATTGAGAACAATATTTACACCAACTTTAACACTTATAATCTCTATTCCTTTGACTTTAATAGTTATAGGACCATTGGGAACATATTTTGGACAAATTATTGCTTGGTTGATAAATATTATGTTTTCATTCTCAAATGTAGTAGCAGGATTTATTGTAGCAGGAATTCGTCCAGCTATCACTGTGGGAGGAATGCATCATGTAATGACACCTATGTTCTTCAACAACTTTGAAACAAAGGGATATGATTTCTTAATGCCACTATGTTTTATGGCAAATATGGCAATGGGTGGTGCAACTCTTGGTTTACTTTTCAGAACAAAAGATAAAAATAAGAAATCTATTATAATATCTTCTACTATATCAGCTATTTTAGGAATAACAGAACCTGCTCTATTTGGAGTTTTAATAAAATATAAAAGAGCATTTATTGCAGCTACTTTAGGTGCAGCAATAGCAGGAGGGTTTATCTCTTACTTTGAAGTAAAAATATATGGATATATTCTTTCTAGTATTGTAAGTTTACCAGCTTATATAGGACCATATTTTGTATATGCTATTTTAGGAGTTGTTATAGCTATTGGATGTTCTGCTATATTTAGTTATATCTTAGTAAAAGATATTGATACAGTGGAATAAAATATATAAATTTTCAGCTTTCTATGATAAAATTTTTATTATAGAGAGCTGTTTTTTATTAAATAAAAAGTTGGTGGGGATATGAGTAAAAAGAATTTTATGGCAGAGGATATAATAGGGAAAATATATCAAAATAGATATAAATCAGGGGAACAACTTCCAACAGAGAGAGAATTAGCAAAGATATATGGAATTTCAAGAGATACAGTGAGAAGAGCCTTAAAAAAACTTGTAGATTTAAATTTTGTAGAGAGCATACAGGGAAAAGGGAACTTTATTAAAGATGGATTAACAGGAAGTTCACTTATTTATAATTCATTAGTTGAGAAAAAATTTAGAGAGATATCTTCAGAAGTATTGGAGTTTACAGAAATAAAAGCTGGGAAGGAGTTTTCAAAAATTTTTGATACTTCTGCTGATGATACTCTTTTTCAATATAAAAGAATCAGAATAGTGGATTTTGTAAAAGTTCAAATTGAGCTTACAAGAGTTCCTAAAAATCTTTTTCCTAACCTAAAAAGAGATGATATAAAAGATTCTTTTCACTCTTATGTAATAAGGTCAGGATATGATATTTCACACTTTATCACAACTTATAGTGCAATTAATTTAAGTAGAGAGGATGCAGAGTTATTAAATTTAAAAAAGGGAAAAGCTGTGATGATGATAAAAAATAGAGGAATATTAAGTAATTCACAAGTATTTGAATATAGTGAATTGGTAACTGATGAGTATTCATGTTCATATATTAGTAATTTTAATTCTAATCTATTAAAATATAGAAACTTAAAAGCTGAAAGAAAATAAAAAATTTCTTACATTATCAAAAATAAAAACATTTAAACCCTTACTTCTTAATATAGTGTCATTTTATATCGAATGTCTCACGTGAGACATTCATCTGTTTAAACTATTTAAAGAGCTTTTTCTAATTTTTGTTTCATTAATTTTTCTAATTCTTTAATAATTTCTATTTGTTATTTGTGTAATTTTATTTCCAGCTTCCCATACAAGGACTTTATTTTTTATATTTTTTTATGTGCATCGGGTTTACTTTTGATTGAACCTTTTGTATTAAAATAAAACTAATATTTTTAGAATGATATTTGCAACTATATTTTTTCATGGCTTATTTGAAAATACTTTTCTAATTCCTCTACAGTTTTAAAGTTATATTTTTCTTTATCAAAGAAATATTGTTTTTTATTATCTAGTACAAATTCATATTTTTTATCTAAAAAGCTATCTCTTAGAACTGATACTAAAGCTACAACCTTATCATTTCTTTCTTTTTCTTCTATATTAAAAAAATAACTATCTATTATTGTTTTGATGATTTCTATAATTTCTACATGTTCTATATATTGTTTGGTTAAAATTATTTGTTTAACTTCTTCAAATGCAATTTTGGCAGCCTCTTTTTTATCAAAGTTCATTGGAGTTTTTCTTATAACAATTTCTTCTCCAATTTGGTATATATATACTTCTCTTTCTTCCTGTGACAACCCTAATTCTCTTACCCAAGTAATAGGTAACATTATTCTACTATTTAAACTTCCACTTCCTGATTTTAAAAATGATATATTTTGTTTTCTAACTTTCATTTTCTTCTCCTCTTTAAACGTGATGTCAATTTTCTCTTTTCTTTATTATAATTGACGTGCTGTCAAAAGTCAATGTCTTTTTTATTTTTTGACGTGACGTTTTATTATTGGATAGAAACTTATATGCTACAATGGAGTTACCCTAAATGTGCATTCAGTTAAAAAGGTGGCAAAGATTCGTCTTTGCTGCTTTTTTTTATGGAATAATTATGATATAATGGGAACATAAGATCTTTGATCAAGTTAAATATAAAATTCCCCTTTTATATTTAATTTTTTAATTTAATTTTATTAAACTCATCTAACTAAAGAAATTCTCATTATTGGGAATTTCTTTTTTTATTGAAAAAATAAAAAAAACTCGTAAGGTGCGAGGTCAGAATAGATTATTTGTAGTACCTCCCTGAAATTAATTAGATCTCCTATTTACAAAGGTCGTTACTCCTTATAAACATGAAATAAGCCTCCACCGAAGTGAAAGCTTAGTTCATAACGAATTTTATTATCTTACTAATTTCAAGTCCCCATACAGGTTCTAGGTATCTTAATTATATCAATTTTTATATAAAGAATCAAATTAAATAGAAATATAATAAAGCTTTTATTCTCTTTAATTCTATGATATAATGAGTTATACTTTTCATTAATTATTATTTTTTAAAATTTTGTTTTTATTTTTTTTATTATTTGATGTAAGAATGGGGAGCTTTTCCCCATTTTTATTTTAAATTATTCCAAGTTTTTCCTTTAAAGCTGTTGTTAATACTGCTGAACAATTTATTTTCTTTTCTTTTACAATGTCATTAAGCCAACGTGGAATTGTAACATTTTTTCTTTCCATTTCATTCTTATATTCATCTCTATAAGTAGCCATATAAACTTCTATTAATTGAATGAAATCACCATTGTTTAAATTAGTATCATTATATGGAATGGTAGCTTTTGGTATTTCTTCTCCTTCTTCTTCTAAACAACTTAAATATACACCTAAACAATCTTTAGCCATGAATAGTGCGTCTTCTAAGTCCTCACCTTGAGTATTTGCCATTGGCAAATCTGGAAATTCTATCCAATATCCACCTTCTTCTGCTACATGGAAAATTGCTGGATAAATATACTTGTCCTTCATAGCACCCTCCTTTAATTTTAGAGAAACTAGAGCTATTTAGCTCTAGCTTCCTTAGCAATCTTATTGTATAACCCTTTCCCTATATCTTTATTATGCTTTGGAACAGGTAAGGCTTTCCCATTCTTAGTATAGATATAGTGACTGCCTTTGGTTCTACAATATTCCCAACCATTTTCTTTTAATAGTTGGATGAGGTCTTTAAAGTTTGAACCCATGGTATCACCTCATTAATATTATACACATTAATAATGTGTATGTCAACATTTCTTCATGTTATTATTTATTTCTTTATTTCTTGTTTTATGATATAATCTTTACAGTAGTTTTTTTATAAAATGTTTTTGCTAAATACATTAGTAAAGAACAGTTTGGTGGATTAAGTCCAAAAGAAAGGTAGAGATTTTTCTCTACCTTTTTGTTTCTATTATTCATTATTTGGTTTATTCAATTCTTTTATTTTTTTTACTTGAAATGGGAAATATCCATATTTTCTTATTTTATTCCCATAGTTGCTTAGAGCAAATGGATTTAAGAACTCTATATGTTTTATATCTTTACTTCTAACAAATGTTTCTATATCTTTCTTCATATAAGTAGCTTCTTTCAGATCAATTCCTAGTATTTTTTTTAAAAGTCTATATTCTCTAGTAGTAAGTGCTAAGTATTCTTTATTCTCTTGTTCCTCTTTTGTATAGAAGTCTATAATTTTTTGAAGTGCTTCAAATGCTTGTTTTTCATCTAAATTCAATTTCATTGTAGCTCCTCCTTTTTTATTTTATTTTTACTCTAGTCGCCTAGATTAAAATTTATTTCATCATTAATTTCAAAGCTAGAGATGTTAAAGTTTCATCTCTTTTTAAAGAGTCTAATTTCTTTGGTTTTTCGATTACTTTTAAGATTAATTTATCATTTTTTCTATCAATTACTATAAGTCCACAACCTGTAAATTTATTTTGCTCTGCTATCTCTTGCAGATCTTGTGGAACTGCTAACCATAAATAATCTACAAATTCACTATATTCAGTATATTTATGATCGTTTAATAAATCTCCTTTAGAAATTTTTATTTCAACTCCATGGAGATTTAAGTTCCATGGATATTCTGTTGTTATATTTTCAGCACAAAATAGATCTATTCTTCTACTATGTCTTGAAGTTCCAGTAAATACAGGAAATTCAGTAAGTAATTGAGCTTTAGTTACAAATGAACTAAAATAATTTTTTTTATTTTCACTTTCATTTTTAGTTCCAATCCAAGAATCTGTATTGAATAACATACCCAAGATGTCAGTAGTATTTACAGGAGAGCTATCTTCAGATACTTTTTCATTCTCTTTCTCATCAGAATCATTAAGATCATCAAGATCACTATGACGAATAGGGCGAACAGAGTTATGTATTTGCCTTAGTTCTTTTCCAGTAATTGAGTTATTAAATACTTTTTCTGCTAGTTCAGTAGAGGTACTTGGACTATTTCTCATTATTTTATCAAGTAGAACTAGATTTTCAGCACTAACATTAGCAGTTTCAAGAGGTTTAACTTCAATCCCTTTTTCTTTCTGTATCTCTGAATATTTATGATAAACTTCTCCAGCTTTTTTTCTTTGCCATAAAATACTTTCGTGTATTTTATTTCTTATTGAGAAATCTTTTAACCACTGTGTAAAAGAGTTGTACTTCTCTTCCCATAGTTTTTCAACTTCTACTTTTTTTAGAAGTGTATAAAAGTTAGTCCAGTTTTTTTTATCTAATGAAATTAAATCAGTAATTTGTTTTTCTATACTTTCTAGTAAACTGTTGTTTTTAATTTCTTCCATAATTTTACTCTCCTTTATTTTACTCTAGGCGACTAGAGTTGTTTGATAGGAGTATAGCTTCAACTTTTAATTTTGTCAAGAGTAGAAGTCCGAAAAACGTTAAAAAATATAAAAAATGTCTAAATTTTAAAGTAATTATAATATTCTTAATTTCAAAAAATAAAAATCAATTTAAAAGGCTCTAAAAGACTGAAATAAGCATTTTAATTTCAGAGGTATTAAGTGTTGGATATAACAAATAAAATGTCATAAAACTAAAATTAAAAAGTCGTTTTTTTAAGAATTAAACAAAAAAAATGGAATAGATTTAGTTGTGTTAGATATTTTCTTTAAAATTTTATTTAATAGGTTATTAACCTATTAAATAATTACTAAAAAATAATATAAAATAAGATATTATAATTAGAGTTGTTTTTTTCATAAAACATAGTACTCTATAATAGATACTATTATAATAAAATTTTTTTTAAGGGGGAAAGTTTATGGGTTGTTTAATTGGAATTGGAATTGGACTTTTTATTTTTCTTTTCTTTATAATTAATTTTCTAAATAAAGATAATGAAAATAATTCTAATCCAAAAAAAGAAGCAGTGCAAATTAAAAATAAAAAAGAAGATATAACATTATCTAGGAAACCATCTAATAATGTATCTAGTTTAAAAGTTCCAGATGACTTATACTTTTACAATTTTCCTATTCCTAGTAAAAGATATTCTTTATCTAATGGAGAACAACTTCTAGTAGAAAAAGCTGTTTTTTATAAAAGAGAAGGGAATTATTTTGCTGCTGAAGCAATTTATTTAGATATTTATAATACATATGGAGCTAGTGTAGCATTATATGTGTCAATTGCTAAAGTTATGATTTGTCAAGGAATGTTTAAAAACGCTCTTAAATTAATGGAAATATCATCAATTGGTACTAAAATTTTAAGAGAAGATAATGATATTATTGATGGATATTGTGAAACTTTAGAAGAGATTATAACTGGGAAGCTCTCTTCTGATCTAATTTATTTATATTTAACTCAAATTTCAGGAAATCCTAATTATAAACCTATTCTTAGAAAAAATACTGATAAAAAAATTGAAAAAATATTTAAAGATGTTTTTAATTATTATCAATTACAACTTTATAAAGAATTAAGTGAAACTTCTAAAAAAGAAAATCTTAATGTAACATCTAATATAAATAATGTTAAAGAAAAAGTCGAAAAAACTCTTAAAACTATCTTAGAAAATTCAGATGATTTATATTTTTATAATTTTCATGTTCCTACTAAATATTCTTTTAATGATAAAACAGAAATGGTTATGGTAAAAGAAGCTATTTTAAAGAAAAAAGAAGGAATGTATTTTGCTGCTGAAAAAATGTATATAAATATTTATAATACATATGGAGCTAGTGTAGCATTATATGTGTCAATTGCTAAAGTTATGATTTGTCAAGGAATGTTTGAAGAAGCTTTTGAATTAATAAAATTAGCAATGATAGGTACTAAAAATATTTTAGGAGAAGATAATAATAGTATTAAAACTCATTATAATATTTTAGATAATATTATAAAAGGAAATTTATCAGATGATGCTATTTATTTATATTTAATTCAAGTTTCAGAAAATCCTAATTATAAACCTGTACCTAGAAGAGATAGTGATGAAAAAATTAAAGTTATATTTAATAAAATTTTAAAGAATTTAAGATATTATCAATCTAGGATTAAAGAAGATTTAATTGAAAAATATAAAAATGAAGAACTTAATCTTGAATCTAATTCAAATGATATAAATAATGTTAAAGAAAATATTCAAAAAGGTTTTAAATCTACTCTAAAAGACCTAGATGATTTATACACTTATGATTTTCCTATTCCTACTAGAGAGTCATTATCTAATGAAGAACAATATCTAGTACAAAAAGCGGTACTTTATAAAAGAGAATGGAATTATTTGGCTGCTGAAAGAATTTATTTAGATATTTATAAAAAATATGGAGCTAGTGTAGCATTATATGTATCAATTGCAAAAATTATGATTTGTCAAGGAATGTTTAAAAATGCTCTTAAACTAATGGAAATATCATCAATTGGTGCTAAAAATATTTTAGGAGAAAATAATTATCTTATTGATGGGTATTGTGAAACTTTAAAAGAGATCATAACAAATAGTATGCCGATAGATTTTCTTTATCTATATTTAACTCAAATTTCAGGAAATCCTAATTATAAACCTGTGCTTAGAGAAAATGCTGATGAACAAATGAAAAAAATATTTAAAGAAGTTTCTAAATATTATCAATCAGAAATTAATAAAAATTTAAATGAAAAAGCTGAAGTTGAAAAAGTTAATACTATATCTTCTTCCAAAAATATAAGTATTAATAATAATATTAATCAAAACTCTTCAAAAAATTCAAAAATAGAAGAAATTAAATTACAAGAAAAACCACAGCATTTAAAAAATTCTGAAGATTTATCAAAACCTCAAAATTTCTCAGTTCCTAATAAATATGGCGTTAGTCAAACAGAAGAAGTTTTAATAAAAGAAGCAGTAGAATTTCAAAAAAATAAAAAATATTTAGAGGCTGAAAATATATATATATTACAATATTTAATATATATAAACCAAGTTGTACTTTATATGTGTATATAGCTAAATTATTAATTGCACAAGAAAAATATGAAGAAGCTTCTGTTTTAATGGAGTTAGCTGCTATAGGAGCAAGAATAATTCTTAAAAACTCTGATCCAATTATAACTAAATATTCTTTAACTCTAAATGATATATATGATAATAAACTTTCAAATAAAGAAATAATCAATTTTTTAAATGAAATTTTTGAAAATAATGATATAAAACTAGAAAACAATGATAATGAAAAAAAAGAAGAAAATATTAACCGCTTTGAAAAAGATAGAGGAAATTGTACTGAAGAGATTGAAAAAATAGAAGAACCACAAGATCCTATTGCTCAATACCAATTAGGAGTTTGTTATGAAACTGGAGAAGGAGTGAAACAAGATTATAAAGAAGCATTCAAATGGTATAGAAAGGCAGCTGAACAAGGAAATGACGAAGCTCAGTCTAATTTAGGATTATGCTATGAAAATGGACAAGGAGTAAAACAAGATTATAAAGAAGCAGCCAAATGGTATAAAATGGCGGCTGAACAAGGAAATATGTATGCTCAACATAATTTAGGTGGTCTTTATATAAATGGACAAGGAGTGAAACAAGATTATAAAGAAGCATTCAAATGGTACAAAAAGTCTGCAGAACAAGGAAATATGTATGCTCAACATAATTTAGGACTATGCTATGAAAATGGACAAGGAGTAAAACAAGATTTTTCTGAAGCAGTTAAATGGTATAAAAAGCTGCTACGCAAGGAAATGATGTATCACAAAATTTTTTAGGAATTTTTTATATAACTGGACAAGGAGTAGAACAAAGCGATTCTGAAGCTATTAAATGGTTTAAAAAGTCTGCAGAACAAGGAAATATGTATTCACAGTATAATTTAGGAACTTTTTATTTAACTGGACAAGGTGGTGTTAAACAAGATCAAGTTGAAGCAACTAAATGGCTTGAAAAAGCTGCTAAACAAGGGCATATCGAGGCTCAACATATTTTATTTAATATATTAAAGGATCAATGAAACTAAAGATATCAAATAGTAAAAAAACTTACAAAACACATAAAATAAAAAAGATAAGGATTATTAAATCCTTATTTTTTTATGGTATCAAAATAAACCTTATAAAAAATAGTATTAAAAATTTGACCGTTATAAGATATTTTGTTATGATATTAATATCTATTTAATATTAAATTAAATGTTCTTTTAATTTAAGATTGTATTCATTAATTGAAAAAAATTGAAGATTTCTCATTTTTGCTAAAAGAGCAGTAGTTAATTTTCCGACAGTATTCTCAACCATAGCCTTGTCTTTTGGGTGTCTAACACGAGTTGGAATTATTGTAGTTGAATAATATTCTGCAAGGTCGCTATATGTTTTATTAAGAATAATCTCATCTTTTGTATTCTTAACTACTCCAGTTTTTAGGTTATCTGAAACAATTATTTGAGTAACTCCACCAAAGTATTCAAACATTTGAATATGTACGTCTATCCAACTTTCCATTTTCATATTAGGATAAACTTTTGCAAATGTATATCCACTAAAAGGTAATACTCCTACAAAAAGATAGCCATATTGCATTTCCCCTGTATCAGGGTCAATCCAATTTGCTTTACTTCCTGCCCAATCAGTTTCAATCTTAACTCCTGCTCTATTTTTTAAAACATCTGTGAATTCATATTTATTTAAATAGGAATTAAAATATTTTTTAAATTGAGTTATTTTATATGGTAATGTGCCATTTAATCTACATTCATCATTATACTCTTCCCATAAAAGTTGCATAGTAACACCTGGCTTTGAAAGCTCTTTTGTAAGCTTTTCATAATTAGGCATAACATAAGAGGAATCTCTTTTAGAAATTTTCTCAAAATTAAGGAGTTTTTCTATTTCTGTTTTTTCCATAGATCCGAACTCTTGAAAAGTTAAATTAGTAGCAATCATTTTTTTTACAATTAAATTAACATAATTTCTTGAAATCTCTAGGGATTCAGCAATTTTTCTGTTTGAGATACATTTACTTTTTAATCTAGCGATTTGCTTAAATTTACTGCTCATATTAATACCTCCATAAAAAAATATTGTACAGAATTTAATTTGTACAATATATTATACCTCATTTTTTAAGATACTATGGAATAGATTTTATTGGCACAATTAGAGCAACGGACTGGCAATTTTAAAACGACGCAAGTGGCATTTTTAGAGTGATATCTTCAATATACAGCTTGATTATATAGATTCTTAGCAGTGTGAGAAAGTTCTCTAAGTGAAAGATATTCTTCTTTAGACAGATGTTTAAGTTGTTGTTTAACTGTAAGATACATAGCAAAATCACCTCCTTTTCCTATGCTTAATTATACCATATATTTAAGCTTGAAAAAAGAGATTGACTCCAATTCATCTCCCACCTAAAGAGGAGGGAATTTTCTTGGAGTTTTAAGATAAAAATTTTTCTATTGCCAAGAAAAATGGTGTTTAATAAGATTATTTTTTATTTTCCATTGAATAGATAAAAGAGGCTATATAAGTTGTAATCGGTGCTACAACAACTAAACCTATACTTCCAATAATTATTTTTATAATCTCAGAAACTACTAATTTCATATTTAAAATTTGAAGTATTGTTGTATCTCTCTCTAAAAAAAGTATCAACAATGTTAAAAAACCACCTGAATATGCTAACAATAAAGTTGTTGTCATTGTTCCTATTACAGATCTTCCAACATTAAATCCTGACTTAATTAGATCTTTTCTACTTATTTCAGGATTGTGATATTTTAACTCTTGAATAGTAGCTGTCATATCCATAGCAATATCCATAGCAGCTCCACTTGCTCCAATAACTATTGCTGAATAAAAAATATCCAATATATTTATACTCATAGCACTTGAAAAAACTACACTTTGAGCTAGAGGTTGATTCATACCATCTATTCTAAAAGTATCACCAAATAAAAAAGTTAAAGCTGCTGTTACAAATAGTCCTGACATAGTCCCTAAAAAAGCACTTGTTCCCTTTTTAGTAAATCCTGCTACTAAAAATATAATTAAAGCTGACAACAATATCAAAGTAAAAATTGTTATCATAAAAACATTTTCTCCCTTTTTCAATGCAGGTATTAGATATTCCCAAATTATAGCTACACTCCCTATAAAAGATAGTAACGATTGAACTCCAACCTTTCTTGCATAAACTATCAGTAAACTAACAAAAATAAAAGCAAGTCCACCTATTTTTTCAATTCTCAACAGTGATAGAGCTTTTCCTTTTAACTCTCCATTATCATCTGTTACCACCATAAGAATCTTATCTTTTTCCTTATAAAATTCATCATACTCCATACTTCCACTTAAAAGGTTTCTTACCTCTAAAGTTTTTCCCTTATGCTCTCCAGTTAAAATTTCAACATTTAAATATTGAGATCCTATCTTTGATATTCCTTGAACTATTGCATCACTATTATCCACTGTAACCACTCTTCCAATATTTTCCTGTTTAAAGAAAAACCCTTCCAGTTTTCCTTTAAAAACTAGAAGGGCAAGAAGAATCACTACAATAGAGATTCCTATTTTTCTCACTCTATTTCCCCCTATGGCTATTTAATCTCTTTTCCCATAGCTTTTCCAATTAATTTCGCAACATCTGTATTATCTTTAAATCCTGAAAACTCTTCTGCTCCATCTCCTACTGCTGCTAGTGGAACTTGTACAGCTGTATGTGCATATGATGTCCATTGCATTCCTGATCTTTCAGAGATTATATGTGTTATTGCTATTGCAACTGGACTATATCCTCCAAATTGTTCACTTGCATTTTTATCTTTATCTTCTAAATCCATAGCCTTAACAATTTTAGCTTTTTCATCAGCTGTTAGATCTTTTAATCCCATGTTGTCTGCTATATATTTAAAGTATTCATCTCTGTTTCCAGTATAAGCCTTTTGAAGTACATCCTCCACTGAAACTTTAACATCTTTTAATTCATTTAATTTTAAGAAATAGTTAGCACCAAATCCAAGTCCCATTCCTCCTGTTTCATGGTCTGCTGCAATTACTATTAAAGTATCTTTTGGATTTTTTTCATAAAATTCATAAGCTGATTTTATTGCATCATCAAATGCTATTGTATCATAGATAGTTCCCATTACGTCATTAGCATGTGATGCATGGTCGATTCTTCCACCTTCTACCATCATGAAGAATCCATCTTTATCTTGTTTTAAAAGTTCAATTCCTTTTTCAGTCATATATTTTAAGCTAGGAACTTCAGCTTTTCTATCTATTTCATATGGCATATGTGATGCTTCAATAGCTACAAAAGCTTTTTCTCCCTCTTTTGGAGTCCAATTTTTATAATCTTTAATTGAAGATTCTGATACAAATGTTTTATATCCTTTATCTGCAAACTCTTTTACAAGATCTCTATCATCTTTTCTCTTACTTGTAAGTTCTCCACCTTTTTTAACAAAGTGTCTAAATCCTCCACCTGCAAAGTAATCTACATTACTTTTTACATAGTCTTCAGCTATTCCATTTTCATCATCTCTATCTATGTTGTGAGATGCAAATACTGCTGGTGTAGCATGAGTTATTCTTGTAGTAGTTACTAATCCTGTTGCTTTTCCATCCTCTTGAGCCATCTCTAAAAGAGTTTTTAGATCTTTACCTTTAGCATCTTTTGCTATATAGCCATTATTTGTTTTATGTCCTGTTGCCAATGCTGTTCCTGCTGCTGCTGAGTCTGTAATTAAAGTATCTGCTGAATATGTAGTTGTTATTGCTGAAAATGGAAGTGAGTTTAGTAGAAGTTTTCCATCCTCCTTCATCACACCTTTTTTATACTCTTCAGCTATCTGTCTTTGAGCTGCTCCCATTCCATCCCCTATGAAATAGAAGATATATTTAGGTTGTGCAGGGTCTTTTTCCAGCTTTCTTCGGATATTTGCCATATTGACGCGCAGGATTTTATTGTCGTCGTCTGCGTATGGTCCCCAGACATTGGAAATGATGGCGGCGTATGTCATGACTTTTCCGGAATTCTGTGCCAGATAGGATACAATTTTGTATTCAATAGGGGTCAGATGAACCGGCTGTTTGTCTAAGGTCAGTTCCCGTTTGGAAAAATCCAATACCAGATCTTCGTAGCGATAGGGCCGGATATAAAGAGAATCTGTAGTATATAAGCGGTTGCTGTGTCTTAAGGAGGTACGGATGCGGGCAAGCAGTTCTGAGGTTCCGAATGGCTTGGTAATGTAATCATCCGCTCCCTGATCCAATGCGAGAACCTTTTCCTTTTCGGCACTTCGTGCGGAGATGACAATGATCGGGGTACTGGTCCAGGTCCGGACTTCCTGGATAATATCATTTCCATTCATATCAGGCAGACCAAGGTCTAAAATAATTACGTCTGGACATTGGGAATGGATCAGATTCAGTCCTTCTTTCCCGCAGTCCGCATACAGTACACGGTAATCCTGCTTTTTCAGGATCTTTCCTACAAAGGTCTGAATATTTTTTTCGTCTTCTATAATCAATACAGTGAATTTAGGCATAGTTTGCGTTCTCCTTTTCTTTTGGAAGGGTAAAGGAGAATTCGGCTCCTTTATCCAGATTGGCAGCGTGGATCACGCCGTCGTGAGCATGAATGATCGTCCGGCAGATAGACAGTCCGATGCCGATTCCTTTGTGTCCGTCAGCGGTATCAGAGCTGTACTGTCCGTCAAAAATAAAAGGGATCTGGTTGGGATCCAGTCCGATTCCATAGTCCCGGACTGCAAATGTGACACAGTCCGGCTGATCGGTGATCAAAAGGTCGATGGGATCAGAGCTCGAGGGATGG
>OFMH01000092.1_pt1 | contig 62272 bp, 89 predicted proteins | sample 1541761 | NCBI WGS metagenome assembly OFMH01 (sample SAMN04209249, study PRJEB22552) | human gut metagenome | biome: gut; material: feces | host: Homo sapiens | place: USA: Oklahoma
AGGGCGACTGAGAGGGGACTGAAAGCAACGTTGCTTTAGGCAGAACCCCTCTCCGCCTCGACAAGCCCGGCACCTCTCCCCAAGGAGAGGCTATCTTCTACCGAATTTTTATCATTATGACACAAAGGAGCAATCAACCATGGAAAAATCTTTACAACTCGTCTTTAAAAACGCCGCAGGCAGCACCAAAATCATCACCATCTCCAACCCCAAAGAAAACCTCACCAAAACCGAAACTGACGCAGCAATGCAAAAAATCGTCGCAGCCAACGTTTTCAACACCATCGGCGGTGACCTGGTACAAGCTGTTGAAGCTCGTGTTGTCAATCGTAACGTCCAAGTTCTGGCGTAACAAACACTAAGGAGTGATCCTCATGGAATTTGACAGACTTCTCTCCGCTGCTGCGGATTATGGTTTCGCAATATAACCTTAGAAGTAGCACTTTCCTTCCTATTATATATGGCACAAAAATAACTATTTAAATAAAGCCACAGCAAGCCCAGAACAACAGCCTATGCAAAAGCCATTAAGCCAGCCTTTGCGATAAGCTTTTTTATTTTGCCTGTTCTGCTCCGTCCGTTCCGCTTCCAGCTGGCGCTCCAATGCTTGATATGATTGCTGCGTTTGCTGCAGCAAGCTCTCTGCATTCTTTAGCGAGCTGTTGGCATCGCTTAATGCTGTTTTGCTGACGCTTAACTGCTGCTTCGCTATTGCCAATTGCTCCATCAGCTCGCTCGACGGCTTGTCCAGCATCATTAATTCGTCTTCGAGCAGCATCAATTTGGCTTGTAACAGCCTGCTGTTGTTGCTTAATGTCTGCCATTGTTCCGTCGGTAGCAGCACGTACCCCACTGGTGCTACCGGTATGTTCGTATTGCCCGCATCTGCCGCTGAGCAGCAGACCGGCAAGGCATACAAGGCCAGCGATAAGCAGAGCGTAACCAATAACCTTAACTTCGCGCTCACCATTGACATGCATGTCACTCTCCCCTCTCTGCAATGTAATCGGTGATGCCGCGGGCGATGGCACGCGCTAGCTCGTCCTGCTGCTCAACCAACATCCGGCAATCATCAGCATTGCTGATAAAGCCCATCTCGACCAGCACAGCAGGCATGTGCGTGCTATTAAGGACGACCAGGTTAGGCCTAGCCTTGACGCCACGGCTCAACGTGCCCATGCTGTCCACAATCTGATGCAGGATGCAGCTTGCCAGCGTATCAGCAGCGCTCCATTTGTCATATACGAGCACCTCGGTGCCACGTGCTACAGGAGTAGCAGCGTTACAGTGTAAGCTCACAAAGATATCAGCAGGCCAGCTGTTGGCCGCTAGGCAGACATTAGTATAGGCTGCATCCTCACCAGCAAGATTATTGCTCTGCACGGACTTGACCTCACAGCCAGCAGCCGTCAGATATTGCGCCACCAGCGCACCGACATCACGCGCTATGTCTGCCTCAGTTACACCGTAGTCGCGATTAACAGCGCCAGGGTCGATGCCCGGATGATGGCCAGGGTTTAAAAATACTCTCATAATTAATCAGCTCCTTCCCGGCCAGCGAACAGCGTAAAAGGGTATAAATTATACCGGTTCCGGGTGTTCGCTTGCCGTTTTTTTAAATTTAAAGTGTACTTACGATAATCCCTAAAAAATTGAAAGTATACTTTTTTAGTCGTCTTTGGAAATCCTGAAGGCTCTCGTCTCGATGGCCTTGTTGCCCAGCTGAACCAACAATAGCGCCACCATACCAAGGGTGCAGCTCTCATAATTGCCCCAGGTTTTTGCAAAAAATGCCAGCCACAAAGTCACCAGCACCCACACGACAAAGCCTACCACAGCACAGATTCTGCCTACGCTGTAGGCATTGTCGTCCTTTTTAAGCATATTAAGTAATTTACGCATTTTTTCCTCCATTGAGATTATAGTTCGGCAGCTCATTTAGCTGCTCCATCAGGCTGTCAATCACGCCATTGTCCCCCAGCGCCTCATAACTCTTGTAGCAGGCGTCGATGCTTTCTTTGGCATAAATGGGCACCCAGCCTTTCTCACAGACGTAGTGGTTGTAGGCCTGGATGATTCTGTCCCTCAGCAGCGCCTGTACGCCTGCCCTCAAGGCGTCGTTCTCTCTCTTTTTGGCACGGTATAGAGCAAAAATATAAGAGATAACAGCGCCAGCAATAATATTGATTATTGTTTGTATCGTTGACTCAAACATGTAACACCTCGATTAACTATAGATAATAAGTTTTACGCCACCTACATCAGCGTCGACCTTGTCCAATTTGGCCTTATCCGCAGCACTCATAAGCCCCGCCGTAGTGGCCGTCGCGTTGCCGGGTGTACCTGTAAGGTCACTGTAACTGCCTGTACGTGCGACATCTGCCAATGCGTTGAGCCTGCTAAAAAACTTATACCCCAGATTATACACAACCTTGTTTTGGACGGCATGTGTGCTGTTGGCATCCAACATATCATCCACAATGACAGCCGCTGGAATAGTAGGTTTGTCAGATAAATCATTATAGCTGCCGCTTTTGGCAACGGCGTTAAGCTCACTGCTCTTGACGTAGGCAGCAAGCGACTGATGCTGCGTTAGATAACCTGCGTCGTTGACAAACGCTGACACATCTGTCGGTACGGTCGGTATAATCGGTTTACCGCTCAAATCAGCATAACTGCCGCTTGTCGCCACAGCCGCCAGCCCTGTAATCATGCTGGCAGGGTGCGTTGCAGGGTGCGTGTAGACCGTATCCGTAAATTTGGCGTTGGCAGGGACGGATGCATTGATGGTGTAGCCGTTAATTTTCCCGACAGTCAGATTGTCGGTTGCCGGGTTGTATTTAAATTTTGAGCACTGATTAGCCAACAACTCAGTTGTGCTGTTGGCGTTATCCTGGAAAATTACCGGTCGGTCGGCATTCGCCGTACCTGTAGACAACACCAAGCTTTGAGCTTTCGAGCAAAGGCCGTTAACATCTCCGTTAACATCTCCGTTGACATTACCGATAAATGTCGTCGCCTTAACATTTGCCGGGAAATATGCGCTCTGCATCCAATCCCATGTATATAGATGTCCATTGTCAGCCATATTGCTGGGAGTAGTCCAGCCAGCGCCGCCAAATCCCATGATACGGTTAATTGTCAATCCGCCATAGTTGGTATTAACCTCTTTGCAGCCAAATGTAAATCGGATGATATCATATTGCGAATTTTCGCTGTTACCATAGGTTGTAAGCGGGGTGATGTTTATGATGTTGTAGCCAGACCAACCGAGTAGTGTAACTTTATCTGCAAATTTTATAAAGTTTTCCGGCTTGGATTTTAGCGACGCGTCGATAGTGCAATAACAACCGCGGCACCCATTATCGGTTATATAGAGCACAAATTTATTAAGCGTGGTATACAGGCCAAACGTCTTTGGGTTGATGGTTACCCGCAGCAGACAATCTGCTGTAAGGCCTGTTGTACTAGTTCTGCCGATTGTGCACGGGCGGCTGGTACAAAAAAGCTCAGTTTTTTGGGCATCCGTCAACCCATAATCCACCCATGTTGCGCCAGCATCTCGCGAAAACTCAACTGTAATGCCTGCCGCCCTGCCAAACGCGAAACGATTCGCACCAAGCTGCGGCACCATGGATGCATCAATGGGGCTAAAACCATTACGTATATTTCTGCCGCCCCACTCAAGGTCAGCCTCATAAATTTTATCGGTTTTGGCCATCTTTTTATCCAGCTCCGCCTTGATGACCTTATTCTGCACCGGGTTTGTGCTGCTGCCGCTGAGCTGGCTGTCAATCGTGACTTTAGGCAGCAGGCCTACAATCGGCTTACCGTCTGCGCCTGTCGCCTTGACTCCTGCCGCAAGGTTATCGGCAGTGACGGTGTCGCCGGTAAGGTCTACCAGCGTCGCACCATCGTATATGACTTTGTTCACTGCCATGGGTTAGCCTCCTCAGCCTATGGTAACGGTCAGACCGCCCTGTGGGTTCTCGCTCTCGTTGTACGGGATAGCCTCGACGGTGACCTGAGACAGATAGTTGTAGCCGCCGGTGCTGTCCGGCAGAATGGTCTGTGCGTTGGTCTTAGGGGTAGCGGTCTTAGCCTGCGCCTTAGCACCCTCGGTGCCGCTCATTGTACCGGTTACGCCCAAAATCTTGACGCCGGAGCGGATGTTGGTAGCGATGAGCTTTGCCTGCTCAGTGGCGCTGATGGCCACCTTGCCGGATCCGTCATGGTAACCGATGGGGATGGTGTAGGACTCATCCTTGGTGCTGATGGTGCCGGTAACAGCGCCGTTGTTTTTCATGGTGCCGGTCAGCTTGTTGCCGTTGACGTAAGCGGTCTTGCCCGCCAGAATCTCAGCTACGGCCGCGGTAGCATCGCTGGTGTCTGCATCAAATGTGCAGGTACCGGTGATGAGAGCGCCGCTCTTGTCATGCGCGGTATAGGTGCTGAGCAGCTTGTCAGCAGTGACGGTATCGGCGGTCAGGTCGATAAGGGTTTTGCCACCATACACAACTTTAGAAATATTTTTGTTAGCCATAAAAATTACCTCTCTTTCTGCCCTATACTTAACTGTATAGGAGATGATAAAAAAAATGAAAAAACTAAAACTGCCAAACGGCTTTGGCTCAATCAGTTACTACGGAGAGCATCGCCGCAAGCCATACGTGGTCAAGAAGTACATCGACGGCCGTCAGAAGCCTATCGGTTACTTTGCCAGCTATGAAGATGCCCTTGCTTATCTTATTGCCTACAATAAAAATCCGTCTTTGTTTAACCCATCTGAGATAACATTTAGCGAGATTTTTAAGCTGTGGTCAGCAGAACACTACCCGAAGATTGCCACAAGCACCGCCGCCAACTACACGGCAGCCTATAAGCACTGCCAGCCATTGTACGATAAGAAATTTATCACCCTCAAAATCAGCGACCTGCAGGATGTTATCCGTACCATGAGCCGCAATAAAATCGGCTATGCCAGTCAAAAGAAATGCCGTCAGCTTATGCACAATCTCTACACCTATGCAGTCAAATACGAGATTATAGCTGCCAGCGCAGATATAAGCCGGTACATTGAGATAGACAAAAAGCGTATCGTCTATCCGAAATCGCCGTTTAACACACGACAGCTGAACCGTGTGAAGCGATTAGCTGAGAGCGACGAGCTGTTGTCCTGCTGGGCAAAAGTCGTTGTCATGATGGTGTACAGCGGTGTACGCCCGTCCGAGATGCTGGCGGTCAGAAAAGCCGATGTTAAACTAAAGCAGCGTTATTTTATTGTCCGTGAGTCAAAAACAGAAGCTGGCGAAAACCGCGCCGTACCCATCAGCCGTAAAGCTCTGCCCTATTATCAGCTGTGGATGCAGGAGCCGGGCAAGACGCTTATAACCGATAATAACGGAGAGCAACTGTCTTACCACTGCTTCAGGGCGCGATTTGACAAGGTGATGGACGCAACCAGCTGCCACCATACGCCGCATGAGTGCAGGCATACCTGCGCCACGATGCTGGACAACGCAGGAGCTAATGATACAGCGGTCAAGCGTATACTAGGCCATGCGCTGCAGGGCGTGACAAAAGGCGTATATACGCACAAATCACTGCATGAGCTTAAAAAAGCTATTGATATGCTATGACTTTGGTAAAATCAGCCATTTTTGCCAAAGACGTCAGATGTCTTTTGGAAAAAGTGCCAAAATTACTAAAGACGCTGTGTTGCTAACGTGTTGCTTATCCGGTAGGCGCTGGCGCTGTTAAGCCTTGCTGCATCGATGGGTTACTGTTGCTAACGTGTTACACGTTGGCCGACATCGGCCTGATGTGCCCCAAACGCCGTCACAGCAAGGGTTTGAGCGATTTTAAAGGTTGAGAGTAACAGCATCAACCTCAGCAACAGTTGTCGCAGCCTCTACCTTGTCCTTAGCGGCTCTATACGCTACGTGCAAGGCGTTTGAGCGTTGAGCGACGGCAGCGATTACGCAACGTAAATCATCAGCAGTAACCTTAACATCTTGATTATCGGCTGTTGTCCAGTCAATGGATGCCGTTGCCTTTGCTTGTGCGGTCTGCACGTCAAGGGCAATGATAGCAGCATTGATGCGCTCCCTTGCTTTGTCATCGTAGTCATAGCTGTTGCCGTTGTAGGTAATCGGTTCAACCTCTCTAGTGTCACGCTCAGCTTTAAGCTCTGCGATTTTGGCAGGCTTAGCAGCTACCAGCAGCTCTGCGTCTGTAGGTGCTGGCTTTGTGTATACTGAGCCGTCATCAGCGATAAGATATTCGCCGTCACCGTTGCCAATGAGCTTGTTAAAATCATCGTTACCTACGATGACATAGCCTTGTTTAAGCAGCTCAGCAATTTGCTCTTCGCTGTGCTCTACAGCTAATTTGGTATCTTTTCTCTGTCCGTTTTCCGGCAGGATAAGATATTGATTTACTCTTTTATCGTTCATGTTTTTTCCTTTCTACGCTCACAGATTTTGCCTGTGGGCGATTTTTTTAATGATTTAGGTGTAATGATAAGCGTAGGTTTAAAATAATTCGTTATGAGCCTTTCTGTGCAGTGGGGAAAAAGCTTAACCGCTGAATCGAAAGCTAGCGTTACTTTCCCTATTGCCTTTGAGCGCATTGTATATTTTGTCGATGTTTTTAGTCTGGACGCTGGCCGACCTTGTTTGTTTACCAAAAGTCACCCGATAACTACTAATGGCTTCTACTGGGAATATAACTATCATAGTGACGATGTTGGTGTGCAGTGGCTTGCCATTGGCGTGTAACGCAGTGGGGAGTTATTAATGCTCCTGCCTTCCCTGACGATGGCCAACCTGTTACATTCCCAGTTAAATTTTCCAAAATTCCAAGCGTTATAACAGCAATTAATCAAGCCAAAAACTCCGTATCATCTACGCAACTATTTACCGCAAGCATTAACACGTATGCAACAACGTCAAATATGATACTGCATCGATACGGTGGGTTAACAGCTAGCGATGTCCGTGTTGATTGGTTTGCTTGGGGCGTATGAGCAGTGGGGAAATGCAGGTAACAGCGGCGGCTCTGTTGACGTAACTTTTCCTATCAGCTTTACCAAAACTGTTTACCAAATTCAACTGACCTACAACAGTGACAGCTATGAGAATCCCGTATATGCGATAAAAGACACTAAGTCTTTTAGTTATTGGAGCAAATACGGTGGCGATAAATTGTGGTTTGCTTTAGGTATGTAGCAGTGGGGAACTGCTAAACAAAACGGTTACGCAACATCGTTCCCACTTACATTCCCGGCGCGCTGCTTAGCGGTAGTAGCGACATATGTACTCCGTGATGACTCGTCATATTGGCAGAAGCCGTTGTCATTACAGGCTATCACACGCAGCTCATTTACGGCAGCAACAGCATCAGGCTGGGGCGCAAATGATACCGCTCGTTGGATAGCTGTCGGCATGTAGCAGTGTTTTAAGCGGTGTGCTTTTGGTAAGGCTTAGGCTTTGCCGATGGCCACCCACCAAAATCCAGCATAGCCGTTGCCTGTATCGTAAGAGCCTGCTTGAAACGTCTTGTTGGTCACGTTTGAGACATATTGGCAATTTTGAGAGCCCGAGCAGCCATAGTTATTTTCTGTGCGCGCCACCGCTATCGCTACATATGTCACGGATGTAGCTATAGGCAGTGTTATGGTAACATTACGCGTGCCGGTCGTATAAACTCCCCACTGCAGAATTAGCCCGTTTGAGAATTTTACATAGCCGTTCTGTTCTAACAAGGCTGCTACGATATATGCGCCATCATCTTTTAATAACGCTAAATCGTTATCAGCAATGATGTCTTTAAATTTATTATATAATGTTTCCGACGGAAAGACGTGTATCTTCCCGAGATTTGTTGTTGACTGAGCCATTTTTTACCTCCTTTAAATCGTTACGTCAACGGCATGGGTGTTGATTTCGTCCGACCACTCGATTGTCGCGCCAGCAGCTACGTTACGGCCATATATCGTGTAGGTCTCGCCCGGCGTGACACCGACGTATTTTTCAAATGAGTTACCGCTGTAGGATGACAGATACGCTATCTCAACGTCGCCACGCGCTATCGCCTCTCCGTTCGTGCCGACGTAACCTGCTTTTGTTTTTGTGCTAGAGCTGCGTTTCTTGCCGGTCATCTTGACAACGGTTACAACCGGCGGAACGACCAACGTATACGGCTTTTTGGCGTAGCTGCTGGTGCTGCTAAACGCCCACTCGCTTACGGTTACGCTGCCTGCGACTACATGCTGTTCCAGCGCCACATCGTATACGGCCGCGGCGGTATACGTCACCTCCACATCAGCAATGTAGGTGACATTGTAGACAATATGGAGCTTTGTGGTCCGCCCCATGTCGCCGGTCAGGATAACCTGCCCGTTAGTCCCAGTGGCCATGTCCGTGCCATTAATATTAATGGTCTGACCTTTTAATGGTGTGCCGTCCGGCATCTTAATCCTCAGCGTCAAACTGACGGCGCGGTATATCTGAACGGTGTACAATTTTGCTGTTCTGGCTGCCTTGTATGCAGCCCCCTTGACCATTATCTTATATCGCATATCCGCCACCTCACGAGTACATCACAAGTTTGGTTTTGGCGCTGTCCAGGTCAACCTCTTTCCAGGTTCCGTCAGCACACAGATATCTGATGCTGCTGCCTGCCGTAGGTGCCGGCACGAGGCCTGCGGCGCCGTTGACGGTAGCCGTCGCACCGGACATAGTGGTGATAGATTCCCATGCGCCATCGCTGCGCAGATAACGTGTGTTGCTACCCGCAGTAGGTGCTGGGACAAGACCGCTTGCACCTGCGGCCCCGACCGAAGCGCCGGTCATATCGTTGACAAAGGCCCACGTTCCGTCGGCCTGCAAAAAGCGGTTTTTCGTAATACCGCGGCCCGGTGCCGGCACAAGCCCATGGATGCCGCCCTGCGCAGGGGATGCACCTGTCATATCCTTTAAATCCGCGACTGCATTGGTGACGTAGGTGTTTACATAGGTTATGGTGGCCATGGCCGATGTATTAACCAGTGCGGTAACGTTAGCCGCGTTGGCGAAAGTCAACGCTACGCCGATTTCCTGGCTGATTACTGCCGATGTCCCCTGTGCCGGGATAAAGTCCGGCTCAGAGTCACTTGCCACGGCGTACAGGATCTCACCATTGTCCGGATCAGTAGCATACACGCCGAACTCGCGCAGATAATAGCCCGTGGCGACATTGCTGTTGTCGGTCACGGCCGTGATTACACATGCATGGCTGTCCTCTGCGTATGACACGCTTGCGATGGGCAGTGTCTGTACCGGAGTGATAAGCTCGGTGAGGTCCTCCAGGCTCTGCCCGCTGCTGAGCGTGCCGCTGCCCAGCCTACACTTTGTCAGCTGCATCTTACTTCCGGCATCGACCTTGGCCTGCAGCTTTAGCCCCTGCTTGGTCAATACCGTTTTGCCCCAATTTGACATTGGTTGTACCTCCGTTTACTCAATCTCGACATCGCCACCGATATACACGGTGACACCGTCGGATAAATTGCTTGTCTCATAGTATGGTATCTCTTTGACGCGGATATCATCTCTGAGGCGTTTGTCTTTTGTTGCGAGATAGCTATCCTTAAACGGCTTAGACACGGCCTCATAGGAACCTGTATACTCATCCTCCGGCGCGTATTCGGTGACTTTTTTTATCCCGCAGCCGATAACGCCGCGCAGCTCCCTGGTACTCTCCAGGCGGCCGACAAGCCCTGCCCTTTGGATAACGTGGCCTTTTAACTCGCCGCAGCGCATATCAGGTCACCCCTTTGGCCAGGATAAAATCGGAGGGCGGGATTACCGTGTAGACGTTTTTGTCCGACAAGGTAACCTGCACGTCATAACAATATTTGCCGCAAGGCAGCTCTGCTGTATCGGCCGGCTTAAAATCAAACTGCTGACCCTCAACGATAACCATCTGCAGCACGGCAGCCTCACTGTCTATGTCCTGCTTTATGGTCAGCACCGCCCTGTCAGCCCCAGACAGCGGGACAACCTTGTTCTGAGCATCGTACAATTTGAGCTTAAGCGTCGCGCTATCGCCCTTTGTCAGGGTTATCCTGTTTTTGTGTGGCCCGTCATACTCAATGCATAGCATATCCGCTCACCTCCCTCTTACATCCGGAAAAATATTTTTTTATGCTGGCAGACAGCGCCGGCAACACAAACCGTACCTTTTGGGCGGTAGCAAAACACCAGGCTGTCCAGCCAGCTCCTGGTATTCTTGGCGCTGTTAACCGCCTTGACCATCTCTGCCATCGCAATCTCGTCCGGGATTGATTCCTGCACCATACGGACACGGAAATGGTATGGCTCGCCGCCATACTCGTACCACTCAACCACCTCGGCTGTATCAAAGGCGGCTGAGCAGACTTCTTCGACCGCCGCCGGCGTGCCCTTATAGCGGTGACGCGCAATGGCCTTACGCACAAGCTCACGTTTTTTTGTGATATCGGCAGCCACATCGTAAAAATCGACATGATACTGCCATGCGAGCTCATCGACGATCTCTTCCGGCAGCTTTTTGAGCCGCGGCAGGAGCAGCACGAGCTCAGCCTGGCTGCCCAGCTGCATGAGCCTGCCGGAGATGGCCTGCACGATATCCTTGACCGTTGCGTCGCCGCTGATGGAGCTTGGTAGGATGCGTTGCAGGGCATTATCCTTAAGCTCAAGCATCCTCTATCCCTCCCAGCGTCACTGTCTTTGTGCTGCAGATTGCCACCTGGGTATCGGTCGTCATCTTAAACACAGGGGCGGTCACGGCCACGCGTTTTGCACCTGCAGCCATCACCCTCACGATAAGCTCAGACGGATTGATGTCGCGCCCCAGCTTTGACTTTTGCCACAGGACGTAATCGTCAACGGCCGCATTGACAGCGTTTTGGATTGCCGTTGCCTGCGTCTTGTTGTCGCTGGCGATGTAGTAGGTCAGGCTGATCGTATAGTCAACCTTTTCGGGCGCCAGCACGCTAATGTTATCAGTCAGCGGCCGCACCTTTTTATCGTCCAGGGTAGCCTTGACCTGCTGCAGCATCTCATCACCAGGCAGCTCCCCGCCAGCCAGCAGCGGCCTTACCTCCACCTTGCCTGCTTCAGGCGACCAAACAGTGACGTCAGCAATCTTTGTCGATGCCCTTTTGGCGTGATAGATATAAGCGCCCTCAGGTCCCGCCGTGCTAAAGTTTTCCGGCGCAAGACGGATATCCTCGCGGTAGCTGTCGTCAGCCTGGACCTCAGCGCCGCCCTCGGATGTAGTGATGTTGGCCACGCTATCCACATACGGCACCGGGTCAACCAACGTCTTGAGCTGGCCGGCCACATAGCCGTTGCCCAGCTCGCCTTTTGTTAGGCAGGTTGCGCTGCCGTCAGCACTGGTTGCACCCGCATCAATAACCAGCGGGGCATCAAGAGCAAAAAACACCTTATCGCCTGCCGTAAAACGCGTACCGGCAGGGATGATTGTTGCTGTCTGCAGCTTAGCAGACAACCTGATGCACATGGTAGTCACAGCAGCTTTTGCCGGGATGCGCTCAACGCCTACCAGCGCACCCAGATGGTCCAGGTTATCACCGGTAGCGTATCTGAGCAGGTTCTGCTTGCCGGTCTCGTTGATTTTGTTGAGCAGCAGCACGATGAGCGCTGAAATCGTCAGCAGAAACAGCCTTACCGGGTCGCCTTTAGATAGCGTCCTGCCGGTTATCGCCTCATATCTGCCGATAACATAACTCTCAACCTCACCAGCGTCTGCATCTACAAACACGATATCGGCCAGGTTATCTAATTTACTCATTGTCATTCTTGATTCTCACCTGCACTTTCGGGACCAGCACGCCATCATCCGTGCCGGTAAAACTGATTGATGTTATCTCCACACGCGGCTCATATTTTTTGATGGCCGTAATCATCTCAGACTGCAGCTTTGCCTGCGCTACGTTGATTGGCAGGTCAAGCATATCAGCGTCAATGCCAAAATCGCGCTCAAGCGGCACAGAGTATTTTGTGGTGGTGATAATTGTGCGCAGGTTTTGCAGGATTTCCGCCGCTTCTGACGCAGGTGCAAAATCAATACCTTTCACTGGCTGAGCTAAAACATCGTAAATCATAATACATTCAAGCCTCCTGCGTATTCTTTCAGAGTCACGCTTACTTTAGCGCTCATAATGTTGCCAAACTTACCCCAAAAGGAAACGCTTTCATCCAGGCTTTCAATAACCCACATATTATCTGTAATTAATTTACCACCGATAACCAAAGGGAAGTATTTACCTGTGTCGCGCATCTTCCGCAGTTTTTCAAGCTCCTTAGTCGGTCTTAAGCCCTGATCAGCACGCAGCTGCATCGTAAAGCTAATCTTCTCTACGTCCGGACCGATAAACTCAAGCACCGGCTTATCGCCGATAATGTCATGCTGCGCCCAGCGTCCACCAGTACCACGACCATAATCATCGAATGTACGAATATAATGGCTAGATACAATAAATGGTATATCCGCCATAAAACCTACAAGCATAATATCAACCTCCAATCAATACATTGCTGCTCCCCACCGCTACCCTACCGCCACAGCTGACGGCATCCCCTATTCGGCCAGCAGCTCGCCCGTTAATAAAAACGGTTACGCTGCCACTGGCAATTACACCGCTATGCGTCGGATGCGCTACACATCCATGAGGAGCATAGCTGTCACCCACACGACCTGCTCCTTTGCCATTGATGATAACATTAGCACTTGCTGTAACAAGCGCTGTAGGTGCGCAGGCATCGTGCCCGGTATCGTTATCACCTAATCGTGTTGCCTTTGGCATGGTAATCACCTCCTTCAGTTCAGCAGAATGTTAGCACCTTTAATAATTACATTGCCTTTGGCATTTATCTCGATATTTCCGTTTTGATACCTGATAAAGCTACCATCGGCAAACGTGATGCTACGCACATCAGCATTACTTTCTACTGGAGTATCCTGCGTGCTATAAAAAGCTCCTATAACAAAGCCTTTGCTGATGCCACTGCCGCTCGCGTTTGGCTGAAAGATACACAGCACCTGGGTGCCAACCTCAGGCAGCCAATAGGCTTTCGTCTGCCTGCTGCCTATAGTTATAATTGGTAGTTCAGCACTCACCATATTGTCCTTATCCTCAAACGCCACGCGAGCGCTGCACGATTCGCCATTTACCGCCGATACTGTACCAATGCGAATCAGGTTTTTTATCTGGTTAATATCCATCTAAACATCTCCTCACATCAATACTTGTTGTATAACCACCGCTAATATCATGCTGTGCCTTAGTAATAATATACTTGCCATCAAAAGCCCCGAAACCGCTGAGCTGGATATTCACAGCAGCCGCCAGCTCCGGATTACCTAAAAAGCTGAAGCTTCCGGTAACCTCATCGCTGTTCTTTTCCCGCAGCTTCTTTTTTGCAAAACGCTCTGCGTCCGCGATACTCGCAACCTGCTCATTAACTTCCAGCGTTTTGCCTATCTTTTTATCAGGAGCAGTAAAAGTTGCTTCAATTTTTTGCTTAGTGCTGCTGTCCTGATACTTAACATGGCAGGACTTATAAACATCACGCACCTTGCTGCGCAGGCTGTAGCTTTTCAGCATATCCAGCACCTTGATGCTGCCGGCAGAGTAACTGCCTTTTGGCTTAGGCAACAGCGCCACAGCCTCAGCTGCTTCATAATCTGCTTCGTCAAAAATTACCACTTGCTTATCGCAGATTTTGAGAGCCAGGCCATGGTCAGCACACAGCTTATATAAAAAGGACAGGTCAGACTGTTCCGTCTGCTCTGCCCTATCTATAACAGGATTATACTCTTTAACATCGTAATACAGCGTTAAGCCTGCCTCCGCTGCAATATCATTAGCAATGCGTTTCAGCTCAGCCTTCTCCCAGCTGCGTGTACGCTCAGCGCCGCGCAGATTGTTGTTATCCGGCACGCTCACCGCCTTGATTTGCACCTCGCTAGGCATTCCGCTGCTGGTGATTTCATCAATTTCAAACAAGCCAAACCGTACAACCTGTTCACCGATGCTCTGCCAGTTAATCAGCTTTATGCTAACATCCAGCTTTGCGCCCTTTTCCGGCATCCAGGATGATTGCCACAGGCCAGCTTTATCCTCTAGTGTTAGCTGCAGGTCATCTGCTTCACCAGACATGTTATCAGTATGGCTTACATTCTTCAGATATTGCTGCAGGTCCGTGCTTATATCTTTATCATTGTATTTAATGATTACCAGACATCGCCTTGCTTTCATCTTAATCATTTTAACGCCTCCATGGTGGCAGCATTGATGTTACCGGTGCAGTATACTCCGGCACCTCTAACACAATCCCTGCCGGGAGAAAACAAAATACACCTATCATCAACGAATCAGGCTTATACTCTCTTGTGCTTTCCAGCAAACTTCCATCTGCAAAAGCTTTCAAACGTTGGATAACGTCAGAAGTCATTCCTTCCATACGCAAAACTGGCAGTTATAACAAGCCGTCAAAAGAGCCAACAACACAACAGGCGCAGAGGGCGAAAGCGATGCTGCTGAACGCACAGAGCAGGCAGTGTAAGTTGTGGCTGCGCTTGGCGGAAACAACGGATTTACCGGATTATAAGCATATCTGCCAGCAAAAAGCAGCGGAGGTACTGGCTGGCTCTCCTGTACTGCCTATGCAGAAGGCAGAAAAGAAAACACTTTCTGCTACGGAGATTGGAAAAATTTTGGGCATCACGGCGCACAAGGTGGGTATGTTAGCTAACAAATTTGCGTTAAAAAGTGATGCTTATGGCAAGTATTTTTATGATAAATCTCCAAACAGCAATAAGCAGGTAGAAACGTTCCGCTATTATGAAGATACTGTAGAGAAATTTAAGGAGATTCTGGAAGGCGGTGCTGCAAAATGACCGCTTTAGAAGCTTATAAGGCGTTACCGTTTGAACAGCGTGAGCTAGTAGAGCAGATTGAATATAACCTGGATATAGCCGACCAATGCTTTTCAACTATTAAGGCGATGCTTCCGGATAAAGAAGTAGTTCTTATGATGCTTATGGATAAATACGCTGAAAGTATGCATTCGCAAATGCAGGCGAAAGAAGAATTGGAAAAGGCCGGATATAGTGAAGTGCAGATTTTAAACTTGCGTCAGGGATATTGCGACGAATAAAATAATTTTATGGCGAAAGCCGCTTACAGTAGATGTAGGCGGCTTTTGTCATACATAGATTGGAGTGATGAAATTGACAAATACCTACACAACTACCCAGGGCGACATGTGGGACTTAATTGCCAAGCGCTTGTACAATGACGAAGCATCACTAAATGTCCTGCTGGAAGCAAATCAGCAATACGCTGACATTGTTGTTTTCCCGATGGAATCCTGAATTGGGACTACATCCTTATCCTCCTCATCTATGTGGTCTTGCACAGCTTTCGTAGTGCGTTCATAACCCAACGCCTCCGCCACGTCTTTACCAACGAACCAGATGTTTCCATCTTTTTCTACGGTGCGAACATCACCAAAATCAGCGTTATTAAAAATACGTAATTCGTTCATATGGAACACCTCCAATTTTTTACTTGAAAGATGTTCCCCCCCATGTTACAATATTCCATGAAGGGAAACCTTCTTAATACGAGCATTGTCTTTTGTTTTGACGGACTGGGACAATGCTTTATTTATTTTGTAGATCAGTATATAATCTTTCAATGCCTCGCCTTATAACTTCGACTCTCGTTTCGTTATAATGCTCAGTTAAAGCATCTAATTTAGCAAGTGCTTCTTCATCGAAGCGCACACCTAGCTGCTTTACTTTAGGATTATCAGATTTAGGTCTACCTGTTCGTGGACTCATTTTATTCACCTCACTTTTTGATTACCACAAATTTATTTTAATTTATGATTACCAAAAAGTCAAGTATTTTTTTCGTCTGTCGAACAATTTAATTATACAATACTACCTAGCCTTTGTTGTGCCTGAAATCCAGTCCATTTACCGTCATTATGGCTAGACTTTCAGGCTACTTGTATGATTTGGGTATAGAAAAAGCCCTGACGATTAAGTCAAGGCTTTATTAAAAGTCTGCTGGATTATTATTTTGTCTAAAATCTTTGATGTCCTGCCTGATTGTCAAATCGTGCTTTTGGATATTCTGTATAATGTTCATCATATTTTCTTCTTCCTTACGATTGAACAGATACTTCGTAATGATCTTAGGAATAATGAAAAATGACGAAACGAAAGCAGTTCCGATAGCAGTTACAACAGCAACTATATTATTGATTTGGAATGTAAGATGCTGATACTTAAAAGTCATATAGGTTATAGTCCCTAATACTGCAATCAAAGCAATGCAGATACTGCCCATTACTCCAACGCATAAATAAAAGAAACACCCCTTGCACTTGTTTTTAAATCTTATGTTGCCTTCAAGTTCTTCGCTATAAGCTTTTAAGATATTTGTGTAACTTTCATTATGAGCTTCCATGCTCACAACATCATTACTGACAAAAGAAGTATTTTCATCATTGAATTTGGGATTACTTAACATCTCAAGACTATCTTTACTATATTTCTCGATAATTTTATCAGTAATATTTTTTACTGTTTCATCAGAATCTATCATCGTCATAATATACTATTTGCTTCCAAATTCAGTTCTTCAATACGTTTATTTATTGCAGTAACGGAAACGCCAAAATCTAAACTTAATATAAATTGTACTTTTTGTGTATCTTTGATTTGTCTTGCAATAAATTTATACCTTGACTCAAAAATAGTTCTAGGCATCAGTAGATTTGCTGCAAATTTATTTGCTCGATACTCACGAATTTCATTGTTTTTCTTGTCGTCCGTTCTGTAGTAAGCTTCATAATATTTCTGATTTGGTAATGCGTCAAAAATATAGTGAGCTAGTTCATGAGCAATTGTAAAGCGCTGATGTCCAATGTTGTCTCTATTATTGAGTACTATCATCTTTCTAAATCGTTCCATGGCAACAGTATTATCTATAGCTAATACCCCAGATAATTTATCATCATCAAACGAATTATCTGGTACCACAGCAAACCCTAACGAATCAAGCATATCACCAATGCGTAAAGGAGCATTTTTCTTTTGCCAGAAGAAATTCACTAGTTCATTAGCAGCATTAGTTGCTTGATTTGCAATAAGTTCTTTATCTTCATCACTTAATTTATTGACATCTTCGGTGCTATCACGGAAACGAACTTCTTTATTAGCTTCTCGTAAATTGTCCACCAAATACTGAATTTTTTCGTTCATGATACGCACCTCCCAATGTAATAAAATGCTCATTTTTGGTTATAATATTATACACTATTTAGGTGTTAAAGTCAATTTACGCATAGCTTACCCTCCTCTGCTGGTTCTGCAAGTCCTGCAGCATCTTCTTAAAATTTGCCATCTCCAACTCCAACACCTCGCGGATTTTACCTTCGTCGCCACCGCCTTGAATTGTAATGTTTGGTGCAAACGTAGCAGTAATATTGGCACCACCGCCCAACGGATTGCCCATGATGCGGTTTGTTTCCGCCAGCAGGCCGATGTTTCTGGCGGTCGGGGTATGCGGGATAGCTGACTCGCCACTGTCCTCAGCAAAGGTTGTCAAGAAGGCGCCCTTGCCATAGATGCCACCGGAAGCGTTGTGCGCTACGTCACTACCACTACTTCCTTGTGCAGTTATATTGACCTTGCCGAAGATTGGCTTAGATATAAAATCACTGATGGCCTGCCATTTTTCCTGTACCCAAGAGAATGCATCAGAAAATTTGTCTTTTATACCATCAACAAACTGCTGTATTGCTAAAGAAGGATTGTCCCACAATGTTATAAACCACTGCTTGACTGTATCCCAGTTTGCAATAAGCGCAGTTCCAGCAGCAATAGCCCAGCCGATTGGACCTGTGATAAACATAATCGTTCTTGCTGTCGGACTGTCCCAAAGGTTGATAAAAAACTGTTTTATTTTATCCCAATCTTTGTAAATAATATATCCTGCCGCTGCAAAAGCTCCAGCTATTACTAGAATTGGACAACCCCATAGAGATGCATTCAAAAGCCATTGAGCACCAGCAGCCAACTTGGTAGAAAACGCCATAGCTTTTGCATGTATATTATAAAGAATAGTAGAATTTTTCGCTGATTTAGTAATTAGTTCATACCCAGCAATAGCAGCTTTAGACGTATTAAAAGCAGCAGTAGCAAGGCTAACTGTAATGTACATTCCACCCAATCCTAAGCCTAAAGCTATAACCCCTCCTGTTAATCCAGGATATTTTTCAGTAACATCTCCTATAGTTGTCGCAAATTTACCTAAATATTCACTTCCCATAGCTATCACCGGTAATAAACCTGACGTCATTTGGATTTGCGCTTTATCTATACGATTTTTCATAAGTTGCATACTATTTGCAGTAGTTTGGCTTCTTGCAGAAAACTCTTGTTCCATACTATCAGCATACTTTGAACTGTCGCCTACTTTAGCAAAATTAGACTCTAGCCCACTAAGGTTTGAAAGCAAAGGTCCAATTGCACTAAGACTTTCCTTACCAAACAGGTCAGCCATTACTGCCGTTCTTTTTTCTGGTGCTAATTGCTCGATAGCCTTTAATACAGTTAATATTGCCCCTTTAGCATCATTTTGCATAGCGGAGGCCATATCAGTAGCATTTAATCCAATTTGTGCAAAAGCTTCAGCTTGCGACTTGGTAGCGCTTTCTCCACTAACCATAGCTAAAATCAAATTCTTAATACCAGTTGCAGCAACCTCGCTTTGGATACCTGAGCCAACCATACTTGCACCTAAAGCAGCTATTTCGCTTGATGCTACACCACCAATACTTCCTAATGGACCAATACGAGTAACTACATCAGATATTAATGGAGCAGACGCAGCTGTCGTATTACCTAAATAGTTAATCTTATCAGCCAGAGTAATAACCTCGTCCTGATTCATTTTAAAAGCTGTACGCCATTTGGCCATCATATCACCGGCCTGCTCAGCAGTAATATCAAAGGCTACGCCCATTTTAGCAGCAGCTTCAGCAAACTTTAATAAGTCTTCTTGAGCTATTCCTGCCTGTCCACCAGCTGCAACTATATTAGCAAGTCCATCAACAGCCATTGGAATTCTTGTTGATAGTTCCAACACATCTTTACTCATTTGTTTGAACTGTTGCGGAGTTTTAAAATCAACAACCTTTTTTACGTCAGCCATAGAACTTTCAAAGGCTATTGCTTTATCTGATATTTGAACTAACGAATTTATCCATATTTTAGCTAAATCAAAATGTGCCCAAGATTGAATGGAACTGGTTGCCAACTTAGCATATTTTTCTTGTAATGCTGGAAGTTTTTGAAACTTGCCCAATAATCTTTCATATGCATTGGCAGCCGATTCTGCTGAAAGTATACCTTGTTTTTGAGCTTTGTATACACCCTTCCAAGCTGCTTGATAATTCTTTAATTCTTGTTTTGTATTAGATATATTTCTTTGAGCCTGCTGAAACGATGTAGAAAAACTGTTGCTCAATACTGCGGCTAATTTAAAGCCAAATGTAAATTCTTTCATCAGCCTTGAACCCCTTTCGTAAGAAGTATATAATATATTTAGAGGTGATTTTTATGATTTATTTCTTCGGTATGGTATTAGGAATATTATTTATGATTGTCGTTGCAATACATGCAATGATAGAAATGCATATTAATTACAAGAAAAGCATTCCTAAATTAAAAAAATTCACCCGAGTCAACCCAGATGGCACAACATCTACATATTATCGCAGAGTTGATAAACAGAATGGTGATTGCCATGATTGATATTAGAACTGCTTTTTTGTCCGCTCACGCCTGAGCGGACTTTTTATTTACTATTTTCGCAATTTCCAACGCTTCAAGTAAGCCTAGGTTTAAATAAAATTCGACAGACGTAAATGTTGCCATTGCCAAGCTTACAGCTAACTCTTTTATGGGCTTAGAGTTTTCAGCTCCTAGCCCAGCAAAAAATTTGCCACAGGCAGTACCAAATTCTTAAAATCAGCCGAAGGCATGTCCAAAACATCCTCTACAGGTACGCCGATCAGTTTAGCCGCTACCAACGCCTGAAAATCCATGGACAGAAACACAGACGGAGTTGTGTCGCCCATTTTGCGCACTTCCTTTTCTGCTGCAATTAAATCTTTACCGCGGATAGCTTCAAAATCTAATTTAACTTCCTTAACTTCTTCGCCATTAACCATAATAGGATTATTTAATTGAACTACTTGCATCTTTCATTCCTCCAAACTATTATAATTTAGCCCCCAGCGTGCAGCCGGAGGCTTTTTTTATACCATGCCTAAGGCTTCGCGAACGTCAGCCATATAATCAACGCCACCAATGTTGCAGATGTAGTTGAACTTATCCAGCTCCAGAACAGTTTCACCATCAATGGTAACTTTTATGTAAGCTGTTTCAATGGTGTTCGCAGTGCCTGTAGTCGTGCCAACATCCAACTTGCCCAACTCCGTTTTCTTCGGCACACCGCGCACAACGCATTTTACGTTACCAACCTTGTATTTACCGCTGGCACTGTCATAAATCTGCTGTGCGCCACGCAGGTCAAGATTTACGCCTGTCTGCATTGCCAGCATGATGTTACGCTTCTCCAATGTGCGCCAGTTCAGCACTGTTTCCATGCTGCCAAAGTGCCCCAGCACCGGGCTGTCAAACTCGCCTGCAATACCTGCACCTTTAACGGTTTCGGTCATAGCATCTAAAGACGGAAGTTGCACATCAGCAATACCCACCAAATCGTTACCATCTTGGTAAACTTTAAAGTTAATCAGTTTCTCAGGTACATTTGCCATCTATCTCGCCTCCCTATTAACTGAACAGCGTTTCAAAATACGCAGGATCATATTCGAGCACGTTTTCAATTTCACGCGCCGGGGCAGGCGGCGTAAGATAGGTGTGGAATTTAATGATGCCGTCCATAAGATTGGTAACGGGATTTTCATCATCACGAAATTCAACACGGCCGCCCAAAATGACACCTTGTCCGGTAAGGCCGTTTAAACGCATATTTTCACTGTCCAGAACTGTTTGAATCAGGCGTTTGTTGATCGGCTTATCTACCTTCGCCCAATAAGTTTGAATGAAAGTCTGCGCATGCCAGTTAAACATTCTGCGAATACAGATAAAAGCATCTTTAGGGTCGGTGTTAGACGGATAGCAGGCGGTGCGATTGCCCCAACATTTCCAGCCTCCGATAAAATTAAGCGCGGTAACAACGCCCTGGCCGTTGAGATACCCGGCTTCATCAGGTCCTAATACTACCTCAGTACCATCTTTCAAGCAACAGCCGTTAATCTGCATGCTTTTATTAGACGGGCTTTCGTAAGGAATATCATCGTTATTACTGTCAACAGTTGAGATAACGCCAAGAACATGGGTAGACATGTGATAAACATCATCGCCCATCTTAACCATAGGCCAGCATACCACTTGAGAAGCGTCATTGTAACTGTTCTGGTTCATCCACGCCTTGACATCAGTATATTTTTTTACTGCGTCGGTCGGTACATCATTGAGAGTGATCGCCTTGAAATGGCTGTTGATGTTACCGGCTTTGGCTTTCATCACGGCAGCTACTGTCGGAGTTTCACTCCAACCGGGAGCCAATACAATGCCGGGCACAAGACCGGTAATCGGGAATACTTTGTTAAGACATTCCAACCCTTTGACAGAACCATCGCTCACATTGATGCCGCCAATGATATCATCTGCATCTACTGCTGCAGCATCAATCTCATCATAAGTAAGTGTTAAATTACTTGCAGCAGTTGCAGTGCCATCATCAAGTAACGTAATAACCAATACGCCATCGTCATCATAAGCAGCTTCATAGTCGCTGCCGGCAATCAATGCAGACCCAGCCGTAGACGCTTTAATCTGCAAATTGTCAAGCAGAACCGGAGCATCTACTTTTGCAACTTTGTTTGTCACTGTAACATTTTTGGAGCTAGTACTCTTCTTATGGGTTTTTGGATCCAATACGTTTACAAAAACCACCGGACCGCGATTATACAATGCGAATTGGCTATACATTACCTCGCAGAGAGTGTATTTAGCCCAATCTTTACTGTAGCCCAACTGTTGTACTGCCTCAGCGTAACTGTAGCACAAAATGGGTTTATTGCTCTGAGCGCGCTCACTCGCCAAATGTACCGGAGCGGTACCGAATACAACCGGCAGACCGGCAGCAGTGTTTACAGCAGGCACAACGCTAGTCGGAACCTCACTGGTATACACACCATGTTTATATGCCATGTTTTACACCTCCATAGCTTGTTTGTAATACTTATTCAGCGGAGTACCTGTTTGTTGAACTTCCTCAAGCGCTCTGTTAAGCTGTTCTACTGAAACAAACAGCTTCTCCAATTGAGGGAATTCATCGAATTCTGCATCTAAATGCTCAGGCAGACCGCCAATGAATACCTGATACTGCAGTAATCTTCCGCGGCTCAGGTTAGGGCCGATATAAATCAGCTTATCTGTTTTCTTATTCTTCGCCATAATATATGTCCTCCTCATAAGGTTGACCAATAGTATAAATTGCAGTAATTTTACCCTGCCACTGCGGAGCAGGCTGTGCTTCCGGCACTTCAATTTTCACAGGAAACAGCAGACGATGTCTGTCAGCTATAAAACGATGTTTTAAAAGATGCTGGCGCACATGCTCCATGATGTTATAGAGGCTGCGCCAATCATCATATTCACTGTCATCGTAAATACTAAAGCCAATTTCTACCGTTGCTGTACTCATATCGCCATCCGCAGTATCCTGCGCAGCGGTAACAAGAGCATAAATAAACGATGCCTGTTCATCAGCATTCATGCGTGCCGGAGGATAGCCGGCATATACCTTAATACTGCGCTTACCGGATGGCTGCTGCGTGCTGTAGTCAGTAACTGCAGGGCGCAAAAACTCAGCCAGGTTATCCATTAATTCAACTGTAGTCATAAAAGCTCCTTACTTCATTTTTGAAAAACGCTCATTAAGCATAGTTTTCGCTAACCGAGTGCTTTCGTCAATATTTTACCGAAACGATATTCTACTTCATGTAAAAAGCGTTTATTCAGCGTAGCTTCTGCCAACGGAGTAAGCTCACCGATAACATTTTCCGAGCCAAACATCTGCGGTATGCTAGGACCATAAGGAATGCGCAAAGGATAGCGTGCTTTGCGTTGAGTGCGCTGCATTGCACCAGTGTAACCTTTGCGCGATACACCAAGAAATAAGCCAGGCACAGCCTTAACGCGGGTTTGCTTGCGTACTTTCGCCTTTATTGGCCCGCGCTTATTAACATTTACCTTAAATGCTGTCAAAAGCAATGGGCTGCCACGAGAAGCAAGAACGCCACGCAAGTTAGAACGTGACGCACGCTTAACATCCAGCGCCCCTTTAATATTCTTGGCGCTTACCAGATAATTTTTGCGGATAGATTTAGATGTCTGCGTTTTTATCTTTGTAATCGTGTAGTTGATAGCGTTAGCCGCCGCTTGTTCTATTTGCTTCGGAGCACCGCCTAACCTTCGTTGTGCGTATTCCAAATTTTTAGCATCAATGCTAATCATCGGTCATTCGCCACCAGTTGGATTGTCAATATACCCATATCATCGCCCACGCTTTCAACCTCATACATTTTATCGTCAAGATAAAACCGCATGCCATACACCGGCACCTCTGGCAAATCTGCCTTCTGGCAATTCACCTGCAGCTGACTGCCATAAACACCGGGATGATAATCATCCTTGCCCTGTTGTATCGTCAAGGCCTGCGCCACGGAGATATCCTGCACAATCGCCTTGCACTCCGTACCGTTCAGATCATGCAGCTCCGCAAACTCCATCTCATTGAGAAAGACAGCCGCATTGTCTGCGGCTATCTGCTCTTTAAAGCTCAGCGCTTTCATTGTACAGTTGCGGCTTCATCTACCGCCGGCAGCACGTCTTCATCATCACACGCAGGCTCTTTAGAGATAGATTTGGAAGCAGGCTGCTTTTTACTCTTTTTGCCAGAAGCAGGCTTTTCAACCTCAGTTTTGCTAATGATTTCAACATCTTCCGGAGCAGTAGTTTCCGCCTCCGGCTCGCCAATGATTTCAAACTCTTCCGGAGCATCATCATACAGCTTTTGAGCAACGTCGTCAGGCAGCTCAACAACACTGCCCGCTGCATAAACTACGTTATTATGACGCAGAGAGAATTTCTTAACGAGGATATACATAAGCTGCCTCCTTATTTAACCTTGATAACATACCAGTCATCCACAGATTCAGGAACAACAAGGCAACGGCTCTGCATAGCAATAGAGCAGTAGTCATTCTCGATGTTCATGGTAACCTTAGGCACATAACGGCCTTCATAGGTGTGGAGCTGCTTATCGTCCTCCATCTGGGTAACAGCGCCATACAAGCGCTTACCACGACCGGCAACGCCGATAATAACGTAATCATCAGGCAGGTACGGAGTAAATACGCCTTCGTTGTTGATGTAACCACCCTCATAGGTGTACATTTCCAAGCCTAAGGCACCCAGCAGGCCGAAGCGCATAACCTCAGGGCTTTGAATCTTAGGTGCGAAGGACATCAGCGCCGCATTGTCGCGGGACGGAATCAGCAGCTTATCATAAATGCTCTTGTTGTTCAACAGCAGGTTGCTGGTAGCCTCGGAGCACATCATAATAGTCGGAGTCAGGCCAGCATTGCGGCGGATGGTTTTGGAAGCCTCCTGCAGGTTGCCGTAAGCATCAGAGGTATCATTATCCCAGGTATCAGTACCGGACAAGGTTTGCTTTTGAGTAAAGTTAAAGGAAATAGTGTCAATCTTTTGGGTTTTGCCATCATCAGCATAACCGTTAATGGTGTAGCTGCCATCAATCAGCAGCTTTGCAGCCATATATTCCTCGGTGCGGGTGCACATATCAGTCAATTCCTTGATATCCTCAGCGCGATATTCTTCAGCTCGCTGTTGGGGAGTGCGACCGCTGTACACACTTTCACCTGCCAGGCGCTTTTGCAGCTGCTCAGCAGTCAGTACGCGCTTAGGCTTCATCAGCGGAGCCTTGTAGGATTTGGTTTCAAAGCCATCACGCTGCATATTAACACCTTGAGAACCCGGAACAACAAAGGGTGCCATGGAGCGACCGCCTTTTTTGAAATCCACGTCCAGATATTCGGAGCTATAGGTAATTGCGTTCGGGAAAAAGGTGTTTACTAACAAAGGATTGGGCGGATATGCACGATTGATTACGCCCAGCAAAGAACGGGTAGAATTGATATCAAATGCCATAGTTTATTCCTCCTTATTGCAGATGAGTCAGATAGATGCCAACAGCACGCAGCTCTTCCTCGTGTGCCTGCACAGAATCAGATTCAGCGCCAACAGACATTTCCTCTGCATTGAAAATGCCGCTAATATAAACAGTAGCAACTACATCGCCGGTGCCAACAACAACATCTTCGGCCAGCACAGCGTTTGCTACCTTCAGTGCCGGAGTTGCGGATGCAGCATCAATAATCTGGTATTTGCCTTCACTGACAGCCAGCACAGCGCCTCTTTTAAGCGCCTTTTCAGCGCTCAGGCCTTTAAGGGTAATGTTTTTGGTAAGAGCAGCCACAGCGGTGCCGCCAATAAGCTGGTCCACATTGCTTTTTTCACTGGTTACATATGCCATTATTTATTACCTCCATACATATTCTGCAGAGTTTTAGCCATGTTTTCGGTGCGCAGGGCATCTTCCTCTGCTTCAGTCAGGCCATTAGCAGGCTGACCGGTTACATTACCGGAGCCAGATTTCATCTGGTCGTCAATCAAATCATTCATAAAGCTTTGAGCTGCAGAAGTCTGAGCTGCAGGCTGAGCACCCTTAATAGCATCAACGGTTTCTTTGATTTCATCAGCAGTCTTGCCGTCTTTGATGGCCATATTGATTACAGCCTTCACACCAGCACTGCCATCATCCAAAGCATTGAGCGCAGCCAAACGGCTTCTTTCCTCATTGCGGATTTGCTCCTCATTAGCTGGAGCGGTGCTTTGGTTCGCAGGAGCAGCACTGTTGGTCTGTTCACCTGCTCTGACACCAATAGCACTCAAAATAGTGTTTACGGCATTCATAAGATTTTCATTCATCGTTTTGTCCTCCTTTTTGTGGATTTTGTTTTTTATTAAGTCAGCATCTCCCTGGCTCAGCTGATGCCGTACATGGTTGACCACAAGCACATTGCCGTCAAGAACAGGTTCAACCTTACCTTGAATCTGGTCACAGAAGCCATTGGCAAGGCATTCTTCAGCAGTAAGCCAGGTGCTGTTTTTCATCATGGTCTCCAATTCTTTTTCGCTGAGCTTGCAGCGCTCCTTATAAGCTGCCACAATACTAGCCTTTACAGGCTTGAGCATTTCAATAAGCTTGCCCAGCTGTTCAGCGTTGGCAGGCTCTGCCAGGCAGACCATAGGGTCATGAATCATCATCATAGCATTGACCGGCATAAGGATTTTTTTGCCGGCCATAGCAATGATTGTCGCAGCACTGGCCGCCAAGCCGTCAATCATTACAGTGGTATCACCGGAGTAAGATTTAATCTGGTTGGCAATAGCGTGTGCAGCGAAAACATTGCCGCCATTGCTGTTGATACGGATACAAACAGGCTTGCCCTCCAGCTTAGCCAATGCATCAGCAAAGCCTATAGGGCAAACATCGCCACTGCTGTCATACCAAGGCTTTTCGCTAACGATATCGCCATAAATACGGATTTCAGCAGTGTTTTCGGATGCTTTGTTGATAATCTCCCAAAATGGTTTATTTTTCACCATCGTTTTCACCTCCCTCCTCAGTCTTTACATTCTGATGAAGCGGATAATTGAGGCCATTGCCTTGCCAATGCTTATGTTCAGCTTGCAGCTGCGCAATGTTTTCCTCGTATTCCGTGCCGGTGATTTCGGCAGATTCCTGTTCACCGGTGCTGAAGCCGTAATCAACACGCAGCTTGGCGGCCTGAACCTCTTTCACCGGGTCAAGCATGCCCATAGTCGGACCGTACCAGGACGCGCGGCTCCATGCCTTACGCAGCAACGGGTCACTAAAATAGCCAGGCGCTTGTATACGTCCAATAGCCACCGCCTCAGCCAACCAGCGCTCATACACTGGTTGGCAAAAATCTCTTGCAAACCAGATGCGCCGCTTCTTAGCAACCGCCTGAAACTGCAGCAAGGCTCCGCGTGCAGCGCTGTACGAGCTTTGGAAGCGCGATAGCAGCACTTCCGAGGGAATCTCCAGCGCCGCGCCCACCTGAGCAATCAGCGCATTGACGAAGGCCTCAAAGGTGGACAAGCTGCGATTTGCATCGACAGTCTGTACTTCATAGCCAGGCGGCAGCTCGTTCATCGTGCCGGCACCCAGCTCAAAGGTATACTGGTCGAAAGCAACCTTTTCATTCTCGCCAAAGGCCTCTGGCAAAGCATTGGGCAGGCCTTCGCCTGCGTCCTTCGTTTTGAAGAACAGCGTAAAATAGCTTTTGATAATTGCAGCAGTAAGCTCCGCTGTGCTATAACGGTGCATCTGCTTCAATTCCTCAATGGCCGGTGCCAGAATCGGTACGCCGCGGTACTGCTCCGGCCTCTCCTCATGGCTGATTTGCAGGATGTTGGGCGCACCTGTTTTGCGCCCGAAGGCTTCCACGCGCACCCATTTTATGTTCCTGTTTTCCGTCGGGTCATAAGGCACCCGATCAGCAACCCAATAGGCTACAACGGCACCATCCGTATTGATTTCAACACCGTTAATAATCCTGTTGCCATTCTTGGGATTACGAACCTCCACCTCATTAAGCGCACCAATAAGACTATAGGTATTAGGATTGCAGACACGGCTTGCTTCAAAAAGCTGTATCTTGGTAGTATAAGGATTATCGCCTAAGGCTTTGCGGTATTTAATCGCCGCCCAGGCATCTCCGTCCACAATAGACGATATAAAAGCAATATCCTGCATATCGTAAAAGTTGTGCTTGCGATACAGGTCACACTCTACGCTCTGCGCCCACAGATTAAACTCTGCCTTAGTGTGCCTGCGCCATTCAGCAGCTTCCTCCGGGCTCATGCCTAACAAGCGATAATCAGGACATGGTGAAGGCACAAGGCCAGCGCCAACAACATGCGTCCTGTAGCGATTGATGGCAGCAGCGCCAACGGGACTGTTGATGGCCATATCAGCACTGCGGTTGCGCAGGATGTTCAGATTTACGTCAACATCACTTTTAGGGCTGGACCTTATCGGCCAATAGCCACGCATAGCTTGTTTTTCGGCACTGGCACCACCGTTACTGTAGCCTGTGTTCAACACAGGTCTGAGGAGAATGCCAGTGGGCCGCTCTTGTGTTAAAGTCTGGTCAGTAGGATGTCTGGCCTTACGATTGTAGGGTGTTCGTTTCTTACTCATTTCGTAGCCTCCTGTTTTATTTGAGCGCTAATCACGGAAAAGCACTCTTTTTGCACGCCTATATCCCTCAGATGCAGGCGCATTATCGTCTTCAGTAGCCCCCATGGCTCGCAGGCGATTTATTTCAGCCTGAATGGCGCTAAGGTCAGCGCGTGTCAGCAGCCTATTGCCAATGCGGTAGCTCTGACCGGTTACCAAAATAGCCTGCTCCGCCTTCAGGTACTGGCGATAGCGTTCGTTCAATGCATTGCTCATTCTGCTCTCCTTCCTCGTTTAATGCAGCCATAGCGTTTCTGCGGCTTGGCAGCAGATGCAGGAGCTGTCACCCCACCTGCTTCACCATTGTTGCCCTGCGCCAGCATAGCATCCAGCTTTTCAAAGTTAGGTGCAATACTACGCATGCAGGCAAGATTATAAACAGCAAGGTCCAGCGGCTCATTGCGCTTATCCTTAGCTATATTAGTCCACTGAAAAACAACTACGCCGTTTTTCTTACGCGGCACCAGCTCCTCGGAAATCAGGCCGCGAAAATAAATACGATCATAGCCACGATTGGCATAAGATTCTATGACGGCATCATTACTCATGTTCTTAGCATCGGCTTTTACAAGTCTTTGCATAGCATCGACGATTTTTTTTATTTTCCGCTTATCGTCCAGCGGAAAATGCATGTATTTGGCGCCCTGAACCTCAATACTGAGGCGGTCCATGATTTGCTGCTTGCCTGTATCCGTTCCGATGAACACCAAAGGTATGGAGCTATTGCGCATCTGCTTTTTGCCAATCTTGGCCACAAGGTCCTCGTTGGCCATGTTTGAGCCTTTGATAGCAAAGCGCTGACGGAAGCGATGCTTAAAGCAGTAGGCGTACACGTAATCAGTATAGTGACCGCCGCAGTCTATAAAGGTTCTGGCGATTTTCAGCCCTCGCCCATTGGCAAATTTATAGGTTTTGTCCAAAACGCGGTCTAACTGCTCCCATACTTCGGGACTGTCGGGAACACCTAGGATAACGCCTTTGCGTATGCCCCAGCGTTCTTCACCATGCCCCCAGCCTGCAACCTCATATTCAAGGCGGTTATCCTGCGTATCCACCGCAGCCGTCAGCAGCAGAACGCCTTGCGGCAGCTCAGCGCCATAATCCTCGCGCCGCTTAATGAAGATATCCTCACTCTCGAAATTGCCTTTACGCTCGTAAGATTCTCCGAAGCGGGTATTGTATATTACCTTCTCACGCTCTGGATCGCCCTCCGCCTCCAGCCATTCCTTCATGACATCGTTCCAGCTAATCCAAGGGCTTGTCCAGCAGTTCACGAAGAAGCTGCGCGTATCGGTGGCAAAAGCTGCAGGGTTTTGCGCTACATACTTCTGCGCGGCGTTGCGCATGTCGTTTTCGCTAAATTCAAAGCCACAATCAGGGCAAATCCATTTCACCGACCTAACCACAACATGCTTTTTGTTATGTTCCTCGCTGCTGTCGAAGTCAGCAAGCATCTGCCGGTGTGTAAGAAGGTGGTATTCACCGCAGTTTGGGCACTGGTGCTGCCATTCCTCCTGCGTACCGGTCATATACTCGTCATCGATACGACTTGTGCCTTTTATCGTCGGCGTACTGAAAAGACCAATCACCCTGTTAAAGTAGGTGGTGGTTCTCTTCGCCGCCAAATCAACAGGGTCTCCCTCTACGCCGGCACTATCAGGGAAGCGGTCAACCTCGTCGCAAAGCAGAATGCGTATAGGCTTTGAAGCAAGGCCGCTCGGGGCGTTCGCACCTGCTATAATCAGCCTGCCACCGGTAAAATACTTGCTCATGATAGTGTTGCTGGTATTGCGGCTTTTGCTTTCTCGAAAAATGCCTTTCAGGCTTTTGGTGGCTTCAATCATGGGTGTGATACGGCTCTTGGAAAAATCCTCGCCGTCGCTCAACGTAGGCTGAATCATCATCATGGTGCAGGGGTCAAGCTGCGCAAAGCGACCTATGACATTGTTCATGATATCTGACTTTCCCACCTGCGAGCAGCTCTTGACAACAACACGATGCACGCCCTTATCCGTGAAGGCATCCATGATGCTGCGCTGATATGGTGCTCTGTCGGTGCGCCATCTGCCCGGCTCTGCCGATTCCTGCGGCAACATGCGGTAGGTATCCGCCCATTCGCTGACAGTAGTTTTGGGTGCCACCTTAAGGCCATTGTTGAAAATACGGCGCAAAAGCAATACCGTTTTCTTAGCGCTCATGCTAATCGCCCTCCTTCTCATCAACAGCATCAAACATGGTCGGTGTATAATCCCTGATTTCTTCCAAGCGTCCTTCAACCTCCATGCTCAGCAGCTCTTCAATCTCCGGCTTGCTCTTTCCAAAAAGCAGCGGCGCCATTTTCGACGGAATGCCACGAATCTGATTGCGGAAGTTGACCAGTATTTCCGTCAGAACAGCCTCTACATCTGCAGCATCATGCATCTCGCGACGCTTTTGAGCCAGCTGGATTTCAGCCAGCTCTCTTTTGGCCTTTTCATGCAGAGCCTTTTCTTTCATCAGGTCAACGGATTCATCAGTTTTGTATTTATAGGCATAATATTCAGCGATAACCTCCGGCAGAAGGTAGTCGCCTTCCGCTTCTCGGGTTAGTATTTCTTCGTCTGCCAGCTGGCGCACACGTCTGTCAGTGATGCCCAGCAGGCGTGCAAGCTCCGCACCGGAGCCTCTTGGTACTATTTTTTTCGCCATGAACATCACCTCCTTTGCTGTTTGTCCACTGTAGGCAATACAAATCCGCTAATAAAATGCACCGTTTCGGTCTATTTTACAGCCTAGGCGGTGCGGAAATTGAGAATGACAAAAGCGGAAATGCTGTCCAGGCTAAATTTCCGCTTTTTGCTTTCCTAACAGACTATGAAATTGTCGATGAAAAAAATTTGCGTATTAGTGGAAGTTGAGAAAAAATTTTACGCTTTTTGAGCATGTCAGAATTTCGCCCTGCGGAAGGAAATGTGATTTTTTAAATTCATAGCTAGACAATTTCCGGGAGTTCGCCGACCCGCAGGCTTTTTATTTTCCTGGAAGAACCTAGTGCATCTGTCCACAAAACGCGGACAATAGAAAAGCCGCTGACCAATGGTCAACGGCTTTCGCTATTCTTTTCTCTCACGCTTTCGCTATTATACATTATAGCACCGATTCACCCTCGCATTCTATCGCATCTTTCAAGAATACTGTTTAAACCTTTGGCATGAAGCTTATGTACATGTTGCCATGTATAGTTAAGCTCTGCTGCTATACGTTCCCACTTCTGGTAATTCAAATACCTGCGCTGCATTACAAGGCGCATTGGTCCCATCGGCAGCAGCGCAACTAAAGCCCGGACTTCTGCCAGTTGGGCGCACAGCTCATTGCAGCACTCAGCAATAATCTTTTCCTGCTCAATTATTTTTGCTATGGAATTTTCCAGCTTTTGGGCATTGCCACTACCGCCGCCAGGCGATTGGCTATAAGCAGGCGTTACCTTCTGCGCAAGGTTACGCAGCTCCTGCAGCTTATCCAGCTCTCCCTCCAATGTGCGCTGAGCATACATAGCGCCTTTCAGCTTTTCTTTTAGTTCTTCTTTGGTCATACGCTGCCCTCCTGCCAGTCTTAATAATCTGCATGCAAATTTAAAATTTTATTATGGGTATTTTCCTATGGTTTTATATTCTTAGAGGTTAATTTTTGCCTTTTAATCGTCTTTCACATATACGCATACCTCTAGCCTCGGCCGCTTCCTGTCAACGGAAAAATCCATATCCCGCACAAGCACCATCTTGTCATCAAGATACACTGCACCCTCTAAGGCATCACAAAGCAGCTTATGCGTATTGTTCATATCGCGCCGCCTGCCGTCTGGCCAGAAGGCAACTACTTCCAGCACAATCTTTTCTTCCGGTTCAGGCACGCGCCAGCCTTCCCGATGTGCCAAAGCATTAGCAATATAATACGCCTCTTCCTTCCAGGCTCTTGCCAATGGCGTAAGCACACGGTTCCGGCGTCCCATGCACGTGAAGTTTTTATAGCAATGATTGACGCTAGGCGGTATGGTTAATATTAAATTCAATTTATTCATTCCGTCGCTTTGCTCCCTTCTTGCGCTTATAATCATCCCTAAGCTCCATCTTCGCTCTGATATACCATTCGCAGGTTACAGCATTATAATATTTCTCCACGCTGATGATGCGATAGTCAGGATGCTTTTGTTCAAAATGTTTTTGCATATCTTCACAGTCTTCCGGCCAAAGAGTCAGCTGCTGGAATTGCTTACGACTTGTTTTGGTATCGCTTACAGATTCCAACGGCTTCACAAGGTTACGGGATGAAGTGTATCTTTTGCGGCCTTTAGGATCTTTGCTCAGATAGCATACCAGAGCTTCGATACCTCCATGCTCTGCCTGAATGCGCTTGCTGTTTGCCCAGCCGTGTCCCCATGCCTTTTCAATAGCATCACGGTCTACGCCACGATTAATCAGCAGATGATGATGCACTCTGCCCTTGCTGCTAACCTCGGTAACGTAGATGTATTTTAATTCTTTGCCATTAGCTTTATATAATCTTTTCAATCTGCGCATATAATTACGCAGCCTTTTCTCTCCCTCTTCAGGTGTATCAGGCAGGTTGTCATTATCATAGCTTAAAGTCAGGTGTATGTCTTTGCTGCCAAAATTGCTTTTGGCCAGCAGCCTAAAATATCTGCGTGCCTTTTTATCGTTAAGGTTCTTCTGTTTAGGAGTAGTTGCCTTCTGTCTGCCACTTCTGCAAGGTTTGTATTTGACATCCACGAAAGGAAATAAATCAATTTCAATGTAATCAGGCTTTTTGCTTTCACTGGTTCCCTGGCAGTAATATGTTTTTTCTCTTATGCCCATTCTCATTGCCATTGATTTATCCCCCTGATATTTTTTGTGGTCGCTTTGTTATTACTTACATACAAGCCTCAAAGGCCTCTGCGGACCTTCAAAAAACTTCCATTATATAATGAAGAAACCTGCGAGGCAGAAACGCCCCGCAGTATTCCCTTCATATATTCTTTATCATCTATTATTTACGCTAGCCTTTTGGCCAACATTTATTATGCTTCCATTCTCTGATGCGCTCATTGCGCATCTCGCGACATTCAGCCGCTGCTTTTGCCTTCGCCTGACGCTTCCCATTCAGTATGGCCAGGACAAATTTATACTTTTTGTAATCGCTGCATATTCTGCCGCAACCTGGGGAACGCACGTCACATTCTCTGCAGGGGCATGCTATTGATATGTCATATGCTTTCGCCCCACCAAAAGCCTTAGCTGCCTTAATCATTTTCGCCGCGCACCAGCGCCAGGCCAATCAGCAGCACTATGACAGTTATAACAAGATTAATGGTAAAGTCATCTACATTATCCACTTACTTATACGTCCTTCCTTTTTTCCGCCGCAGAGCGCAGGCCGCATACGTGCGATATACTTCTTCTTTTTGTCTGCGCCATTTGCAATGCTTGTATATAATCTGCTAGTTAAATATGAGCGAGGCAGCAGCTCTACGGCCTGCGCTCTGCAGCGGATATATTTGCTTTATTATCTGTTAACGATCAGTCGAACCATAACCGCCTACACGTTCACAGTCTGCATTATCATCTTCGGTTACAAAATAACGTACAAAAACGCCCTGCATGCAGCGTTCTCCTTCTCTAATGATAATATTTTCACAACCGCTGTTTCTGAATTTGACGCCTATATTACCATCATTGTCCGGATTGTTTGCATAATCACTATCAATAACGCCTACGCCGTTAACCAGTGATAAGTTTGATTTCACTGCCAGACTGCTGCGGATGAACAGCAGCAGCACCATATCACCAGGCATAATAGCTTTGACGTTCAATGGTACAAGCACGCTTTCGCCGCCGGCCGGAATAAAAATATCGGTTGGAGCGTAAAAATCATAGCCTGCAGAAAACTTGGTGCTGCGCTGCGGCAGTCTGGTGCTTTCCGGTGCGTCAACAGTAGGTAAAAATTTAATAATGCTATTCATTCTTTCCCTCCGCTTCCATCATCGCCGCACGCAAATATGCTGCTGCTTTTTCCAGGCAATCCACATCGCCGCTGCACTGCCAGTCATTGATGGCAAGCTGCGCACGATTGACTAATTCGTCAACCTTATTGATTGATGCTTCCTTATTATTCATGGTCATACTCCTTTATTTTTCTGCAGCCTGCTTATTGCTCTCCACCATGTGCTGCATGATGATGCAATATACAGCAATATCGCCAAGGCTTTCGCTGATTTTTTCTTCATTAATTGTTTGTCCGGCACCGAAAACATGGACAACATGCTTTAAGCAATAGCTTTTAGCTGTCTCATACATATGTTCCCAGCTATCATCGCCGTATTGCAGCATAGCTCCGTTGCGAAAATTCGCCAGCTGGTCTTTATCACCATATTGCTTGTTCTTTGCCTTGAAAAGGTTGGTCAGCTCATGGAATTTATTAATGCAGCTGTCAGTTAAAGCATTCGTTTGCTCGTTCATTTTTGTCTCTTGATATCTCCTTTCACTAATAAGCCTTCTTTATGCGCCTGACGCGCTATCTTGGCAGTTTCATCGTCGCTAAATGCAAGACAGCTCGGGCAAATTGTTATTTCTTGGCCATTCTTCAATATATAATGATTGCAACTGCCGCTTCTCTGCCCGCATAAGTTACATTTACGCCTCATGCTTTATCCCTCCCGATTTCATCTGGATACGCTCCACTCTCATAGGCGTGTTGAGCTTCGTCTACCGTCGGCTGCTCACGCTTACAATAGTACGCGTAATTAAACGCCTCTTCCTTCAGGGATTCCATCAGCCTGACTTCTTTCGGCAGGAGCATCTGCAGCGGGATCTGCTTTCCGTTACCGTCCCTGTAATAATCTACAGCAGCAGTATAAAATTTGCGCGTTACCACCATCAAAGGCTCGGACGAATTTTTAAAACCATCCATGAGCACTACCAGCTGCATGCCATCGCCAAAATCCTTGTGGAATACAAAATTTACTTTTGTTACCCACATATGCAAAGGCAAATCATCTTCATTTTTAGCCGGAAATTCAAGCATTCTGCGTGCCACTCCCGGCAGGAGCGCCCAAAGCTTGCGAAAATCCTCGTGCAACACATCAGCCCTGCTCACGATGCTTTCTTCCGGCTCCGCATCTGTAGGTTTAACCGTGTAGCGTACCTTTGTGCTCCCGCCTTTGCGAATGATAAATTTTACTTCGAATTCTTCCATTTAGACGCCTCCTTGAAATCGATATAGCTGATTGCAAAGCACATAATCATTACTGTCGCAATAAGATAAATCGCAAAATCAATAAGCATAATCTCCATAACTAAGCCTCCTGCTCAAACTTTTCCAAGCGCTTGGCAATCTGGTTTTGGCTCTGTGCCAGCGCACTGGCCAGCGCTTTGCATACACCGGCACCACGCTTGCCGTCCTGCACTTTGTCCAGATGCTCCAGCAGCTTATTGATGCCATTGAGCACCGCCCAAATCTCCACCTTAAGCTCCAGCGCCTCTTTCTGAGCGCCTGCATCACTTTGAACTTCCGCCAGCTTGTTGCGAAGCTCTTCCAGCTCCTGCTTCACAGCCTCTGGGATCTTTTCCACAATCTCCGTCTTGGTGGCCACCGTAACCGGCTGTTTGAGCAGTTCTTCCAGCTCCTTGATGCGCTCTTCTAAGATAGCTGTTTCCTGCTCTCTGTTATAAAGGCTTTTACGCAGCTCTTCAGCTTCATGTTCCAAAACATCACGCTGGCTGCTCATGGCTTCGACAATCTTCTTGCTTTCGGCGGCACCAGCCAGCTGCATGCTGAGCTCTTCGGCCTGTCTGCTGACCTTGGCCAGCTTCTCTTCAACCTTTCTTGTCAGCTTGTGGTTCGCTTCGGCCTTGGCTTCGGCAGCCTCTTTGACCATTTTAAGCCTTTTGATTTCCGTAGTCAGTTTCTCTTCAGCCTTTCTCGCCAGCTTGCGCTCCGCTTCAGCCTTAGCTTCCACGGCTTCTTTGCCCATTTTAAGCTTTTTGATTTCCGCCTGCAGCTCACGCGTGCTGATATCCTCTACATGCGCTTCCTTGATAAAATCCTCACGCTGTTCTGCCGGCACGCCTAAAAGCAATACTGCCTGCGTGTAAGTCAGCTTTTCTACCACGTCGCTTTTCGCCGCGCTGCCAAACAGCACGCCTTGATCAGCGCCGTACTCCTCATACACGCGCATAAGATTGTTGGCCGTGCTTTGGCTGAAATCCACAGCCTCAGCCAGCCACTTGCCAAACTGGCCAGGCTCCAGCATCTCTTTAACTTCTTTCAGCTTTTTGCCAATGGCAATGCTGTTGCTCAGGACCAGCTTACGCGTCTGGTCTTTAATAAGGTTAATTTCCGCCGCCACCATCTCCGGTGTGCGAGTCACCTGCAGGTCATTCATGCTGCTTTCGCTCCCTTCTTCTTACCTACTTCCGTTAAATATTTTTTATAGCTCTCAACAAAGGCTTCCACCTCCTGCGTCATGCCACAGTTATGGTCACCGCGCACCTGCGCGATTTGCTTTGCAGGGGTAAGCTCCATTGTGTAAAATGGCACGTTCGGCTCTTCAAGTCTGCGTATCAGGATAATGGTGCACTTCCCTTTAGCATGCCTATCTGCATATGTTCCTACGCAATGATGCAGGACTTTGCCTTCAGCAATAAGCTCCGATGAGCTTTCAGCAACCTTTGCTAAAAAACCGCCGGCGGTAAAGTTATACTGCTTGCGTTCCTCTTTAAGTTGGGCAATCTGCTTATCAAGCTCTTCATCTGCTTTAATCTTAAGCTGTGTAATCACGTTCTGGTGTGCCTGCTGCAGGTCATGCGGCTTCAGCACCGCTGTATCTTCCAGGCTTAAGCCAATCTTGCCGCAGTCTTTCAGGTAATCAATCCAGTCAATAAGAACTCCTCGGATGCTGTAGTATCTTTTCTTTTTCTGCTGCTGTCGAAGTATATACTTTAAAGTCTCTTCTGAGCAAACGCCATAGCCTTTCAATGTGTCAAACATTTCGCATGTGTCGAAGTGACTCAGCTGTTCCAGCTCCTTACGCTTTTGTGCAAGGTCCACAAGACTAAAGCGCGAATTTTTCTTTAGATACAGCGCCAGGCTGAATGTATTCATATCCACCGCCAAAGCTGATAGCGCAAGCATATCTCCTTTGCCGATTGGCACTCCAAGCAGGTCCTTAGGCGTTTTGCCCTTCCAATTGAATATATTACGGAAACTGCGGCATTCTAAGCCTTCTGCTACTATGTTCCACAGTCCCATTTTCATTATGTACTCCAGCTGCGGGTGCTTTTGATAAAGCTCTATATACCGGAAAGCATCTTCTGCACCTGTCAGCCTAAAGAACGCGTCCAGCTGACTGTATTTTAGCCAGCTGTCCTTTAAAAGCGGCTCCAGCCTGTCCAATCCAAGCCATACATGGTAACCGTTAAGCTCCATAACATAATCCTTGCTATACAGACTTCTTCTTTTGCTCCACCATTCATTACCCCAAAAATCGCATTCATGTGTCCAATGGATTGCTTCATTCTTGCGCATCAGGTAATATTCGCGCGGAACATAATCCTCAAATATTTCTCCCGTAGCAGCGCTTATACAGCGATAGACAGCAAAGCTGCGAGCAATTATAGCTTCTTTGTCATACAGAGCTCGTTCAAAATATGTAAAATAATACTTTGCTTGGGTGCGTGCTCTTCGCCAGCCATGTACAATCTCACCATCTGCTCCGCATTTCGGGCAAGTTGCCCTATCTTTATGGCTTGACTTAGCAAGAACGATGTGCTTGCCACACCTGCTGCAAACCGCCTTTTGCTTATCTTCACGGTCAGGTACCATGAAAAAGTTTCCGCTCCCCGTGGCTACCTGATTAAAATAGCGTTTCAATTCATCGCCAATGCCGGCAGGGAAATACCGCATAAAATGCAGGAAGTCTTTGTCGGCCAGCAGTCTTTCTCTGCTTTTGGGCCAACACTTAGCAACTGCTTGTTCTATTTCTTTCTTCTTCAATTGATTTCACCTTCTTGATATTAGAAAAAATCATCAAGATTAACGCTTACGGCAGCAGCGCCAGTGCCAGTATCCATCGACGTTTCGGGAGTTTTGCCAAGCGCTTGGTTTGCGGCCGTTGCACCTGCTGCAGGCTCTGTGGCCTTGATGTTGTAATATTTACAGGCAATCTCAACCGCCTGCGCCTCATCCACGCAGCCACAGCCGCCAACAGCGTGCTTCTTGGCCTCTGCCTTGATGGCATCCAGCACCCCGGCCAAGGTTTTCTTTTCCTCAAGGATTTTTTCTGCAACCTCCGGGCAGGATGTTGCCAGCTGCAGGAGCTGCTCTGCGATGTATTTAGAGCAGGGATCCTTAGCTGCTTCCATTTCGGCGTCCAGCTTTTCAATTGCCTGTTTCTGGCCTTCAGTTAATACCATTGCTAACCCTCCATGTCTTTCAATTTACGTGCTTTGCGATGCAAGGCAAAGCATGGCACCGCATGACGCGACAGTTTGCGTTCTGCTGCCTGCAGATGGTCTTTGTAGCTGATGCGATGGCTATGGTATACGCCATACATAAAACGCATGATATTATAGCGGTCAAGCTTTTCCATTGCTCTTCTCCTCTTCCTCCCAAATTTCCATAACTGCACCGGCAAAGCGCTGGCAGGTTTTGTTTTCCTCTTCATTCAGTTGGTGCTTCTTAACTTGAATGCTGCGTTGGTATAATTGTTTGGCCAACACATCCAGGCGGGTATCCTTAGCGTTGAGCTTGCCATAATCGTGCGCCGCCACGAGCGCTATGGCCTGCAGCAAGACTTCCATGGTCTCAGCCGTTGCTTCCTTGGTCGCTTTGATTTCGCGCGCTGCCGATACCGCAATCGCCTGCGCCGGGGCAATGCCCTGCTTTGCACATTTAAATGCTACACGACGTTTATTTTTACGGGTTATACTACTCATTGTGGCCTCCCATTTGGCGGATTTCCTCGCCGATGAGCTTGTGCAGCTTCTTCAGTTCCTCTTTGGTCAGCGTAATGCCTTTGCCGGGCTTGCCGTTGGGGTTCCAGGTGCGCAGGTCATATTTTGTGTATTTCTCATCCCAGACAACCACGTTCAGCTCCTTTGTGTAGCCGGAAGGGTTCTCGCTGAGAGCACCGATTCTTCTTTCCAATTGAAACTCAATCTGCATTGATTTCACTCCTTATGTTTGTTATAATATATGTGATTTCACTTTTTACTTTTATTTTCACTTTTGTGTGAACAATTTAATTCTTTTTCTCATATTTTTCACTTCTTAGAGCATTGATACGCCAATATCAATGCTCTTTTTCTTTTTGTGGAACGTAGAAAGCACAGTCATTATTTGAGAACCTCGATGGGAATCAATACGACGTCCCCCGGCTGTAACGTGCCTTTGATGTTGCTGATTTGGCGCGTATAAAAGATAACCTCGTGAATGTCGCGCCGGTCTCCTTCGCTATCCATGACACCGCCTACCAGATGCCACAGGGTGTCACCCTCAGCAGCAGTAACCTTGACAACGTAGCGGTCAACCGGACGGCTGTAGTCATACGCAGCCCACACGCAGCAAGCTGCGAGGATGGCGATTAAGATTTTTTTCATTATTGCTCCCCTCCTTCCCAAGGTTCTACGAAAATACCGATATCGATTTTAGCGTTCTTAAGTTCTTCTTCCAGCTGATCCGGCGTAATACCGTAGGTTTCGGCCAAATATTTCATGATAGGATTTTCACGCATAATCTCATCTCCTTCCCTACCGCCTCGCGTTCCGTGCTATAATAAAAGCACAGGAGGGAGGTGATTGTTATGAGGTTAAATATTGACTGCGTCCGTGATGTAATGCTTTGGGCTGAAGCGAATAGTGATTTGCGTCATCCTGCAATTTACATTGATACAGTTTTATCTAAATCCCTAGCAGAAGCATACGAAGAAGTGCCTCCGCCAATTCCGCCGCCTCAATTTGAACTGCTCACTCGTTATGACAACGACGAAATCGTATACCACATTAAATATTGCATCAGAGCAGGCCTTCTGGATGAATTTGCATCTCCAGACGGTTACAGCATTGGCGTATCAGATTTAACGCCATCAGGACATGCTTTTTTAGAAAGCATCCGTTACCCCGTCGTTTACGAAAAGGTTAAGAAGGTTTTAAACATGCTTGGCGTTAAATCGCTTGAAGCCGCAATGCAAGCTTCTTCACTCGTAATATCGAACCTTATAAAATCTGCTATAGGTTAAAGCTTTTCTCTTACACATTCTTTGATACATTCCGTCAGATCATCTTTTGTCGGCGGGGTGTATCTTTTTTTTACTATGTACAAAACCAAAGCTTTAAATCTGTAGTGGGTTCCCAAAAGCAGATACAGCGTGAAAAGGTTAGTTATCACCAGTAACCCTATTGCTATTGCCATCTTCCTCACCTCCCTTCTTCAGCTCCTGCACCAGCGCCAGCAGCTCATCCAGATACTCCAGCTTGTCCCAGCCTTCCAACTCGCAGACCATGAGGTCCATACGGATATCTGCCAACAGGCGCAGCTTCATTTTTTCTCTCGCCAGACGATTAAACGCGCGGCGTGTTGCCGGTGTGTCCGGCGTAAATTGAATGCTCATTTTGGCCTTCTTTTCCACCGCCTCGCGTTCCGTGCTATAATAAAAGCACAGGAAGGAGATGAGAATATGGTCACAACTTATAGGATAGACACAAGTTCGCTTTCGCCGGATGAGTATGAGCGGTTTTATGATGCTGTGGATCGCTTCGCTTTTATGATTTGCGTAGGGAAGCCGCGCATACTCGAGGTTACATGGGATGAAAACGAACCATTAGAAAAATTAGTACCTATTCCACCGGGATGTCTTTGGTATAAATTTTAATGGTGATTTTTTCGGCTTCAGGGCTACGTTCGACAATGGCCCTGAAGCTTTTTTTGCTGTTTATCGTATTCAGCAGCTGTTGAGCTGCTAACATACACAAACAGAAAGTTTTTTCTGTGATATTGATTGAGAGTGCAGGTTCTTCTTTCATACCTTCGCCTCCGTTTCATCTTATCTAAGCTTTTCGGCTAAGTATCCTTTCATCAGATGTTTAGCAAGTCTGCTGTTGCTATGAGGTAATGTTTTTGGATTTATTAAAAACACCATTTCTTTGCCGCAGCACTTGCACTTAATCTTCCAGAAGCCAATCGTTTCAGACGGTTGGCTTCTGTTATTCCATGAACGTCTACGCATTTTTCACCTCCGCTTTCTCCCACCAGCTGGCGCGCTGAGCCTTTACTGCCTCGAAAGTCTTTCTGTAAAGTTCAGCTCTCTTTTGCCAAAACTCAGCGGCAGAAGCACAGCGCAGCTTTTCGCACCCCAGCGCTTCCTCTTCGGCTTCCTGCGCTTTGGATAACAAAGCCATAGCGCAGGCCGAAACTTCATCAAGGGTAAGTGTAAGTTTCATTTTGTTACCTCCCTACCACTAACACTACTTAATAAGACGATTCTGATTACTTGCTATATGTAGCATTTATGCAACACTATCTGCAAAAAAAATTTCCGAAGGGTTACTAATGTCAGCAATTTTGGCAATCATATTAGCCTCTTCAACGGTAATAGGTGCTTTGCCATTGAGCTTTGCATTCATGCTTTTTACAGATAAATGCAGGGCTTTAGCCAATTTCACCTGAGTAATTCTTCTCTCAGCTAAAATACCTCTCAATTTATTCAAGTCCAATTTACTCACCTCCTAAAGTTTTTTGCGTTGCATTTCTGCTACAAGATTATAATACACTGTTTTAAAACATAAGTCAAGCAAAAATGCAACGATTTTTACTTTTTTCTTGTACTTTTGTTGCATTTATGGTATTATTTTACTAAAGGAGTTGACTGCAATGAGTGAAAAAGAATTAACTGATTTAATTGAACGCATAAAAGACAGACGTTTAAAACTGGAAATGTCTTATCAAGATTTATCAGATGCTACCGGAATAAGCAAATCAACATTGCAACGGTATGAAACCGGTTATATCAAAAAGGTTCCCATCAATCAAATTGAAATCTTAGCCAAAGCTTTGCACACCACCCCAAGCTATTTAATGGGTTGGGAAGAAGTTCCCTCTGCTCACCCATTCCCCACAGTATTACAGCCGGCAAAGTACCGTAAATATAAAGTGCTAGGCAACATCGCCTGCGGTTCGCCCATCGACGCAGTGCAGGAGGAAGGCGAATATCTGGAAACAGATTTGAACGTGCATGCTGATTACGTCCTGAAGTGCCAAGGCGACAGCATGATTAACGCTCGTATTTTTGACGGTGACTATGTATTCATCCGCGAGCAGGCAGAAGTTGAAAATGGCGAAATCGCTGCCGTCTGGATGGATAATACCGTTACATTAAAGCGCTTCTACCGCTACGATGAATATATAGAATTAAGAGCTGAAAATCCCATGTTTAAGCCTATCATTATCCATGAAACCGATTTTGACAGCATCCGCATAATAGGAAAAGCTGTTGCCTGTCAGTTTTGGATAAAATAGAAAATACCGCCAGCTGAATGCTGACGGTGTTGCAGGGATTTAGCATCTTTAAATTTTAAAGGCATTATTGGGATTGCTTTATAGAATAAAAATGAAAGAGAGGTTTTTGCAATGACTAATAATACGCTAACAGGAAAATTACTTTTAAAAAGTCAAGAAGCATTTATTTTAGGTATCGAAGTATACAACAAACCTACCATCAGATATAGGGTAGAAGGATTCTCCTTTTTCATCTGTAATGCTTGGGAATTACTTTTAAAAGCAATTTTGATAAAAACCAAAGGTGAAAAAAGCATATACTATAAAAACAATAACGACAGAACACTCAATCTCGAAAATTGTATAAAATTAATCATGACTAATGACAAAGACCCTGTTCGGTTAAATTTAGAACAAATCATTAACCTTCGTAATACCAGTACCCATTTCATTACAGAAGAATACGAGCAAATTTATGCTCCACTTTTCCAATCATGCGTTATTAATTATATCAATAAACTTCTGAATGAATTTAATATAGATATTACACAGCAACTAGGTTCAAATTTCTTAACTCTTTCAATAAAGCTCGACCCAATTGAGCCAGAATATATCAAAGCAAGATATCCACAAGAAATTGCTGAACGCTTACTTAAAGCAAATATGCAAATTTCCGAATCTATTTCATCTACAAACAACGCTAATTATGCTATTCAAATTCGCCACGATTATTATTTAACAAAGAAAAAAAGCGAAGCAACTGCAATCTTTACTATTGCCAAAGAGGGAGAAGAAGCTATCAAACTAATTAAATCTCCTCAAGATATGAAAAAACGTTGTCCATATTCAACAAATGATTGTATTAAAAGAATCAACAACTGGATAAATCGTGACTCCTTAAATTTTATAAACCCTGCTCCTTCTGCCCCAGAAGATAAACGGCACGAATTCAACAAAAACCATTTTGATTTATTTGTTAAGTTTTATAATTTAAAAAGCAATCCAGATTATTGTTATAAGTATGAACTTGGCAAACATATCTCCTATTCTTATAGTGAAAAAGCACTTAACCTAATTTTTGAAGAAATAAAAAAAGACCCTGAACACATCATCCAGAGCCTAAAGAACAATATAAAAAAATAAGTTAACCCCAGGGGCAAAGGAATTCTCGGTGCCAAGCACCTACTCCCATTCGGGAACCCAGCCTTATCCTTCACGAGTTAACTTACTTATATTATAGCATTTTAGTATATTTTTTCAATCTCTTCTAATCTAGGTTTATCCTAAATCTGATGTTTTAAAACCGCCAATCTCTTATTTTCTCGCTCAATCTTACTAATACAAAAAATCCCCCAGTGTTACCAGCACTGATGGATTAGGCAGAAAGAAACACACATAAAAAAATACCGCCAGCTGGCTGCTGACGGCAAGGAAGAAATTGACGATTTGATTGATGTTAAGCTGGCCAAGCTCCAGCACAAGGCGGAAGAAGGCGCGGAGAGCTTAGGATAATTTAGGGAACTTAATCATTAAGCATTTCGACGTACATTGCACCTATGTCTTCCCTTTCATCGTACAAATTATCCAGTTCTTCCCTCATATCACACAACTTTGTAATTAGGTACTGTAAATTTTCTTCTGTGATCTGCAGGGGAATGTCCTCTTCCTTGAATCTGCTGTTAAAGCGTATGGCTTCAGTACTAAAGTCACGCGTTAGCTCATCAATATAAGATTTTGTTAAAACCATAATAACCTCCAGAAAGGATGAAGAATAGGGCATTTAAAGCATCTTGCTTCTAATCAGTCGTTCCATTATAAGCAGCCGTTTTTCATTTTGCTTTTTATCTGTATAATAGTACTCCATAATCTGTCTTACATGCAAAGAACATACCCATCCAGCTATAAAAAAACTAATTATGGTATTAATGATTAAGATAATGATTATAGTGATTGTTTCCATGATACCACCTCTGGGTATATCATATCATATGTTTTGCGTTATAACAACATATTCAGTTTTAGAATACCGCCAGCAAATGACCAGCAAATGGCCGGCAAATAAAAAAAGTAATATGCATTTTTTGCATATTGCAAATCCAGACAAACCTGCAGGCGGAAGAAAAAACGCCCCCATATCGGGGGCGCAACGATAAATATATTAGTTTGCTGCGACAAAGCGTTTAGACAATGCTTCTTGTAATATTTTGGATAAGCTCAGACCTTCTTCAGCGGCCTGTTCATCCATCCAGCGTGGAAGGCTGATGGTGCGTTTTACCGCCCTATTGTCCTTAATATCTGCCTGAATAAAATTTACAAATTCGTTATCATCTAATTCGATGCTTTGCAAATTGCTAGGTGCGGGAATTTCTTCCTTGCTATCCTTCAAATATTCAATCCACTGCGTGAGCGCAGCTTCGGCCATCTTCATGGCGTTGCCCAAAGATTTGCCCTCGCTGATGCAACCAGGTAAATCCGGGAAAATAATAGTATACGTACCATCCTCGTTTGCATGGAACACAGCAGGATAAACGTATTCTTGTGGTGTTTGCCTCCTTTTCATGTTAGCGACTTCCTCCTTTTATTGTTAAATGCTATTGAATTTATGATTGCGATTATAGTAAGAAGCCCGCAAAGCGGGCGGAGTAAAACTCATCTTTATTTTACTCCCGCAGCTTTGAGGATTGCTTTCGCTGTCAGCTCGTTCAGTTCCCGGTGCCTTGGAACCTGAACGGAGCGGCTACCTGGTTTTTTATAGATTGTGTGATCGCCATCATCACGCTCTAGCTTGTAACCCGCTTTTAACAGCAGTTTTACTAAATCTCGCCGTTTCACTTCATCACCTCAATTCCATTTATAAATTCCCTACACCTATATTATAATACGTAATTTACGTAACGTAAAGTAAAAAGTAAGTAATTTACGTATTTTTTGCCAATATCAATACTTTTATAAATAAGAAAATCCCCCGGTGTTACCAGCACCGAGGGATCTGCAAGAACGTGTTACCATCACGCTCAATGTCATCAACCCAAGCACTACCAAGAGCTGATATAATATTATAACATATTATACGCGGCTCTTACAATCATAGCTATTGAAAGGAGCCGTGTATTATGGCTAAACACGCTATTACTATACTCCAAAACCCAAAAGCTGCTCTGTATATCCGCGTCTCCACCGACATGCAGGCAGATAAAGACAGTCTGCCGCTGCAGGAAAGCGACCTGCGCAAGCTCGCAGACCTTAACGGCATCAAGGACATTGAAGTATTTTGTGATGCCGGTTTTTCTGGCAAGAATCTCAACCGCCCTGCATTCCGCTCTATGATGGACCGCATCCGCGCCAGAGAATTCAGCCACCTTTACGTTTGGAAGCTCGACCGCATCAGCCGCAACCTGCTGGACTTCTTAGAGCTGTATGACGAGCTCAAAGACTATGGCGTTGCCTTCGCTAGCAAGAATGAGTCCTTCGATACTCAATCCCCCGGCGGCGAAGCAATGCTTAAGATTTTACTTATTTTCGCCGAATTGGAGCGCAAAACCATTGCAGAACGTGTAACTGCAGTCATGCTCGGCCGCGCGAACGAAAATAAATGGAACGGCGGCAGGGTGCCGTTTGGCTATATGCCTGGACCAGTCACTACTGATGCCAACGGCAAGAAATGTAAAAGCTGGCCGGTTCCTGATCCGATTGAAGCTCCCATCGTCCGGGCCATCTTTGAACTTTATTTGCGCGAAAAAGCTCTGAAGAAAGTAGCTGCAGCACTCAACAACGCCGGCTACAGAAGCCGCAAAGGTACTCTATGGAGCGATACAACGGTAAGATGCATCCTAAAGAACCATTTCTATAAGGGTGAATATGTCTATAACCGTCAAAACCCCAATGCCGGCCGGCGCGAAGATTTTTACCGCTCTGAAAATGACTGGGTAGTTGTTACCGGCCAGCATGAAGCCATTGTACCGGAAGAGACCTGGCGCAGGTGTAACGAAATGCTTTCCAAAAACAGAAGCTGGCTGGCCCCCATCGGCAGCCTTGTAAGCGCACAGGATAAATACATCTTTGGCGGCCTGCTGCAGTGCGCTGAATGTGGCTACACGATGAACTCTAAGGACCGTACCCGCATCCACGACCACACCCACAGCTCTTATTATTACTGTACAGGTCGTTGGAAAGCGCCGGTTGTTTGTACCGGAGAACATTCCGGATACGCCTCCGACCGCGTACTGCTGCCACAGATACTTAAGCTCATCGCCAGAATGATTGAAGCCTGCGCCAATGCCATTAAATTCGCCAACGCTGAGCAGCTGGTAAGCTACCTGCTCAATGACAACCTAATCCCCGGCGCGACCGGCATCGAAGAAGCGCAAAGGATTTACATGATTGTACGTGCTCACGTCAAACACATCTACGGCGTTGACCAGGCCAACCAGTATAATCCCAACGCCCTGCTTGTCGAGCAGAGCCAGAAAGAAAAAGAGAAGCAGGAACGTGCCCTCAGCCGCCTGAAAAGAGCCTACCTGTTTGATGATGGCGATATGTCAGAAGCCGAATACTTCGAGCAGAAGGCAGCCATTGAAGGCACCATCGCCAAGCTTGACAAGCAGATAAAATCCCTCTCAGGCAATGACATCGGTGCCGATGAAGCCTATCTTGCCCAGCTCTCAAAGCTCATAATGATAAAAAAGCTGCAGAATACCAATAGCGATTTTGATTATTATAAGCTGGCCAAAGCTATCGGTAGGAAACCTATCCATGATTTTCTCACTGAAATCATCAGCAGAATCATCATAGGAGAGCAGAACCGGATTATCAAAATTATTTTCAAAAACGGTGTTTCCATCACATTGCAATATGAAAAATAAAAAAATACCCAATCATCATACGTGCGATGATTGGGTATTGCCTGTTTATAAGGGTGCTACTTCTTGATACACTACGCATTCCCCATGCTCGTCAGCTCGTATCTTCTGGTCCGTATGGAAGGCAGAATCGAAAAGCTGAGTGCCAATATCGACACCTTAACCCGTGTGCTGCAGGAAAGACTTGTGATGCAATTTCCATATGTACAACAGTAAAATAGTATATACAAGCAAAAATATACTAAAGAACTAATCATATGGCACAGGGGCTGTCGTACCTAGCAGTACGGCAGCCCATCTTTATAGAAAAGGAAAATAATATGCGCTATAAAATAATCACCTATACTCTCTTTCTTCTCTTTGCACTCGCTCTTATCGGCGCAGCCTCCATCGTCAGCGCACAGGCGAGGCCTGCCAGCACCTATACAGCATATGTGGTACGCATTATAGATGGTGATACCATCCATGTACGCGATATAACAGGAGAAACCCACCGCATCCGCCTTGCTATGATAGATGCACCGGAAAGAGAGCAACCATTTGGCACAGAAGCAACAAAAAAATTAAGCGAACTGTTACGCCAAGGCACAGTCCGCTTGAAAGTTAAGTGTATTGATAAGTATAACCGCGAAGTTGCTTTTGTATATTGCGAAGGAAAGGACGTGAGCGCCGAAATGCTCAGGGAAGGCATGGCACTACATTACCACATGAACTTCGACAACTGCGAAATATATGATAAATTTGAGGCAGCAGCAAAGCGCTGCCATAAAGGCTTATGGTCACAGGAAAAAATTGAAAAGCCTTGGGATTTTAGAAGAAAACATAAAACACAGGAATAAATTAAGCTCTTAGCAACGGAACTTAACAGTAAATAAAAAAAGCTCCGCCTACCCTAAAATAGAGTAAGCGGAGCATTTTTGTTACCTAGGTCAAAACTTATACCAAAAATCTCAAGAAAAAGCTTATTTTTTAATATCCTTCCAGTCAATATGTAGATACCTGTTTTTCAACTCATTTTTACCGCCAAATAATAAATTCTCAAAAAATTTTTCCAAATAAATCGTCGTTGCATAGATATCATTTTGAAAATCATTATAATTGGCTCTCACCAATGCATTGCGAAAATACCAAGACTTCTTGGCAAAACATTCCTGATTGATAGAATAACCCAGCGAACTTAAATATTTAATGAGGAAAACCGCAGTTGAGCGCGTATTCCCTTCGCCAAAAGGATGTATCTGCCATATATCACAAGTAAATTGTGCCAAGTGCCTGTTGATAGCATCCCTGCTTAAATTTTTATAAGAAAATGCTGCTTCCGTCTTAAAATCATATTCCATAGTCATAGGAATACTGTCATAGGATGCATAAAAAACGCTTTTGCCGTTCAACACCCATTCATTTTTACTTATGTTATACGTTCTTATTTCACCGGCATGCATAAAAACATCCTTGAACAAATATCGATGAACAGACATCCAAAAGGCAGGCGTAAAGCTAAAGGTCTTTTCTGCCAGAAGCGATGCTATACGTCCGGCAACTATATCCGCTTCCTTGGTACCCGCTTCTATGACATATCTGTCGCAGCGATCCTCATAATAATTGCTGATTTGGGCATTAGCTTCCTTGTCGGTTATTTTTTCTTCAATGTTCTCTTTGGCTGTCTTCAGTAAGTAATCAGAAACAGAAAGACCATCTACAGCCTGCAAACCTATTGCCGTTTGCCAGGCAGCAGCCTTTTTCTTCAGCTTCGGTTCTCCCAAGCGAATATATGCATTTAAATCTTCATACCAGCTATTTGCCATAAGCATCTACCTTTCCAGCCCATAAGCATTATTTTCTGCTCTATGCTGCAAATATTATCTTACCAAGTATAATATTTACGCAAGCGTGGCGCCCCCTACCTCACACGTATACGCCTGCCCTCGCCGTTCGCCAGAAAAATTTCACCCATCTGCAATCTGCCGTCCACAATTTTAAAGACATCGCTTTCAAACGTGCCCACCTTGGTTTCAATCTCCACATTACTGAAAGCCAGCTCGCCGCTCTGGTCGCTGAAGCTCCCGCGCAGGCTCAAAAACGGCACCAGCACATATGTTCCCTTGCCCGTAGAAAAGCTGCCGTATACCAGATTATTGCCATGCGGTCCCTCATTGCGGAACTTTATCTTCAAATCAACGCTCGTATTTATCTTGCTGCTTTTGGCAGCCAGCGAAGCCATCAGGTTCTTGCCGTCAACATCGATTTTGTAATAGCGATTATCAAAATGATACAAGCCTATCGCATCAAAGGTACCGCCGAAAATACTGCCTGTCACATCCTGAAAGGTTATCAGCGCATTTTCATAATGGTAGGTGCCGTCGATATTGGTAAAATACAAATCGTTCAGATGCAGCTCCTTCAGCGCCAGCGCACCATCAATCACAGGTTTTTTCAGGCTGCCGGTCATCTGCCCGGTCACCGTCATCGCATCCTTAACATTTTTCATGCCCAGCGAATCCGGAATAACATCATACAGGCAGATATTGATATTCGTCTTCTGCTCCCCCTTCAGGTCGCATGTGCCGTCAATATTCAGTCCCTTGCCTGCAATGCTGCCGCCGTAGCGTCCTGCAGCCAAATGCAGCTCCAGCTTTTGATGCTCGTGGATCTGCGCCGTGCCGTCCACATCATTCAAAACAAAGTGACGCTTTTTATATTCCGCCGACAGCACCGTATCATGCAAAATCAGCTTAATATTCGGCAGTCTGCCCTTAATCTGCAGATGGCGCTTTTCCATAGGCACCTCGTCCGGCAGGATACTTTCCTCCGCCGTCTTTTTATTCTGCAGGATATCAAGGCGCATTTTATCATCAAAGCCAAGATGAATATAAGCACCGCTCAGCTCCACCTCCTGCACCGTGTCAATGCCGGCTATACGCAGGATGATGTCCTTAGGCTTGATTTTAATGCGTCCCTCCGGTACATCCACCAGACGTTCATGATCCGGCGAATCCCAGGTCAGGTTTTTAAAATACACGTTGCCCCAGATATCGGCACGCAGCTCCTCGGCCGTCACGCTTCCTGCCAGCACCTGCTGCTTTGCCATATAATAGTTAAAAAGCTCCGCCGCATGACGGCTGGCACGCTGCGCCAAAAAGAAATAGACAGCGCCGCCCACCGCCAGCAGGCAGACTGCCAGCATTGCCAGATGTGTTTTAGATAATCTGCGTATTGCCTGCAACATATAATCACCACTTTCGCTTATAAAACTTCCTAAGCTCAGTATAGCACCACGCCGAACTGCCCGCAACTAATAGCAAAGGCACAGCAGACCTGTCACCAGCATCTGCTATGCCCTTTGATATACGCATATTAAATTGTTACTTCAAGCAGTAGGTTCCATCGGCAGCCTCCGCAACAGCGGCGGCAAAAAATGCCTGCGCCAGCTTTGCAAGATACGCCGTATCCTTAACGCCTGCCATTTCGCAGGCGGAATGCATCGCCAGCTGCGCCAGGCCGATATCCACCGATTTAATCGCTACCTGAGCGGTAGAGATATTTCCTAAGGTAGAACCGCCTGCCATATCCGAACGGTTATAGAAAAGCTGCAGCGGTACATTCGCCTTTTTAGCCAGCAGCTGCACCAGCGCGCCGGATACCGCATCCGTAGTATATTTCTGGTTAGCGCTGTATTTGACAACCACGCCCTCATTGGGATAGGTCTTGTTCGTCAGGTCATTCTTATCCGTATGATTAGGATGCACAGCATGCGCATTGTCCGCCGAAAGCATCAGGCTGTTGGCCAAGGACACCAGATAATCCTCCTCATCCCTGCCCATTGCCATGTTGATGCGCAGCAGCGCATCCTTTAAGAAGGTCGCCGCCGCGCCCTGCTTCGTGCCGCTGCCAACCTCTTCGTTATCCAGCATGCAGAACACCGGCACACTTGCGCCTGCTTCTGCCGCCAAAAAGCCCTGCAATCCGGCAAACACGCACTGCAAATCATCCAGCCTGCCGCCGGCAATATATTCCTGCTCCAGGCCCACGGTAGTCGCAGGCATTCTGTTATAAAGGAAAAGCTCCGTATCTGCAATCTGCTCTGCCGCAACACCGCAGGCCTCCGCCAACAGCTTCTGCAGTCCGTCCTTAGTCGCAACACTGCCGATAAGCGGCAGCATATCCGTCTGCGCGTTCAGCTTTACGCCCTCGTTGGCTTCCCTGTTCATGTGGATTGCCAGATTCGGAATCATCATCAGGTCCTGCTCAACATTAACCAGACGCGATTCCAAGCGGCCGTCAACGTTGCACAGCACGCGTCCGGCAACGGAAAGCGGCCTGTCCAGCCAGGTGTTCAGCAGCATGCCGCCGTACTTTTCCACATTCAGCTTCACATACTTTTTGTCTACCACAATTTCCGCATTATTCTTCAGCTTGAATGCCGGCGAATCGCAGTGGCAGGCGTAAACCTGAAAGCCCAGGTAAGCCTTTTTGGGAAGCACAAAGGCCAGCAGCGCCGAACCGTTACGGCTGACATAATATTTGCCGCCTTCCTGCAGCTGCCATCTGCTGTTTTCCTGCAGCTCGGTAAAGCCTGCAGCTGCCAGCTCCTCTTTTATATTATTCACGGCAAAAAAGCTGTTGGGCGTTTTATCCAAAAAAGCGCACAGCTTCGCATTCAGCTCCGTATAAGCCATTTCCATTTCTATCGTTCACCTCTTATAAAAATCCTTGGTGTATTACTCTTTAAAGCGCTCACGCAACAGCTTTATTTCCGCAGCGTAGCCCGGCAGCTCGTTCGGCGTTTCCAAGTAAAACGGCAGTATGCGCAGCGCCGGATGGTTAATCACCGCCGTCAGCGCCTCCAAGCCGATATTGCCTGCACCAATGCACGCATGACGATCCTTATGACTGCCGCAGATGTTCAGACTGTCGTTCAGATGCACAGCCTTCAATCGCTCCAAGCCGATAATTTTATCGAACTGCGCCAGTACGCCGTCCAAATCATTAACGATATCATAACCGCCGTCAAAAATATGACAGGTATCAAGGCAGACGCCCATCTTTTCATTAAGCTGCACCTTGCTCAAAATCGCCGCCAGCTCCTCAAAGCTGCGGCCAACCTCCGTGCCCTTGCCTGCCATCGTTTCCAGCAGAACCGTGGTGTGCAAATCCTTATGCAGCACACTGTTGAGCAGCGCCGCTATTTTTTCTATGCCAACCTCAGCACCCTGCTTCACATGGCTGCCGGGATGAAAATTATACATATTCCCCGGCACATATTCCAGCATCGCCAAATCGCCCTCCATCACCATCTGCGCAAACTCCAGCAGCTTTTCGTCTGCTGCGCAGGGGTTCATCGTATACGGTGCGTGTGCCAGAATCGGCGCAAAATTGTGCTCCTGCATCAAAGCATTCAGTGCCGCCGCGTCCTCCGGCTTCACAGCCTTGGCCTTGCCTCCGCGCGGATTGCGCGTAAAAAATTGAAACGTATCGGCACCGATTGACAGCGCCGTCTTTCCCATCGCCAGAAAGCCCTTCGATGAGGATAAATGACAACCTATATGTAACACCTTTTAAATCTCCTTTGCTGTTTTCTACTGCTATTTTTCCACCAGCCGATAGCTTTCCGCCAACAGCTCCTGCACCAACGCAATGTCTGCATCCTTTTGCAGCATTACCGTCAGCCAATGCTTTTTGTTCATATGATACGCAGGATAAAAATGCTGCCTGTCCACCAGCTGCGTAACCTTTGCCGGCGGCAGCTTAATATTCAAAACATCAACCTTCCCCGCCTTCACTAGGCCCAGGCTTTTATAGGGAATCGTCATAAACAAAGCGTACCATTTATTTCTCCGCGCCGTCTTAAAGGTAAAATTCTCCGGTGTTTCCGGCCACGGAGCTTCGGGAACAGTGCCGAAGCGCTGCGAGCAGTAATCCATCAGCTGCAGCTTAACGTTGCTCTTAATCAGGCACTGCGTTTTTATTTCTTCCAGCAATGCCTCTGCTTTTTCGCGCACGCTCATCACGTAACCGCTGATGTTATCCGCCACGTTAAAGGGCAGGTACTCCTCATCCGTATCGCGTTCCAAAACATTTACGGATAAGGCCTTGCCTGCAAGCGTAACGACAGCGTAAAACTCCGTTTCCGGCAACACCTTGCGCAGTGTCAGCCCTGCGCCCTCCCGCACAAAGCCGTAGGCCAACGCTTTTTCTATGTCAACATCATATTGCTCTAAAATCGGATAAAGCATTTCCGTTCTCTCCTGCAAATAAAATTATATGCACCACCGGTATAATCGCCTAAGCAATCAGAACTCCGTCACAACCTCAAAGCGGTACTTTTGCTTAATCGCAGGATATTTTTCGCGGTCCACCTCGCTCATAAACATGGCGTATGGTCGGGCGCAAATCTTGAACGGAGCATACAGCGCCTGATACACCACCAGCTTTTCGCCGGTCTCCGTGTGCTCGGCAAAAGCCAGTATTTTATATAAGTATTCCGTCGTAGGATTTGCGACAGTTTCTCTTTTAAAATGGCGCACAATGTCGCCCATATGCATTTCTCTAGTCATAGTATTAACCTCCGTATTTTGTTTATATAATTATAACACGTTTTTTCATAATAAAGTAAAAAAGCGTCCTGTCGTTTTTTCGGTAGAACGCTTTGAAAACTTCTTATTTTTATTGATATACTAGGGCCTTCTAGGAAAACCTCTCGGAAACTCTCTATCTAACTCACTATAAATATGACTGGCTTGCTGCCATTCTTCCGAAAAGAACAATAGGCAAGCACTTTAAATAACGCTCAAAAACCTTATGTTAGACAGCACTCAAAGTATTAAAAATTATAACCAAAAGATATGAAACTGAAATGTCCAAAAATGTCGTAGTTATTTTTATCAGTCTGATAGTAAACAGTAATCCCTATGCTTTGGTCAAAAAGTTTGCCAGAAAAGCCCTAAAAACAGGTCATAATGCAGAATGCATATCTATGTGAGGTAAATGATTATGCGTAAAGATTTGCAAACCACTAACAATAATTCCCTTTCATACGCATGCTACCTAAAGGTTTGTCTGTTATAAATTACTCTTTTCTAAGTTCATACCGTGTGGTACGACTTCCACCAATCTGTTTAATTCGACCACTATCTACCATTGCTTTCAGAATACGACCAGCCGTAGACTGACTAACCTCCAACAGTGTCTGTGTTTCTTTTCTGGTAATCATCAGGTGCTCCCTTAAAAATTGCAGAACTTTTTCCTCATTTGAATCCAATGCCAGATCTGCCGCTTTTTCAAAATCCTTGTGTACTTCTGCTGCTTTCGGAGTAAAATTCACATTAGGAAGAATGATTTTGAAAGCGTTGTTAGTTGTCTTGATCTTCGGTTGCACTAGGGCATTTGCATAAGCTCCCATGATTTTCTTCATGCCGGTGCCATATGCTTCAATCAGCTGCAAGCGGTAAAAAACATTAGCAAGGTGCGGATTTCTGCTCACTCCTCAGTTCTATTCTACTCACATTCTAACCATTCTAATCATAATTGCCAATCACACTGGTTAGAGTAATGAGTAGCATGAGCATCAATAAGAGCAGCATGTGTCCTAAATTTTATATATTATTCGGGACACTTGGCACAAATTATCATCTGCAAGCGAAAAAAGGCTGACGCGCACCTTTTTCCACGATTACTTCTTTATTATATGTTATACTTTGTTCATCGGTTGAACACCGACATGTTCCAAAAAATCAAGCCTACTGAATTACTGACCATATAATCCAGTAGGCTTTTTTATGCTTTAAAAATTTTTATTTATCAATCTGCTCTTATCTATATATATTTCTCCGTTAACCGCATTTTGAAAAGCGCTTTTATCAGGATTAACAAATCTGCCCATCTGCTTTAACATCCTCGCATTTCACGTTACTTCTATAATAGAATTATAGCACAAAGGACTACTGCAGTATATAATAAACAGCATTGGAAATTATCTATTCTATCCCGACACTCCTGCATATAAAATCATGTTCAAACAAAAACAGAGAATAGTGCTGTCACACACTATCCTCTGCTTTTTATTCCACCAATCAACTGTCACGATTGGACTAATTCTGGTGGAGATGAGGGGAGTCGAACCCCTGTCCGAAAATATTGCCATACAACTTTCTCCGAGCGCAGACGTCATACTTTGTTTCGCGCTGCGATTGCCTGACGACGGGCCTTCACATTGCTATCCTAAAGAGTTTCCCTTAAAGCCTATAGGAATCAGCCTTAAGGTATCCCACTATTGACTGTCATTCCTCACCCGCGGGAGGAGGCTTGGAGACAGTTAGCAGATTAAGCTGCTAAAGCGTATTCTTGTTCAGCGTTTATATTTAAACGTGCCCACCGATTATCGTGCAGATGGAACCACGGCTCGCTTATCATACCGCACCTACCCCCGTCGAAACCAGTACATCCCCAAATTGGAATATATCGGTGAAAGAGCCGATACGCTACAATGATATTTTACTATGCTTTAGTCAAAAAGTCAAATCACTGTGCATGAAGAATTTGTGAATTCACCCGTCTATCAGCGATTTCTGTCCTTCAGCGCGCGCTCCATCTCGCGCTTAGCGTCGCGCTTTGCCATATCCTGACGCTTATCGTACAGCTTTTTGCCAACTGCCAGCGCCAGCTCCATCTTCACCATACCATGCTTAAAGTACAGCTTGAGCGGTACAAGTGCATAGCCCTTTTCCTTCACCTTGCCGATGAGCTTGTTAATCTCCGCACGGTGCAGCAAAAGACGACGGCTGCGCAGCGGGTCATGGTTAAAAATGTTGCCATGATCGTAAGGACTGATGTGAAGATTATACACAAAAACCTCCGCCTGACGCGTTACCTGCGCATAGCTGTCCTTCATATTCGCCTTGCCCGCACGCAGGGACTTTACCTCCGTACCGGTCAGCGCAATGCCTGCCTCAAAGGTTTCGTAAATGGTAAAGTCATGGCGTGCCTTACGATTTTCTGCTATAATTTTAATCTTTTGTTCTGCCATAATTATCTGCTTTTCCTATTCTTTTTCCTACTCTTTTTACCGGACTTGCTGCCGCCCTTAGAACTGCTCTTAGGCGCAGGCTTGCCGTGCTTGGCGCTGCGGCGCCCGGCCTCTTTATTCTTCGCACCCTTGTGCTTTTTCTTCTGCGTTTCCGCGCTCAGAGCGATGCTCTGCGTGCTGCGTCCGCTGCTCGGCTTCTGCTTCATCAGCAGCTGTTGGCGGATGTGCTCACGCACGCCTGCGTTCTCCCCTGCCATGATGAAATCGATGCTTACATCGCTGATATTTACCTGCAGCACCTCAATGCGCACCTTATCGCCCAAGCGATAGGTGTGACCGCTGTGCGTACCGACGAGCGCATAACGCTCCTCGTAATATTCGTAATAATCATCCATCAGGCTGGAAATATGCACCAGGCCTTCAACACCGTTCTCCAGCTCAACGAACATACCGAAAGCCGTCACGCCGGAAATAACGCCGTCAAATTCTTCGCCGATATGATCTGCCATATATTCGCACATTTTGAGGTCAACGGTTGCACGCTCGGCATCCGCTGCCGCACGCTCGCGAATAGAGGAATGGTCGGCAATAATATCCAGCTTATCACCCAGCTTTTCGGCATCTGCCTCCTTCAGTGTGGGCTTTGTCATCCAGGCGCGCAGCAGGCGATGCACAATCAGGTCGGGATAACGGCGAATCGGCGAGGTAAAGTGCGTGTAGTACTTCGCCGCCAGGCCAAAGTGGCCGATGTTGTCCGTCTGGTAAACAGCCTGCTTCATGGAACGCAGTGCAACCGTAGTTACCAAGCGTTCCTCCGGACGGCCGGCGATTTCCTTCACCGCCTGCTGAATATCCTTCGGCTCCGTTTCTTCCTTAGGAATAAACTTAATATTGAAGTTTGCCAGCAGCTTAGCGAACTCCTGCATTTTCTCTTCGTTCGGAATATCATGCACGCGGTAGATAAACGGCCAGTGCTGGTTAAACATGTGCTGCGCAACGGTTTCGTTAGCCGCCAGCATGAACTCCTCGATAATAGATTCCGCATTACCGTGGATGCGCTGCACAATCTCAATCGGGTGCAGCTTTTCGTCCAGAATAACCTTCTGCTCCGGCAAATCAAAGTCTACTGCGCCGCGACGCGCACGCTTGTCATGCAAAATCTGGCGCAGAATATCCATACGCGCAATCATCGGCAAAATGTCCTCATACTTGTCGCACATTTCCTTGTCGCCTGCCAAAATTGCACGCACAATATTGTAGCTCAGGCGGTGGCGGACATTGATAACCGCCGGGAAAATCTCGTAGCTGAGCACCTTGCCCATTTTGTCGATATGCATCTCGCAGGCCATGGACAAACGGTCCTCACCGGCATTCAGGCTGCAGATACCATTCGACAGACGCTCCGGCAGCATCGGCAGCACGCGGTCTACAAGATAAACGCTTGTGCCGCGCTCTCTTGCTTCCTTATCCAGCACGCTGTCCTCGGTAACATAATAGCTGACATCCGCAATATAAACGCCCAGCAAATATTCATTATCGTTAATCTGCTCTACGTAAACAGCATCGTCCAAGTCCTTGGCATCCTCACCATCGACGGTTACGACAGTGCGCTCACGCAGGTCACGGCGACCTGCCAGCTCACTCTTTTTAATAGACTTCGGCACCTTGCGCGAAGCCTCTAGCACCTCCTCCGGGAAGGTCAGCGGCAAGTCATTCTGCTTGATTATCGACAGAATCTCCAAACCCACATCACCGATGTTACCCAAAACCTCGGTAACATTGCCCTCGGCCTTGCGGTGCTCCTGCGGCCATTCGGTAATTTCTACTACGACCTTCTGACCATCCTTCGCACCGTTAAAATGCTTGCGCATAACATATACATCCTGACCGATACGCTTATCGTCAGGCGTTACAAAAGCGAAATCACCGGTCTGGTGGAAAACGCCTACAACTTTATTATTAGCATGTGTGATAATACGCAGGATTTCGCCCTCAGGCTTTTTGCCCTGCGCCGCATTATTTACACGCGCCAGCACGCGGTCATTGTTCATCGCACCATGCAGAGCACGCGGCGGAATGAACACGTCCGGTCTGTCGCCCTTGTTATCCGGAATAACAAAGCCAAAGCCCTTGCTCGTCAGCTGAAAGCGTCCTGCAACCAGGCCCATTTTCTCCGGCAGGCCGTATGTTTCAAAGCGTGTTTTGATAATCTCGCCGTTCTGCTCCAGCGCCAGCAGCTCGTCCCAAAACTTGTTGGGATTAACATCATGCCCCAGCGCATCCACCAGCTCCTCCGAGGTCATCGGTGCATAGCTTTCTTCACGCATAAAATTTAATATTTTTTCACGGATATCCTTCGTCTGCATAATTTTACCTCTATTCTTCTTCACCCTCGCCTACGGCGAGCTTGCGCGACGGTTGCGGCGTTTCATCCACAATCATCATCTTCGACAGACATTCCGCCAACAGCGTACCGTCCTTTTTGCAGATTGTACCCTGCATTTCAACCATGCGTCCCTTGCGCTTCAGCTCGCGCCCGGTGCAGACAACCTCCTCACCGATTGCCAGCGGCTGACGGTAGCGGATTTCAATCTTCGCCGTATAGGAAGGCTTGCCCTCCTTGGCAAAAAGATAATTGCCTGTCACCTCATCCAGCAGTACGGCGACCAGACCGCCGTGCATGCGACCGGGATAGCTTTGGTGCTCCCGGCGCGGCGTAAAATACGCTGTACATTTGTCGTCGTCAATCTCAAACCGCATATGTAAACCGCTGGGATTATCCTTGCCACAAGCAAAGCACCAGCTGTATTCGTTATTATTCAACAGTGACTTATCCATATTTCTTCGTTTACCCTTCAATATCCTTTTATTCCGCAAAAAAATCAGCGATTTCCTTAAAAACTGCCTCATGCTCGCGGTCCAGTGTCAGAATGTGCCCGCTATGCTCAAACCATACCAGCCTTCTTCCGGCGGCTGCAGTCAATTTGTTATAGATATATTCGGCACTGCGCGGCTGTACGGTATGCTCTGTTTTCGACTGCAAAATCAAACAGGGGATTTTGATTTCCGCCAGCAGCTTGTTCTTGCATTCATTAAGCATCTTAAAAAGACTCATCAACGGCTTCGTCGGCATTTTGGCATAGGAGATGCAATATTCCTGCAGCTCCTGATAATTCTTCTTATGCTTAGGCAGGTAGTGGATGAAAAAGCGCAAGAACGCCAACAGCGGCGCACGCTTATCCTGCACAAAAATCGGTGCCGAAATAAAGGCAGCCTTCTGCACCGGCAGCTTTGCTGCCAGCTTGATGGCCAGCAGTCCGCCCATGGAAAGGCCTGCCACATAAACGCTGTCAAAGCGCGCCAGCAGCTCCATACATTCCGCTTCGGCAGCAGCATACCAATCCGTCGCGGTGGTTGCCTCCAGGTCTTTGATGCTCGTGCCGTGGCCAGGAAGGCGCACACAGCTCACAGTATAGCCAAGCGCATGCAGATAATCACCCAGCGGACGCATTTCCGAGGGCGCGCCGGTGTATCCATGCAAGAGCAAAACTGCCTTATTATTCTTTCCATCCAGCAGAAATGATTCTGCACCTTCAATTATCCGCACAAGCTTCACCTCAAAATTATTCTATACTAATTTATATTATATCATAAAAAAAGCATACTGATTACAGCATGCTTTGATTTTGCAAGAACTTCATATATTACGATGTAGAAAAATGCGTTTTTTTGCGAACTACATACATTGCAATGTATGTAGTTGGTGTTTTGAAGATGTTTTATGCATCGGAATGTAGCAAAAAGAGGACGGTACGCACCGTCCTCTCTCTTTTACCTATCTTAAAAACCTGAGGCATTATCGAACCCACCCTCTTGAGAGAATTGCATGATTAAATGTACCGTTGATTCAATAATTTCCTGATACTTATCTATTTCTTCTTGTGAAAAACCAAATATATCTTCCCACTTATAATCTGGTAAATAACACGTAGCATGATGAAAGCAATCCTTGGCATCGGGCTTTTCAATGTAAACTTTTACAGTTCCATCACCGCGCATCTCAGAATGTACAATTTCTGTATTATCGTCTAAGGTTAAAAACGGATACATCAAAGTAATCCCCTCCTTTTAGTCTAAGTGTACACAAAAGTTTGGTAAAAAGCAAGAGATTTATTCCTTTATCAAAGTGCAAAAAGAGGACGGTGCGCACCGTCCTCTTTTAATTTATGCATATGCGATTTTTTGCTTTTCAGCGGATTGACGTAAAGTCAGATTAGAAGCTGATTTGCAGACGGCTCCAGATTACCTGAGTATCGGTTTCGGTATCTTTGCCTTCCAGATCATAGTAGTCGAGCATGTAAACCATGTTCTTAGCCAGAGTATAGGAAGCACCTACACCATAGCCTTTGAAGCCTTCTTTAGCAAATGCGGACCAATCGCCAGCTTTCATAGTATGAGCTACGAAAGTACCAACGCCTTGATCATAGTATTTGCCCCACAGACCCCAGGAACCAGCTTGTTTAGCTTTAGCACCTTTGTAATCCAGGCCTACTACATAGCCGTCGGTATCATATTTGTCAGCAACATCAACATCGGAATTCAGATACATAGCATTCAGAGAAACATTCTTGTCGAATGCATATTTAGCACCTACGTTCCATACGTTGTTGTCTTCGCCTTTAGCAGCAACAGTACCTGCCAGAGAATCTTTGAATGCGTCATAACCAGCAGACAGAGCTAAATTACCAGCTTTACCAGACAGGGAAGCACCATAAACTTTGTCATAATCATAATCAGTCGGTTGACCTGCATATGCAGTCAGTTTAACGTCTTTGCCATAGGAAGCAGAAACGAATTCAGCAGTATCATCATACAGGTTGCCATCAGCCATTACGATACCAGCTTTACCGGCTACAACTGCCAAACCGCCTACGCGACCGGTTACATATGCTTGGTTCAAATCAGTTTTTTCGTTACCAGCATTATCAGCAAGGTTTTGGTCATTTTGCAGACGTGCGGTATAGGTCCAGTCATCATTGATAGCACCATTTACAAACAAACGGGTACGCAGACGGTTTTTAGCAATAGAACCTTTGGTCTTTTCTAAATCGCCATTACGGTCAGCATATTCATAACGAATTTGACCGGTGATTTTAACGTTGTCAGCTTTTTTCTCCAGGTTAGCTACGCGAACGCCCAGGTTGTCCAGCTCGTCAGCAAATTCAGCAGCCAGCTTGTCAACGTTAGCGCCTTTTGCCATTGCTTTAGCAACGATTTGAGCCATTTCAT
>OFMH01000096.1_pt1 | contig 61263 bp, 60 predicted proteins | sample 1541761 | NCBI WGS metagenome assembly OFMH01 (sample SAMN04209249, study PRJEB22552) | human gut metagenome | biome: gut; material: feces | host: Homo sapiens | place: USA: Oklahoma
ACCAGCTGGACTCGCAGAACTATCAGATGCAGGCCAAGCAGAGCGAGCTGAACGCCAGCGTCTCGGCGGCTAAGCTCAGTGCAGAGGAAGCCAAGCAGGCCCAAAAGGAAGCCCAGGCAGCCATTGACTCGGACGAGATGAACTACGAGGCTGTGAAAAAGGAGATCCAGAAAATGATCGCCTCGGCCTCCTCCAGCAAGCCGCAGCTCAGCTTTACCGGCTTTATCTGCCCGCTGAAGAGTTATAGCCGCATCTCCAGTGAGTACGGTATGCGCGTCAACCCGGTGTCCGGGGTGCGCAAGCTCCATGCAGGCATTGATTTTGCAGCCCCCGGCGGCACCCCCATCTATGCAGCAGCCAGCGGCTATGTACAGGTGGCAGGCTGGTCCTCCGGCGGTTACGGCAACTATGTCATCATCTACCACGGTAAAATGACGGATGGCAACGCCTACACCACCTTGTATGGACATATGAAGTCCATTGCCACGACGGCGGGCAAATATGTCAAGCAGGGCGAGCTGATCGGCTATGTGGGCACCACCGGCAACTCTACCGGCAACCATCTGCATCTGGAGGTGTGGAAAGGCAGCTCCAAGGCAAACTCCATCAATCCGCGCAGCGTGGTCCCCATCCGCTGAGAGGACCCGCAGGGAAGGCATATTGTATTTTTAGGAGGCTTTAGGCATGAAGGAAGATAAACGTAAGCGCCTGCTGCGCCTGGGCTGTCTCGTGCTGGCAGGGGTGTTCGTGCTCTCTCTGGTGGGGAGCCTGGCTATGATGCTTCTGTTCTGACAGGGGGAGACCGATGAACCGAAAAATTTCTGTGGGGATGATGGTGACCATCGTCATCCTGGCTATGACTGTGACCTTCTCGGTAACGATGCTGATGGCAATGCGCCTGTTTGACAGCACGGTGTCCAGCGTCAAAGAGAAGGAGAGCATGTACAACAAGATCGCAGAGGTGGACCGCTATGTGCGGGCCAATGATTACTACAACATTGACGAGACCTTGCTGTACGACTGCCTGACGGCCGGATATCTGCTGGGCGCAGGAGACCCCTATGCCCGCTATTATACGGCGACCTCCTATACGGAGCTGATGAAGATCCAGGAAGGCACCCTGATGGGTATTGGCGTGGAGCTGGCCAAAGACCAGACAGGCTATGCCAAGGTGCTGAAGGTCTACGATGACTCCCCGGCGCAGGAGGCAGGCATCCAGGTGGGAGACTACCTCATCGCCATTGGCGGGGAGGAGGTCAAGGCCATGTATACGGTGGATACGGTGCAGACCCGTCTGCGGGGCGAGGCTGGCACGGTGGTCAGTGTGACCTGGCTGGACGCCGCCGCCGCAGAACACAGCGCCGATCTGACCCATTACGGTTACCGCACCACTTCGGTGGATCAGAGCCTGGTGCAAGGCAATGTGGGCTATATCCGCATCCATCAGTTTGACTCTACGACCGCCAGCGAGCTGGATTATGCGGTGCGTACCCTGCAAAAGGCTGGCGCCGCCAGCCTGGTGTTCGACCTGCGCAACAACGGCGGCGGCGTGCTGGAAGATGCCCTGAACTGCATCGACCTGCTGTGTCCGGAAGGCACGCTGGCCTATGCAGAGGACAAGGATGGCGACCGTACTCTGCTGGGCAGCAGTGACTCGGAGAACGTGGTAGAGCTGCCCATGGTCTGCGTGGTGAATAAGTACACAGCCAGCGCTGCCGAGCTGTTTGCTGCCTCTCTGCGCAGCCTGAGCGGTGCACGCCTGGTGGGCGAGACCACCCAGGGCAAGGGCACCATCCAGAGCAGCCCCCAGCGCCTGTCCGACGGCAGCGCCCTGGTGGTCACAGTGGCAAAGCTGCTGGACGGACAGGGCAACAGCTTTGACGGCACCGGTTTGACCGTGGATGTGGAGCGTCCCTTGACGGCGGAGGAAGATGTCATCTTCTATGACTTTACGCCGGACACGGACCCCCAGATCCTGCGTGCAGTGCAGGCAGCGCAGCAGATGAGCGGCTCCACCACGGTGGCAGGCGCAGAGGAAGAAAATGCTGCTTCCGATGCAGAACCGGCTGCTCCGGAAGAGGAGCCGGCCTCGGAGAGTGCTTCTTCGGAAAGCGCTGCTGAAAGTGAGAGCGGCGCAGCAGAGGCAGATTCCGGCAGCAAAGAGGCTGCCAGCCAGGACGCTGCATCGGCTTCCGCCAGTAAGTGATCTGTAAACAAGGGACCCTCTCTGTCGCGGTCAGCCGCAGCGGGGAGGGTCTTTGCTGCCCCGGAAGGGCGATCGTGCTATTGCTGTTCGTATAAAATACACCGTATATCTTGTTTTGGAAAAATAACCGACCTTGTGATCCCTGGGCAAAGCCCCTGAATAGAAAGGATGGACCCTCTATGCCGGAATTGACCGACCTCTCGGTGATCCGATCCCTGTGCGAAAAATATGATTTTGCCCTCTCCAAGGGCTTTGGTCAGAACTTTATCATCAACCCTGGCCTGCCCCCCAAGATCGTGGATGCCAGCGGCGTTGGCCCTGGCTGGGGTGCGTTGGAGATCGGGCCGGGCATTGGCGTGCTGACCAAGGAGCTTGCACGCCGGGCAGATAAGGTGGTGTCCATCGAAGTGGACGAACGGCTGCCGCCCCTGCTGGCAGAGACGATGGCTGGTGTGGATAATTTTAAGCTGATACTACAGGATGTACTGAAAGTGGACCTGCCTGCCCTGCTTGAGGAAGAGTTTGCAGGGATGCCGGTGGCGGTTTGTGCCAATCTGCCGTATTATATCACCAGCCCGATCGTGATGAAACTGCTGTCCAGCCGCCTGCCGGTGCAGAACCTGACCGTTATGGTGCAGAAAGAAGCGGCGGATCGCCTGGCGGCAGCACCGGGTACCCGGGCATCCAGCGCCATCAGCTGTGCTGTGAGCTACTATGCCCGTTCCCGCATGATGTTTACGGCAGCGCCGGGCAGCTTCTACCCGGCCCCCAAGGTCACCAGCGCCGTGGTGCGTATGGATCTGAGAGAGCAGCCTGCTGTGCAGGTGGAGGACGAGGAGGGCTACTTTGCCCTGATCCGTGCCGCCTTTGGCCAGCGCCGTAAGACCGCCGCCAACTCCATTGCCGCCGGTCTGTCCCTGCCCAAGGAGCGGGCCATTGCTGCCATTGAGGCTGCCGGTCTGGATGCCCGTGTGCGGCCGGAGGCACTGACCCTGGAGGACTTTGCCCGCATCCAGCAGGAGCTGGGGTGAACGCTGAGCCCCCTGCGCTATCCTGTGTAAAAAGTACGCCCCTGTCAGGAATTGCGGTTCCCGGCGGGGGCTTTTTTGTGGGGATTTTGGAGCATATACTGGCCCAGCGGGATTGTAGGGTAAAGAGAATTTCATCTTGCAAAACTGTGGAAGAGATGGTATACTAATAAAGTACCCTTGCTGGTGTGGCGCAATGGCAGCGCAACTGATTTGTAATCAGTGGGTTGCAGGTTCAACTCCTGTCACCAGCTCCAAGAAAAACCGCTTAGATTCGTTGGAATCTAGGCGGTTTTCTGCATCTATAACACACTTTTTAACACACTTTTGATTTTTACACCCCGGCGAAGGGGGATTTATTGCTTTGCGTTGGTTCCGCAGTTGTAATGCAAGCAGCCTTTTACAAGAACCATTCCTGCAAAAGGCTGCGCTCACTTTTTGCACAGGCGCAGGCAGCCTGCCGGGCGTCGTGTCAGGCGGCAGCGGACAGGGGATACAAGCAGCAACACCCCCGGGCCGATCCGTTCACGGTCTGGGGGCGTTGATTTGCGGGACGGGAGACCAGGGGGGAGGGGATACACTGCCTTTTTAGGGGTTCCAGAAATTCCGGAAATCCCAGGGGGCGGGGCTGATCTGGAGGGCGGGCGGAGCCACGCCGCACCCCTGATTCACACTGTACCCCGGCTGCGCCCCCGGCTGCACCCCCCGCCGGGTCAGGCCAGGCCCAGGCATTCCAGCTCCTCCAAGATTCGCTCCTCCACGCTGCATCCATAGACCCAGGCACTGAACCCCGTGCCTTGATAGGCCCGGCGGGATATGATGTCCTCCCGCCAGCAGCGCAGGGCCGGGCAGCGGGCCAGGCGCTGGCGTGCCCGGATCTCGATCTGCTGCACCTGCTGCGGCTTTATGCCCAGCGCCTGCCCCACGGCCTGCTGAGTCTGGCCGTCATAGTACCGCAGGCGCAGGATCAGAGCGTCCCGCTCGGCCAGCTTGGCCAGGGCTTCTTCCAGGGCAGCGTGCAGCTGCTGGGTGTATAGGCTGTCCTCAGCGTGCTGGAACGCTTGGGACGCCGCCGGGTCGGGCTGCAGGTCGCCCAGGGTGCGGCTGCTGTCCTCGTCTGGGGCAATGGGGAGGTCAAGGCTTGCGCAGGTGTTCAGAGGGTCGGCGGCGACTCGAAGCAGCCGCCCGTCTGCGGTCTCGACCTGGCGGCCATGCTCCCCGCACAGGACGCTGTGCAGCTGATACTTCAACGCATAGCCCAGGCAGGTGGTAAAGGCGCCCCGCTCCGGGTCATACCGCCGGACGGCATCCACAAGGGCAAAATACCCCTCCTGCACTAGATCATCAAAGCCCAGGCCCGCAGCGTCTGCAACGGGGCGGTTTTGGTCATACCACCGGCGCAGCTGCTGACGTACAAAGCCCTGGTTGATCTCCCACAGCTGGCCCAGGGCAAAGCGATCCCCGGCGGCGGCCAGGGCAGCAAGGGCAGTGTTTGCGGCCTGCTGGCCGGTCTGCTTGGGGCGATTCTGTTCCATTGCTGCATCCCCTTTCGGAGTAAGTAAACACGGCCACGGTCGTACATCTCGGCTTCCTTGCGTTTGATTGCCTGACCGGGCAGATGTCAAGTTTTGTCAAGTTTAGCTCCAACATTTTCCAACAAAAAGAACCCCTGCCCGGTGTACTGCCGTGACGATCTGCGGCGCAATGGGGCGGGCGGGTTTGTTCTCAGGGGACGGCGGCCGCCGGGGTGGGCGGGCAAAAGAGCCGCCGGACAACGACAGCCCGCCCGACGATCTCCACAGCGGCTTGCTCCTGGGGGCATATGTAACAGGGGGGATAGGCCGGATTAAAGGGGGCCAGCATCAGCCATTCCCCCACCCACTGCACCCGGCGGAGAAGGATCTCCCCGTCCAGGCGCACGGCAGCGATCTGGCCGCTGTCCACGTGGTCACAGGCTGCAAAAAACACCACGTCCCCATCCAGGATCTTGGGGGCCATGCTGTCCCCGGTCATTTCCATGCAGAAATTACAGCCTTGCTCAAGTGCTGCCAGCGCCTGTGTGCGCTCGGTCATACGGCTGCGCCCCCTTCCTGCAAACGGGACAGGGCGCTGAACATCTCTGCCTTGCCGGGGCCGTCATACCTGGACAGGCGACCGGAGCGGATCAGGGAGACCGCTTGCGCCACTCGCTTGGGCACGTTTTCGCCACGGGGGATAAAGAGTGCTCCTGTGTGGTGCAGGGAAAAAAGCATCAGATGCCGGAAGCCGGGGCTTTGCACGACCAACAGGTCAACCCCGTTGCGGTGGATGCGCTGGGCGTTTGCAGCAGCTTGGCGGATGCACTTCTTGCGGTTCTTGCGGTTCATACGGCTGCGCCCCCTTCCAGCAGCTGCGCTACGCTCCGGCCCGCTTTCCGGGCGGCAGCGTCCAGGGCGGCCAGCTTCCAGAGCAGCGCTGTATCTACCTGCGCCGTCAGGTGATCCCCCTTGTGGACGGCAGCCACGGCAAAGCCCTGCCGGGCGTACTGGCTGCAGATCCAGCTTTGCGGCGACTGGCCCAGGCGTTCCAGGGCAGACACCCGGCCCCCGTCCAGGATCACGGATTCCCGGCGGATAGGGCGGGGCTTTGCATCCCGCTGGTCGATGTATTCCACCTCAAAGGCGTACAGATTGACACGTTTTTCGATCTTCATAGTGTAAAACCTCGTTCTCGTTTTTACTCAATGCCCGCAATGGGCAGCGTTCAAAAATTCCCCGTGTGTAAATCGGCGCTGGACAGCGAGGAGTCGCCGCCGGGCAGGGGAAGGGGGGACTCCCCCACCCATGCACAGCTGCGAGCAAGCGGCTTGCGCCTGCTTACCGCCGCTTTGCCGCCGGTAGCCATCAGGACGGCAGCAGACCGGGCAGTGCATCCGGGACGCTTTCCCCCTCCGGGGGAAGATCTGCGGCTGCACGGGCTACAGCTGTACCAAAGTCGATTCCCTCGCTATACGCAACGCCCATGGCCGCAGAAGTGGCATCAGCGGCAAGGTGGCAAAGGTCGGAAACGACGTCCTGGGGCACGCCAAAGGCTGCGGCGGTGGCTTCCAAGCGGCTTTCAAAGGCGTTTGCTGCCTTCACAAAGGCTTCGTCATGCGCAATGTCATAGTGATGCTCAAGGGCTGCATCCGCAAGGCTGCCATTCGGGGGAATAATGAGTTTATCCATGATTTAACGTCCTTTCAGTTGTTGACAAAAGATTGCAGATAAAATAAAATAGAGGCAGCAAGGGGCTTGTGTAAGGGCGACTTGCTTCAAAGCGTTAGCGGTTCAGGGTGCGATCCTGAGCCGCTTTTTTGTATGCTTCCAAGCGGGCGGTCTGCCTGGGAGGAGTCTATACAGAGCCTTCAATTCTGTGTAGAACCATAATCCCCTCGGGCAGATGCTCCCGGCTGAACGCTGCCCGCAAACTCTGCTTTGCGTTTTCGTGTGCGGAAAACCGTGTACAGCGGGCGCAGGCGGCGTTTTGTGCCTGGGTAAGGGATAGAGCCTACCGGGACGCAAAAGCCGTCTGTCACGCTTCTAGCACACTTTTCCGCTGCCTCTCTTGCCGCCTGGACGAACGAACCGCCCCGGCGGCTTTTTGCGTTCGCTCTCTGTTCGGTCAGGGGTGCATATACGGCAGCAGCATATGATAGATCATGCGCAGAGCGTGCAGCGGGATGGCCGGGCCGTGCTCCAATGCGATTTTGATGCAAGCGATATACTCCGCCGGGGTGGCCTCGTAGTGGTAGGGAGTCCGGCGGCGGGTGCGTTCCTGCTTTTTCATGTTTTTCCCTTTCTCCCGTTAGGGGACAACTTCCAAAAAGCGCTGATGTTCTTTGTCAAAGGCCAGGGGAAGCGCTCCTACCCGGCCCTCTTTGTTTTTGGCAAGGATGGCCTGGTACTGCGCCCCATCGTCTGACAGCAGCAAAATAGCGTCTGCGTCCTGTTCCAGCTGGCCGGATTCTTTCAGATCGGCGGTGCTGGGGGCGGCGTGGGCAGCGTTGCGGTTCAGCTGGGCCAGGGCGATCACCAGCAGCCCGGCGGTCTGGGCCAGCTCATGCAGGGCAATGGAAATACCGGTGATCTGCTGGTATCGGTCTTTTGCTTTGCCCCCGGCCAGCAGCTGCAAATAGTCGATGATGACCACTTGCGCCTGCATCCGCTGGGCTTGTGCCTTGATCCAGGCCACGCCCTTGCCGGAGGCAGAGCGGATAAACAAGGGCAGAGCGTGCAGCCGGGCCAGGCCGTCCAGCTCATCCAGGGGGATTTGCTTGGCCTTTACGGCCGCCAGGGGCACGGCAAGCCGGTTGGCAATGATGCGGGTGGTCAGGGTGTCCGGGTCGGTCTCCAGGCTGAAATAGCACACTCGCAGCCCTTGCCCGGCCATTTCGCAGGCGATTTGCAGCGAAAGCGCCGTTTTGCCTGCGCTTGGGCGGCCGCCGATGATGAACAGATTGCCGGGGGAAAGATGCAAATAGCGGTCAAGCGGCCGGAGTCCGGTAGCAAGATACCGGGGCTTCTCCCCAAGGTGGCAAATATAACCCTCTACCAGTGCCCCAATGGGCTTAAAGTCCTTTTCTGCCTGGTCAAGGGTCAGGGCCTCGCCCATCTGGCTGTACAGCTCTGGCAGGTCGGCAAAGGTGGTGGCAGTGCTGCCCGCTTGCAGGGCCAGGCTCTGGAACCGGGTCAGGGCGGCTTGCTCCTGCACAAGGCGTGTCCAACTCTCCACCCGCTCCCGGTTGATTGCGATACACTCCCCCTCACACGCCTGGGCACATTCCTGGATGCTGGCCCGCTGCTCCGGGTAACGAGTGCAGGCTTCCACAGCGTCCAGCGTCCCCCGGCTCTCCCACAGGCCGGACAGCGCTGCAAACACTGGTTGCAGATCCGCCGGGAAATAGTCCGGTCGGAGTTCCGGCAGGGCATAGGGGGCAAGCTGCGGCTTGATCAGCAGCGCACCAAGCAAAACTTTGTGCAGGTTCACGGCAGCACCTCCCATTCCGGTGCGGGCAGGGCGGGCTTCTGTTTTGCCTGCTGGTGGCTGGCCCGGCGGGCTTCCACATCGCCCAGGGTGCGTACGCCGTCCGCCTGCCAGGCTTTCAGGACGGTTTGTATGTACCGCCAGCTGCGGTGGCCGTTCTCGGCCGCCTCGTCCATTGCCTTGCAGATCATAGCCGCCGGGTAGACCTTGCGCCAGCGCTGCAGCTCATCCAGGGCCGAACGGGGAAAAGTGCCGATCACCTCTTGGAAGTGCTGCACGATCTCGGCAAGGTCTGAATCTGTGCGAGAATCGGCGGCTGTGGTGGCAGTATCTACTACAGCTACAGAATCAGATTCAGAATCAGATACAGATAAGGCATTTTTGCTATTGGCAAAATGGCATTTGTTATTTTTGTTATCGTTTGCTATACCCTTACCTTCTTGCGCCCAACGCTTCATAGCACCCCTTTTTCCAGCTTCCCGACGGGCGGCAGATGTGCTTTTGTACTTTTCACAGTTCATATCATCGAATGCTTTCACCGTTTTCCACATCATTCGCAAAGAACGATCTGCAAAATCAGGTTCAACGCCGGTTTCGACATAGGCCGCATATGCACGGACGAACTTGCCAAACTCCTCATCAGTCAGCTCGTCCATGGTGTGGACGTGTTCTAAGAGCATAATAAAACTCTCTCTCTTTCCTGTTGTCATGGGTTCACGCTCTCTTTCTCAGGTTCAAACGCTTCACGCCCCCTTCTGCCGCCGGGGGCCGTCCTCAAAGAAGAAAGCGCCGATCTGGTCAAGGGGGATGTTCAGCACCTCGCACAGGGCCTGCACCTCGTTGATGTTGAACGGCACACGGCCCGTCATGCGGGTGGTCAGGGTACTGGGGGCAAGTCCGGCCATGCGGGCGGCCTCCTGCTGGGTGATATCCATTTCCGCCAGGCGAACCCGCAGGCGGTGGAATTTGCGGTAAGACACAGTCAACCCTCCTTTTCAGTGTGGATGTTCTCCAGGATCTCGTTCTTGATGCGGCGCAGCTGCTCCACAGCCTGGCCCAGGGTCTGCACCTCCCCGGCGGCGATGCGCTCCCGCAGGGCGATTTCTGCGGTGCAGGACACGGCAGAAGCCAGGGTAGTGTAATATCTCACATTGTCCAGTAAAACCCGTTTGCCGTCCCTTTGCCGGGCTGTGCCAACGGTATAGCTGTACCTGTCTGCGCTCATGTAGTAGTCGCCAATCAGATGAACCATGGTTTTACTCCTCCTCCTGGATGATCTCGGTCACGTCCACGCCCAGGGCGGCGGCAATTTTAACAGCCGTCATAGGGGAACAAGAACCCCGGCGCTTGATGATCGAAAGGTTTTGGCGATTCATGCCGGCCTTTTCGGCCAGCTGCCCCAGGGTCAAGCCCTGGAGCGCTGCCATTATGGCAAGATTGTTTTTGAGTTTCATGTTATGCCTTATGCTCCTTTCACATTCGATTTGAACGGGTTTGAAACCATTATATACATTCGTGTAGAATGTGTCAATAGTTTTTTGTACATTCGTCTTGAATGTAAACTTTGAATATGGTATAGTGGGACTGATCGGGGGTGATGGATTGACGATAGGTGAAAACATCAAAAAATACCGCAAAGCAAAAGGCTTTACGCAAAAAGAGCTTGCGGAAAGCGTTGGGGTTGCTGCAATTACGATTCAGCAGTATGAGAGAAACGTCCGAGAGCCCAAAATGGATACAGTCGTGCGGCTTGCCCAAGCCCTGGGCATTTCCGTGGCTGATCTCTATGGCAGCTGCATCACGGACTTTGTGGAGCGCAGCGCACAAGAAAGAACCACCGAAGCCCAGAAAGAGCGGCAGACCGCCTTGCACAAGATCGACCGTATTTTAGGCCAGATGAACGCAAAGGGGATCAAGGTGGCGGTGGAACGGGTAGAAGAACTATCCCATGTGCCAGAGTATCAAAAACGGAACCCCATCCAGGAGCAGCAAGCGGTTTACGATGCCCTGAACCCTCACAAAAACCCCGATGCAGCCGAGTACTGGAACGCCGTGGCAGCCCAGCAGGCCCTCCAGCAGCCCAGCCCCGCCCCGGCGGAGGGGGAGACCCAGACCGACCCGGACAAGTGACCCCGCCGGGCGGGATAGCACACGAAGGATGCGAGGTGATACCATGGAGCAGCTATACAGCCAGCTGGCCGCACTGGCACGCCGGTACGGGGCAAAGCGGCTTGTATTGTACGGCTCCCGTGCCAGAGGGGACAACCGGCATAACAGCGACATTGATCTGGCTGTATATGGGATGCCGGAAGCAAACCGGGCAAACTTCTGGATGGACTGCGAGGAACTGCCCACCCTGCTGCAATTTGATATCGTTCATATCACAGACGGCATGAACCCGGTATTTCTGGCAAACATCAAAAAGGACGGTGTAGAACTGATGGACAAGCTGCATGAAAAATACGGTTACTTTACGGATGCGGTGGCCCGGCTGCAGGAAGCGCTGGACGATTATAGAAAAATGCCGTTGGATTCCATCCGGGACGGGGTGATCCAGCGGTTTGAGTTCTGCACCGAACTGGCATGGAAAACCATGCGGGAATATCTGCTCGACCAAGGGTATACAGAGCTTAACAGCCCCAAGGCCGTTATCAAGCAGGCGTTTGCGCTGGGCATGATCCAGGATCAGCAAGAATGGATAGAGCTGCTGAACGACCGCAACTTGACCTCCCATGTGTACGATGAAGCCACGGCAAGGACGATTTTTGAGCGCATCGAGAGCCAGCACCTTGCCTTGTTCAAGGCCGCATTGGCCTATATGCAGGATGCGTAAACGGGGAAACCCCGCCGCCGGGCACTCCTGAACCACAAGGGGAAGCTGGAGTTTGTTCACACGATAACGCACACGAAAGCCGTTGGCGCACAATGCGACAACGGTAGCTTCGTTATTTTGACGGCTGATAGTCTCCGATCGGGCAGCGATCAGAGTGCCGCCGGGGACAAAATGCACAAAAATGCACAGAAAAAAAGGAAGGTGCAGCCAGATGGGGAAACGGACAAATACAGCCGTCTGGGAAGAAAAATACCAGCGCTGGCGCATTGCCGTGCAAAAGGACGGGGTACGCAAACAGTTTTACAGCAGCACCCCCGGCCGCACTGGCCAGCGGGAAGCCAACGCCAAAGCAGATGCCTGGCTGGAGGACGGCATAGCCGTAAAGGCAAGCCGGGTAGAGCAGGCGGGCAAGCTCTGGCTTGCATCTGTGGAGCTGACAACCTCCCACACCAACTACCGCCCCCGAGAAAGCCGCTGGCGTGTCTGGGTGCTGCCTGTCATTGGACAAAAGCGGGTCACGGCCCTGACGGATCAGGACTTGCAAAACGTAGTAGACCACGCCCAGGCCGGGGGACTGAGCCGCAAAACCTTGCAGTCATTGGCCGGAGACCTGACGGCCTTTTGTAAATACTGCCGTAAGGCAAAGCTGTCCACCTTTCGGCCGGAAGATGTTGTGATCCCCGCCGGGGCACGGCTCAAAGGCAAAAAGGTATTGCAGCCCGATGCCCTGGCAAAGCTGTTCCAAGTAGATACAACGCTGTATTACCGCAAGCGGATACAAGACCCGTATATCAACGCCTACCGCTTTCAGGTGCTCACCGGCCTGCGCCCGGGTGAGCTGCTGGGCTTGCGCTGGGCAGATATCCGGGGCAACACGGTGCAGGTGTCCCGCTCGATCAACATAGAGGGCACCGAGACCAAAGGCAAGAACCAAAACGCCGTGCGCTCCTTTGTGCTCACCGATCTGGCCAGGGCTGTGCTGGATCAGCAGCGCCAGCTTACAGGCAGCAAGGGCAGCGTGTTCCAGATCCAGACCGAACAGCACTATTACGACCGCTGGCGCATCTATTGCAAAGCAAACGACATCCCGCCCCTTTCGGTGTATGAGCTGCGGCATAGTTTTGTCAGCGTGATAAAGTCCCTGCCCGCCGGAGAGGTCAAGACCCTGGTAGGCCACAGCCAGAACATGGACACCTTCGGTGTATACGCCCACACTCTGACTGGGGACGCAGCCGCCACAGCGCAGGACGTGAATGCCGCCTTTGACCTGGTTTTGGGCCGGGAAAAATAACACACTTTTTAACACACTTCTCATTTTGCCGTCAAAGGCTTCCTGTACGGTGATATAGAAAATGTGCGTTGCAGTGATGATAAAATGGGAGAAAAAATCTGTTTTTGTTGTGGTGTCGTGCGGGTTGCCTGTTCAACTCCTGTCACCAGCTCCAGCTCTTACAGAGCAAAAAATCCCCTTGGTCTGCAAAGACCAGGGGGATTTTTTGTTTAGTACTCTAAAGGCGGTTCTAATAGTTTTAGTTGGGTATGGTCCGCATCCAGCAGAACAGTGCAGCCAATAGGAAGTGTCAGCATTGGATGTGTATGGCAACAATCAAAATCTGCTAGGATAGGAATCTGCGGTGATCCGAGAACCTCTAGCAGGATCTCATAGGGCGCTCTGCCAGTTCCATTATCATTGAACTTTTCATGCTTGCCTAAGATAATGCCGCTGACCTTATCAAATACGCCTGCTAACTTTAAGAGCGAAAAACTACGCTCAATCGTGCAGGAATCCTTGAGAGAATCTTCCAGAAAAAGAATGTCGCCATCTTGAATAGGGGGCATATACTCTGTACCAAAGAATCCCTCCATGGTATTCAGATTTCCACCGATCAGGCGGCCTTGAACACAGCCCGGATGAACGCAGATCCAGCGATTGGGATATTGTTCTTTGGAACGGTCTTGCTGACTCCAGTTGATATACTCATCGGTCCAGACCGGGGGTAAGGGATAGGTGTAGGGAAGTGCTAAATCCTTACTCAAAATCTGTTGAAAGTTTTGAAAAGTCCAGTCTACAAAAGGAGGAAGTTCACCAAACGAGGAGGCTGCAGCTGGGCCATAAAAAGTGGTGAGTCCTGTTTTTGCATAGATGGCTAATAAAAGGGCGGTTGTGTCTGAGTAACCGATGATGATCTTGGGGTGCTTTTTCAGATATGCGTAGTCGATATAGGGAAGAATAGAATTTGTATTGTTTCCCCCGATGGAAGCCATAAGAACATGGATGTCTGGGTCGTAGAGAAGTTGATTGAACTCATCAGCTCTCTGTGCGATGCTTCCGGAGCGGTAGTGATCTTGTTGTCCCCGCAGAGCTCCATGGATCACCCGATATCCTTTGCTTTCTAGAAACGCTGTCCCTCGATCGTACCGGATGGGGATAGTAGCAGATATAGGAGAGGAGGCGGAGAAAATACCAATGTGGTCGCCAGAGCGCAAGGGTGCTGCTTTCATAGAAGGTTCCTCTTTTCTATTTTAGAGCACACTATCAGCGCTCAAACCGGGTGCTGAGGGTAGTGCTCCAATTCTGGCCGGGGGCCAATACGGCAGCGGCAGCCCGCTGCTCCCACTCCTGGGGATCGGTCGCTGCACCCGGCAGAGACTGCCAAGGCTCGATGCAGACAAAGCGCACAGGGGATGCGCTGGCGCTCCAAAGCAGAGTATAGGGGTAGCCTGCCACATTGCAGACGATGCTGCGGCCGGTATCCTTCTCATAAATGCCCACAGTCTGGGTGCGCAGGCCCGCCATGCAGTAGCTGTCGGCGGCAAACAGCTCGTCCGTCAGCGGGATGGACTGGGTGTTCTTCCACTCGTAACGGTATTTGCCGCTCAACAAGCCATTGGCGCTGCAATCCAGGATCATGGGGCTTTCCGGCTGGTCAAAACGGAACTCGTAGTCCTGTGTGGTGTGCTGGTCGTCAAAGGGGACCTGGAAGGCCGGATGATAGCCGATGCCAAAACGCAGGGTCTGGGCAGAGTCGGCGGGGTTTTCCACCGTCAGCGTATGGTGGACCGTTTTGCCTTCCAGTCGGAAGGTGCTGGTCAGCACAAAGTCGAACGGAAAGCGCTGGGCTTTGATCTCCGGCGTGGACTCCAGCCGCAGCTGGATGGTGTCCCCCTCTGCTTTGACCAGAGTGTGCTCCAGATCCCGGGCAAAGCCGTGCTGCCCGCCTTTGTAGGTTTTGCCTTCATGAACCAGCGCACCGCCGGTGAGCTTGCCGGTCCAAGGGAACAAGATCGGTGCGTGCCGTGCCCAGATAGAAGGGTCTGCCTGCCAGAGCATTTCCTCTCCGGCAGCATTTTTCAGGCTGACGGCCTCAGCGCCGTGGGTGTCCACCGTCAGGGTCAAAAATTCGTTGTGGATGGTTGCCTGCATAATCGATACGCTCCTTTAGAATTTTATCATGAGTTACACCGGTAAATAAGGTGTCCTGAACAGGGGGATTGCTTTGAACTTAGCATAGCATAACCCCTGGCAAGTTGCAAGGGGCGTGCCTATACGATAAAACTGCGGTGATTTTCTGAAAAAGGGTGAGAAGATATGTTTTATTCTCTGCCGGGAAAGCCCCTCATATCAAGAGTGACAGATATCCGGATGAAAAAAGCGCCTGGAGCAATATGCCCAGACGCTTTTTTTGAAAATTTACAGGTTAATCGTTTTCGGTGCTCCCAATCGCTTCACTATCTTCCACCGTTTGCTCGGCTTCCGGCAGGAGCATAAGGTGGGTGGTATAGGCCTGGCCGGGGTAGCTCTGGGCCACGGCGCTGTACCAGGCGATCACCTGCCGGCCGGGCTGGACATCCTCCAGCGCAGCAGCGGCGTCGGAGCCGTAAGCAGAAACAACGGTGTTCTGGTCTGCGGTGATATACAGTCCGCCGTTATCCGTGGTGATCTGCAGCTGGCCGTCCTGCAGCGAGACTTCCTCTACCTTGTGCAGCTGTGCGGACTGCGCATCCATGGGCAGATTGGTGACCACAGCAAAAGCGGCAGACTGGGGCGGCAGAGAGAGGGTGGCAATGGGGCTGTGGAACACATACAAGCTCTGCCCCTCCTGCAGGGCGGCAGGGTCCGCAGCTGTGTGGTTTGCGCTGTCGATCCAGGCAGTCTGCTCCGAGATATTCATGACATATTCGCCGAACTGCTCCGAGTCCATATACAGCTGGAAGATGGAGCCGTCCTCGTCCCGGACGATCTCCGTTAGAGTACCATAATACAGTACGCTGTTGGGCAATGTCTGCACCTCCTCAACATAAGCAGCGGGGGGAGTAAGGGCGGGCGCCTTTTCGGCAGCCAGCGCAGGGGAGAATACAGCGCAGGCCAGTGCGCCGGTCAGGATCAATACAGGTAGCTTTTTATTCATAATATCGCTCCTTTGTGTGTTTGTTTGGAAGATGGCGGGGGCCTTGGGCCGTCCGTCCACCTTCGGATCGAAGGGCAGGGCCAGGCTGTACAGCGCTGCGCCCGCAGCTCGCTTCATCAGGAATACGGTTCAGAGGGCAGATCTATTGTGGCGTCAAAAAATTTTAACAATCCCGGCGCACAACCTTCCCTGTTTTTACGGAAAGGCGGAAAAGCCGTGCAGAGCCCTGCACACCTTTGAACGCAGCGGAATAGACTGGCGTGGACGAAACGTCTAGTTTCATTGGAAAAGGAGCTTTTGCTATGACAACTGGAATCCTACGCATCCAGGCCTTTGCGGCCCGTAAGTCTGCCCCGGTAGAAGGGGTCAGGATCGCCATTACGGGGGATGGCTTTGCCGCAGTGCGCCATACCGATGCCCAGGGCAATGCCGAGGATGTGACCATCCAGACCCCGGCCTGCCGCTTATCGCTGGAAGAACAAAACACGACCCAGCGGCCGTATGCAGTGTGCAGTCTTACGGCATCCAAGCCGGGTTACCGCACTGTGCGCATCCAGGGGGTGCAGATCTTCCCGGGGCAGGTGACCCTTGCGCAGCCGGAGATGATCCCCGAGACCGAAGCAGGGCGGGATGTGCCCGATGTGCCGGTGGTGATCCCGGAGCATCCGCTGTTTGCCGGGCAGGGTGGCTCTGGCGCAAGACCGGTGGTGGAGTGCCCCGCTGCCCCGCTGGTGCTGGATCGGGTGGTGATCCCCAAGACCATTACGGTCCACCTGGGCAAGCCGTCGGCATCGGCACGCAATGTGACCGTGTCCTTCCGGGATTATATTGCCAATGTGGCCTCCAGCGAGGTGTACCCCACCTGGCCGGAGCAGGCGCTGCGGGCCAACATCCACTGCCAGATCTCTCTGGCGCTCAACCGCATTTATACCGAGTGGTATCCCAGCAAGGGGTACAGCTTCAACATCACCAACTCCACCAGCTACGACCAGTACTATGTCCATGGCCGCACCGTGTTTGATGTGATGGTGCGGCTGACCAACGACATCTTCAACACCTATATCCGCAAAAAGGGCACGGTCAACCCCTATTATGCAGAGTATTGTGACGGCAAGAGCGTCAGCTGTGCCGGACTCAAGCAGTGGGGCACGGTTACCCTGGCCAACCAGGGCAAGAATGCGCTGCAGATCCTGCGGTACTATTACGGCAACGATGTGGAGATCGTCCGCAGCGACAACATCCGCTCGATTCCCCAGAGCTACCCCGGCTCTCCGCTGCGGCAGGGCAGCAGCGGTCCGGCAGTGTTTACCTTGCAGCGCCAGCTCAACCGCATTGCAAAGGACTACCCCTTCCTGGGCAAGCTGAATGTGGATGGTGTGTTTGGGGCGCAGATGGCATCCACGGTGCGGGCGTTCCAGAAACAGTTCAATCTTACCGCTGATGGGGTGGTGGGACGCCAGACCTGGTACAAGATCAGCTATATCTATGTGTCGGTCAAGGACCTGGCCGAGCTGACCAGCGAGGGCGAGACCGCAGGCGGCACCTTGCCGGACGGCAGCTGGGGCGGCACGGTGCTGCGCCAGGGCTCCCGGGGCAGCGCTGTGGAGCGGGTGCAGTTCTGGCTGAACACCATTGCACAGTACGATGACAACATTCCCACACTGACGGTGGACGGCATTTTTGGCACCGGCACCACGGCAGCCGTGCGGGCGTTCCAGCGCCGCCACGGGCTGACGGTGGATGGAGTGGTGGGCAAAACCACCTGGGATGCCATCTATCGGGAGTATCGCAGCATCCAGTCGGACAACGGCACGCCCAACGCATATCCGGGCACGCCGCTGCGTCCGGGTGACCGGGGCCAGAACGTGCGTCTGGTGCAATTCTGGCTCAAGATCGCCCGCTCGGTCTACTCTGCGCTGAATGATGTGGGTGTGGACGGCATCTTTGGCCCCTCCACCACAGCCGCAGTAAAGAAGTTCCAGAGCTATTTCGGCCTTGCTTCGGATGGCATTGTGGGCCGTGCTACCTGGTCCAAGCTGTACGAGGTCTACAACGACGCAGCCAACGATCTGCTGGCGCCCAACCTGCGCCCCGGCGATTATCCCGGTGTTCTGCGTGTGGGTTCTTCGGGCCGGGCGGTGCGGGAGCTGCAGTTTTATCTGTATATCCTCAGCGCTTACCAGAGCAGTATTCCGGCGGTGAGCATCGACGGACGGTTTGGCCCCAGCACCGAAGCATCGGTGCGGGCGTACCAGAAGTTTGCCGGGCTGACGGTGGACGGCATCGTGGGCCGTGCTACCTGGGATTCGCTGTACAAGCGGGCCTCCCAGCTGCGCCAGTCCGGGCCGGTGATCGTGTTTGAGCGTCAGCCCTGGCCCGGTGCCCCCTTGCAGGAAGGCAGCGAGGGGCCGTCGGTGCTGTACTACACGGTGCTTTTGCAGCGCATTGGCTACTATTTTGACAGCGTCCAGAGCCTGCCGCTGTCCAACCGTTATACCCCGGAGACGGTGGTGGCTACCCGCAGCCTGCAGGCGCTGCTGAATCTGCCGGTGACCGGCATCGTGGACCAGGAGACCTGGGCGGCAGCCGAGGCGCTGGGCTTGCAGCTGGCGGCCTTTACCCCCAGCGGAGACCGCAATGCGGCTCTGGGCAGCCAGTACCCCGGGTATGCACTGGGCGAGGGAAGCATCGGCCCAGAGGTGGAGCAGATCGCCCGCTGGCTGAACCAGCGTGCCGCTGTGTACTGCGGCGATCCCTTTGTGGAGCAGAGCCCGGACTTTACCGCTGCGCTGGCCGCAGCCGTCAAGGCGGCTCAGGGGCGGGCAGGTCTGCTTGAGACCGGCACCGTGGGCCGCATGACCTGGAACGCTCTGCGTCAGCAGAGCAGCCCGAGCGGGACCCTTCCGCCGGAGGGGCCTGGCCCGGTTTGCCCGCCCTGCCCCTGCGCGGAACAAAAGGAGGGATGATCCGTGGCCCGTCTTTTGGTTTACGATGCCTATGAGAACCGGATCTACACCTATTCGAGCCTGAGTGAAAGTGACCCCATGCCGTACAGCACAGGCCGGACTTTGACCGTGCGGGAGTTTCGGGGCAAATCCAAAAGCCCCACGCTCTGGACCACCATTGCAGCGATGGAAGCGTGGAACCTGACCCGCCGGAAGTATGGCAAAGGCATCCCTGTGGGGTACGCCTTCCGCCGTATCTGGGAGGGGGGGCATGGTACACGCAGTCAGCACTATGTAGGGGTGGCGTTTGACGTAGGGCAGCGGCTGAACAGCGCTTCCCGCCGCCAGATCTACAATGCAGCCCGGGCTACAGGCGCCTGGGGCTATGTGGAACCGCTGAGCCAGACCCCCACCTGGGTCCACTTTGACCGCCGCTATGGCCGGCCAGCCTGTTCCGGCACAACGGCCGGGTATCCCACCCTGCGCCGGGGCAGCCGCGGCTGTTATGTCATGGTCTTGCAGGATGCGCTGTCTGCCCTGGGGTATAAAACAGGCAGCCGCATCGATGGCGTCTTCGGCACCCGCACCGAGGAGGCCCTCCGGGGGTATCAGCGCCGGGCTGGTCTGGGAGTGGATGGCATCTGCGGCTGCAATAGCTGGAAAAAGATCAGTACGGCTGTGCTGGGCATTGGCCGTACCCGTACCGTGATCGATTGAGAACAAAAAAGTTTTTTTGACGGCTGGCGCTGGTTCGCCAGCCGTTTTTTGCGCAGAAGGGCCGAAACGCAGGACGGCTTTTTGAAAAAAAGATGCTTCGCTGTGCAGATCCCCCCTTGACAATGCTGTATCTAGTGTATATACTGAATATACACAGAGAGTACGAAAGGAGGCGGGAAAGGTTGGAACTGTATATCGATAACAAGAGCGGTGCACCCATCTACGATCAGATCTACACCCAGATCAAAAATCAGATCGTGGGCGGGGAGCTGCAGGCGGATGAGCCGATGCCCTCCATCCGGGGGCTGGCGCGGGATCTGCGCATCAGTGTCATCACCACAAAGCGTGCGTATGATGAGCTGGAAAAAGAGGGGTTTTTGTATGCGGTACCCTCCAAGGGTTTTTTTGTGGCTCCGAAAAACACGGAGCTGCTGCGGGAGGAGTACTATAAACAGATCGAATCGCATCTGGGCGAAGCGGTGCGCCTGGCATCGGCCTGCGGGCTGAGCCGGGAAGAGCTGGCGCAGATGCTGGAACTGATAGCAGAGGAGTGAGATATATGAATGCACTGGAATTAAAAGGTTTGGAAAAACGCTATTCGGATTTTTGCCTGGGGCCTTTGGATCTGACCCTGCCCGGCGGCACCATCTGCGGCCTGATCGGAGAAAATGGCGCAGGCAAATCCACCACCATCCGGCTGATTTTGGATATTCTGCAGCGGGACGGCGGCAGCATCCGGGTGCTGGGACAGGAGAACAGCGCAGCCCCGCAGCGGCTTAAAACCGAGGTGGGCGTGGTGCTGGAGGGCGGCGGTCTGCCGGGCACTATGAACCCCGTCCAGATCGGACGGATGATGGCAGATATCTACCCCAACTGGGACGCAGCGGCCTACAAGGACTACTGCCAACGCTTCGGCCTGCCGGAGAAGAAGGCGTTTGGCGCTTTCTCCAAGGGGATGCGGATGAAGCAGTGCATTGCGGTGGCCTTGTCCCACCACCCGAAGCTGCTGCTGTTGGACGAAGCCACCAGCGGACTGGACCCGGTAGCCCGGGACGAGCTGCTGGACATCCTGCTGGATTTTGCCCGGGATGAGGACCACTCCATCCTGATCTCCTCCCATATCGTCAGCGACCTGGAAAAACTCTGCGATACCATTGCATTCCTGCACAAGGGCCATTTGATGCTTTGTGAGGACAAAGACACCCTGCGGGACGAGTATGCTTTGTGGCATGGCAGTGCGGCAGAGTTTGCTGCGCTGGACCCCGCCGCGGTTCGCGGCAAGCGGGTCACGCCCTATGGTGCCGAGGCGCTGGTGCGCCGGGAGGACGTGCCCCAGGGCAGCAGCCTGACGCCGGTAAGCATTGAAGAATTGTTTGTGATGATGGTAAAAGGGGAGGATCTGCGATGAAAGGGCTTTTGTATAAGGATCTCTGCCAGGCAAAGCGGAGCTGCCGCTTTATAGGGGTGGCAGTGCTGATCATGATGGGGATCTCGGTGTTTGCAATGAAAAGCGGCAGCTGGTTCATGGTGCTCTATGCCGGGATGCTGACCGGCACCATCCCCATGTCCCTGCTGACGCTGGACACCACCAGCGGGTGGAGCGTCTATCAGCGCACCCTGCCTCTCTCGGCGGAGCAGATCGTGGGCTGCAAATATCTGGTGGGCCTGTGCATGGCGGGCATAGCGGGCCTCCTGGCAGGGGGCAGCGGTCTGCTGGCCTGGGTCGTGAATGGGGCAGACCTCCCGCAGGGCATCGTCATCCGGAGCGTTGCGCTGGCGGTGCTGATGTCTCTGGCGGGCAACATCGTGCTGCTGCCGCTGACCTTCCGTTTTGACCAGAACAAGGCCCGGGTGGCCTACATCTTGTTCATCTGCGCAATGGCAGGTTTTATGGGAGTGTTCATGGGCAGCAGCCAGGACCTGCCAGCTGCCACGCAGAGCCTGGTCACCACGGCGGTGGCTGTGGCGGCTGTGGTGGTGCTGGCGCTTTACCTGCTGTCCTGGCGGGTGGCGGTGGCCTTGTATCCCCGGCACGAAAAGTGACCGACATATAAAAACAGCCCTGCGGCTCCTTTTGGGATGCCGCAGGGCTGTTTGGTTTTTATGCAGAGCAGGGGAGGATCAGTATGCTACGCCCCAGTAGACCATGGTCTTGGCGGGCTTGCCGCAGCAGGGGCACACATCGCTGAGGTGCTCCTGTGCAAAGGGCATGCAGCGGCTGGACAGGCCAGCCTCCTCTTTCATCTTCATCTCGCAGGCCAGGTCTCCGCACCACATGGTCTTGATGTAGCCGGTGTTGGCCTGAGCCAGCTGCTTGACCTCCTCCATGGTGGTGGCAGCCCAGGTGCGGGCCTCCCGGTTCTTCAGGGCGCGCTGGTACAGGTCCTGGCGCAGAGCCTCCAGCTGTGCGGGGATAGCGGTCTCCAGCTCGTCCAGGCTGACGAACACCTTCTCGCGGGTATCGCGGCGCACCAGAACGCACTGGTTCTTCTCCAGATCCTTGGGGCCGATCTCCAGGCGCAGGGGCACACCCTTCATCTCCCACTGGCTGAACTTCCAGCCCGGGGCGTTGTCGCTGTCATCCAGCTTGACCCGTGCATACTTGGAGATCTTCTCGGCCAGCTCGGCTGCCTTCTCGGAAACACCGGGCTTGTGGGCGGCAATAGGCACTACCACCACCTGGATGGGGGCCACAGCCGGGGGCAGGATCAGACCGTCATCATCACCATGGGTCATGATGATGGCGCCCACCAGACGGGTGGATACGCCCCAGCTGGTCTGGTACGGATAGTGCAGCTGGTTGTCGCGGCCGGTAAAGGTCACATCGTAAGCACGGCTGAACTTATCCCCAAAGTAGTGGCTGGTGCCGCTCTGCAGGGCCTTGCCGTCCTTCATCATGGCCTCGATGGTGTAGGTGGCCTCTGCACCGGCAAACTTTTCTTTGTCGGTCTTGCGGCCCTTCAGCACCGGGATAGCCAGATCCTGCTCGCAGGTATCTGCGTAGCAGTCCAGCTGTGCCTGGGTCTCTGCCTCGGCCTCCGCAGCGGTCTCGTGGATGGTGTGACCCTCCTGCCACCAGAACTCGCGGCTGCGCAGGAACGGGCGGGTGGTCTTTTCCCACCGGACCACGCTGCACCACTGGTTATACTTCATCGGCAGCTCGCGGTAGCTGTGCAGCACACGGGACCAGTGGTCGCAGAACATGGTCTCGCTGGTGGGGCGCACGGCCAGCCGCTCCTCAAGCTCGTCCGAGCCGCCCATCGTGACCCACGCCACCTCCGGCGCGAAGCCATTGACCAGCTCGCCTTCCTTTTTCAGCAGGCTTTCCGGGATCAGCACCGGCATGGCCACATTCTCATGGCCGCTGGCCTTGAAACGGGCGTCCAGGTCTTTCTGGATATTCTCCCAGATCGCCTGGCCGTAAGGCCGCAGGATGATAAAGCCCTTCACGCTGGAATACTCCACCAGCTCTGCCTTGACGCAGATGTCGGTGTACCACTGTGCGAAGTTCTCCTCCTGGCTGGTGATCGCCTGTACAAGCTTTTTGTTGTCTTTTGCCATTTTGTTCTATCCTCCAAAGGCCGTGCGCCAGACGGCGTTTCCGTCCCGCACGAACCCATATTAAAAGCCCCGCCGCAGCGCCGCCGGATCGCGTCGCCGGTATGCGGGGCTCTTTGTCAAAGAAAACGGGGCTGCTCAGCCCTTCTGGTGGCTCTCCACAAAGTTCACCACATCGCCCACCGTGTGCAGGGTCTCGATGGCATCGTCCGGCACCTCAACGCCGAACTCATCCTCCAGCGTCATCACCATGTCCACGATATCCAGGCTGTCGGCCTCAAAATCGCTCATGATATCGCTGTCCATCGTGATCTTAGACGGGTCGATGTCCAGCTGCTCCGCCAGCAGTGCGCGGATCTTTTCAAATACATCCATTGTCACGGTCTCCTTTTTGGGTTTGGTATTTTCCTGCGCAGCCAGCGTTTGGGCTGCACCCCGCGCAGGTGTTCTCTATTTTTTATATCCCAACCCCCGCCCCTTGTCAAGCCCTGTTTTTGATTTTGTCCACACTGTACCGGCCTTTGGGGGAAAACCTGCAACAAAGAGGCGGCGGAAAGCCTCATTTTTGACAAGGACCATTTTGCCCGGCCGCTTTCCTGTGAGGGGCGGAAAAGCTTCTACAGCAAATGGGGCTTGACAGATGTGCCCGGTCTGTTATGATAGGAGCGTAGGTTTTTCCGCATCAGCAGGAAAGGGGTTTGTGCTATGAAGCTTCCGTTTACCAAAATGCAGGGCTGCGCCAACGACTATATCTATCTGGACTGCCGCGAGAGCGGTGTGCCGGAGCAGATCGCAGAGCTGTCCTGCCGGCTGTCCCAGCGGCATTTTTCCATTGGTGCGGACGGCATCATCTGCATCTGCGCCCCGGAGACGCCTGGTGCCCATGGCCAGATGCGGATGTTCAACGCCGACGGCAGCGAGGGGAAGATGTGCGGCAACGGCATCCGCTGTGTGGCCCAGTGGCTGCGCACCCATGCGCCGGAATGTGCGGCGCTGGATGAACTGCGCATCGATACCCGCAGCGGACTCAAGACCCTGCGCTGGCAGGGGGAGGGGATGTGGCAGGTAGAGATGGGCCAGTACAGCCTGCTGCCTGCCGACCTGCCTGCGGTGCAGATGGGGGAAGCGGAGCTGGTGGATGTGCCTTTGTCCGCAGCGGGCAAGACCTGGCAGGTCAGCTGTATCAGTGTGGGCAACCCCCATTGTGTTACCATCGTGCCGGATGTGGACGCCTTGGATCTGGAAAAGCTGGGTCCTGCGTTTGAAAAGCACCCGAACTTCCCCCAGCAGATCAACACAGAGTTTGTCCAGCTGGTGGACCCCACCCATATCAAGATGCGGGTGTGGGAGCGGGGCAGCGGCGAGACCTGGGCCTGCGGCACCGGGGCCTGCGCTGTGGCGGCTGCCCTTACAGAACGGGGGCTGTGCCCGGCGGGCCAGCCGCTGCACATCGCTCTGCGCGGCGGGGAACTGTGCATCCAGGTGCTGCCGGACCGTCAGCTGCGGATGACCGGCCCGGCCGTTACGGTCTGCGAGGGTGTGGCCGAGGTATAACGCTGCTGCAATGCAAATTGAGATAAAAAGCGAGGGAAAGCATTATGAAAATGAATAAGCACTATGGTGAGCTGAAAGCCAGCTATCTGTTTGTGGATATCGCCCATAAGGTGGCGGCATACCAGCAGGCTCATCCGGACAAGGAGATCATCCGTCTGGGCATCGGAGATGTGACCCAGCCTCTGGCTAAGTGCGTGGTGTCTGCCATGCAGGAGGCTGCCGCTGAGATGGGCACCAAAGAGGGCTTCCACGGCTATGGCCCGGAGCAGGGCTACGGCTTCCTTAAAACGGCGATCCAGGGCTACTACGCTGCCCGGGGCACCCAGCTGGCTGAGGACGAGATCTTTGTTTCGGACGGCGCCAAGAGCGACCTGGCCAATGTGCTGGGCCTGTTTGACACCGATAACACCGTTCTGGTTCCGGACCCGGTCTACCCCACCTATGTGGATGATAACGTCACCGACGGCCGCAAGATCATTTACGGCCGCACCAGCCAGGAGGGCGGCTTCCTTGGGATGCCGGATGACAACGTAAAGGCAGACATCATCTACATTTGCAGCCCCAACAACCCCACCGGCGCTGCCTATACCCGGGAGCAGCTCAAGGCTTGGGTGGATTACGCAAAGAAGAATGACGCCGTGATCCTGTACGACGCTGCTTACGAGTGCTTCATCACCGACCCGGCCCTGGCCCGCAGCATCTTTGAGGTGGAGGGCGCCCGGGAGTGTGCCATTGAGATCTGCTCCTTCTCCAAGATCGCAGGCTTTACCGGCACCCGCTGCGGCTACACCATCGTGCCCAAGGAGCTGGAGCGGGAGGGCATGAACCTGAACAAGCTCTGGCTGCGCCGCCAGACCACCAAGTTCAACGGTGTGCCCTATGTGGTGCAGCGGGCAGCAGCCGCTGTGTTCAGCGAGAGCGGCATGGCAGAGATCCAGGCCAACCTGGATTACTACCGCCAGAACGCCAAGGTCATTGCCGACGCACTGGATGAGTGCGGCGTGTGGTACTGCGGCGGCAAGAACAGCCCCTACATCTGGCTGCGCTGCCCCGGTGGTATGGACAGCTGGCAGTTCTTTGATTGGCTGCTGGAGAATGCCGGTGTGGTGGGCACCCCGGGTGTCGGCTTCGGCGAGTGCGGCGAGGGTTACTTCCGCCTGACCGCCTTTGGCGATGCAGAAAAGACCAAGACCGCCGCTGCCCGCATCAAGGCTGCGATCCAGTCCCTGTAAAATAAAGTAGAAAGCCCCTTGTCTGCGGCTCTTTTTCAAAAGGCGCAGACAGGGGGCTTGTTTTTTAGAGCAGAAAGTAAAGGACTTTACGCCTTGCGCAGGATCTTTTCCATCGGGCGGCCCTTGGCTAGCTCATCGATGAGCTTGTCCAGGCGGCGGATGTCCTGCATCAGCGGCTCGGGGGATGGTCTCGATCTGTACACCGCAGATCTTGCCGGTGACCTGTGTCCGGTCGGGGTTCAGGGCTGGTGCCTGGGCAAAAAACTGCTGGTAGCTGACGCCCTTCTCAGCAGCCTGCTGGATCTGGGCCGGGGTATAGCCGGTCATCCAGCCGATCACCTGGTCTACCTCTGCCTGGGTACGGCCTTTGCGCAGGGCTTTGCCTGCCAGCAGGGGGTATAGCTTGCCAAAGGACATGGCGTAGACCTGTTCATTGGTCATAGCGCTCATTCCTCCTCGGGGTCTTCGTCCAGCTGGATGGTAAAGACGGCTTTTTTCAGCTTGCCGCAGCCCTGGGCTTTCAGCCCGGTGCGGTAAGCCTCCCCGGCGAGGAACAGGGCAAACCGTCCCTCGCACAGCATCCCGGCGGCGCTGGTGCCGGCTGTGCCGGTGACCGTGTCGCTCTCCGGGTCGGCAGGGCGGGTGGGGGTCAGCTCACCCAGCGAGACCTCGAACAGCTCGCTGCCTTCCAGGTCGGTTTCCAGGATCAGGTGTGCATCGTGGCGCACAAAGGGGACCTTATCTGCATTCTGCGGGGTCACAGTGCTTACGGTGACATAGGCGGTATCGCCGTCGATGCGGGTGCGTCCGGCAGGCAGAGCGGTGATGTCCCGTGCCATGACAAATTCGATCACAGCGTCCAGCCCGCTGACAAGGCCCAGGTAGTTGGGCAGGTTGTTCAGGGTATCGTAGATCATAGGGGAAAACCTCCGTGTGTTTTGGCCCTATCCTATCATACCGCAGGGGGCATTGCAATAAAAATGGAGCCTAAAATGCAAAAAACGGCTGGCGATGTCTCGCCAGCCGGATGCAGATGCGGGGCACGCCCCGAAAAGCTCAGTTTACGATGTGTTCTCCTTGGCCCTGCAAAAAGCTGCGCAGATTCTGGGTGGTGATGCGCATCAGGTTTTCCAGGGCTTCGGCTGTGGTCCAGGCAATGTGGGGGGTCAGCAGCGCATGAGGCTCCGCCCGCAGCGGGCTGTCCGGGGGCAGGGGCTCGGCAGCAAAAGCGTCTGCCCCATAAAAACCCAGATGCCCGCTGTGCAGGGCCGCCGCAACGGCGGCTTCGTCCACCAGTGCGCCGCGGGCGGTGTTCAGCAGGATGGCGCCGGACTTCATCTGAGCCAGGGCGCTGCCGTCTATCCGGCCCCGGGTCTCCGGGGTGGCAGGACAGTGGAGGCTGAGTACGTCGCTTTCGGCCAGCAGAGTCTGGAAGGGAACAAACTCTACCCCGTCGGCATCATACTCCGGCCGCTGGGTCCGGGTGCAGGCCAGCACCCGCATCCCAAAAGCCTGGGCGATCCGGGCTGCCTGCCGCCCGATGCTGCCGTAGCCGTAAACGCCAAACACCTTGCCGTACAGCTCCTGCTGGGGCAGCAGCCCATAGCAGGCGGGGACGTTCAGCTGCCAGTGTCCATCCTTGACGGCGGTGTCGTACCGCTGGGCGCATTGACAGATGGCCAATAACAGGCTGAAGGTCATCTGGGCAACGCTGTAGGTGGAGTAGCCGGGCACATTGGCCACACTGACCCCGTGGCGGCGGCAGGCGGCCAGGTCCAGGTTGTCGGTGCCGGTGGCGATGATGCCCACCCACCGGAGCTTGGGACATTGGGCCAGCACCGCCTCGTCGATGCGGCATTTGTTCAGCAGCACCAATTCCGCATCCTGGATGCGGGGCACGATCTCCTCATAGGCGGTGCGCACATACTGTGTGGTATCCGGCACCAGTGCTTTTACCCCGGACCAGTCCAGATCCCCCGGGTGCATGACGTAGCTTTCCAGGATCACAGCTTTCATAGGCGTTTTACCTTCCTTTTCTTTTGTGTATCAAACCGGGCACAGAGCCAGAGCGGTGCCCTGGGGGCTGGGGCGGCTGTCCACTGCGGCCCAGCCCCGGGCCAGCAGTGCGGCTACCCGGCCCATCTCCCCCAAAGGCACCCAGATCGGCTCCACAGCCGGGGCATCCGCACCCTCAAAGCCGAACAGGTAACAGGGGGAAAGACTGTCCAGCGGGCGTATGGCCCGCAAGGCAAAGCCCTGTTTTAAGTATGCAGTGGCCAGCGGCTCAGAGCCGGCGGTACACTCCAGCACGGCCCACACGGGGCCGCCGCCGCAGAGTTTTGCGGCCCGGCGTACAGCGGCCGCAGCCAGGGCAGGCGCCTGCTGAGGGGCAGAGCCGATGGGCGGGGTAAGGATGCAGCCCTGCTGCGTCCCGTCCCAGCAAAGATATTCCCGCAGGGCGGCGGCACAGGCGGTGTCGGCGTTCAGGGGCAGGGTCAGCAGCGCTTCCACCGGTTCGGACCGGTGTTCGCAGACGGCCCAGGCTTCGCCGGCGGCCAGCATACGCAATACCTCGCTGTGGGGGCGGTAGACGCTGCTGGCTTCCCGCTGCGCCAGCAGACAGAACTGCTCGGCACGGATGCGCCGCAGGCGGGCCGAGTTTTTTTCGGGCAGAATGGTCATGGGGAACGTTCCTCCTTTGCAGTTTGGTGGGTACAAAACCCAGTCTACCCTGCAAAGGCAGAAAAGAAGCACGAACCATGCGGACGGAGCGGGTCAGTCCAGACAGATCTCCTCACTGAGCACCTGCCCGATGGGCTGGGCAATGCACAGGTCGGCCTGGCGGTCTGCAGCGGTGGGCTGCAGGTTGATCACCACCAGATGATCCCCCTGGAAGTAGCGGATCAGCCCGGCTGCGGGGTAGACCACTAGGCTGGTGCCCCCGATGATCAAGGTGTCTGCCCGGCGGATGGCATTGACAGCGCCGGACAGCACCTGCTCGTCCAACCCTTCTTCATACAGCACCACGTCCGGCTTGACGATGCCGCCGCAGACCGGGCAGCGGGGCACGCCCTGGCTTTGGGCAATGAATCCTGCATCATAGAAGGCGCCGCACCCCAGGCAGTAGTTGCGCAGGGTGCTGCCGTGCAGTTCGTATACCCGCTTGGACCCGGCAGCCTGGTGCAGCCCGTCGATGTTCTGGGTGACCACCGCTGCCAGATGGCCCTGCTGCTCCAGCTTGGCCAGCCGCAGATGGGCGGCGTTGGGCTTTGCACCCCGGACAAGGAGCTTGTCCCGGTAAAAGCGATAGAATTCCTCCGGGCAGCGCTCCCAAAAAGTATGGCTGAGGATGGTCTCAGGCGGGTAGTCGTATTTCTGGTGGTACAGTCCGTCCACGCTGCGAAAATCCGGAATGCCGCTTTCGGTGGAGACCCCTGCTCCGCCAAAAAATACGGCGCTGCGGCTGTCCGCCAGGATCTTTTCCAGTGCTTGGACCATAAAAATAAACCGCTCCTTTCTATTCTGGTCGGGATATGCTATCATGTGTAGTATAGCACGATTCGACGGGAAAGGAAGCGGTTTTGTTTTGCAGCAAGGAATTTTATGGATGGATACCCCGCTGGGCGTATTGCGGTTGGAGCAGGCGGGGGACAGCTTGTGCCGGGTGGAGTTTTGCACCGGGGCGGATGCCCCCGCCCGGCCTACCCCTCTGCTGTGGGAGGCGCAGCGCCAGCTGGAAGAATATTTTGCCTGCCGCCGCCAGGTCTTTGACCTGCCCTTGGCGGGGCAGGGGACGGCTTTCCAGCAGCAGGTCTGGGCAGAGCTGCTGCAGATCCCCTATGGGCAGGTGTGCAGTTATGGTCAGCTGGCAGCCCGGCTGGGCAGGCCGGGGGCAGCCCGCGCCGTGGGCGGGGCTTGTCACTGCAACCCGCTGGCCATTCTGGTGCCTTGTCATCGGGTAGTGGGAGCGAATGGCCGTCTTACCGGCTATGCCGGAGGGCTGGAGCTGAAACAGCGTCTGCTGGCACTGGAAGGGGCAGTACTTTAACGCCCGTTTTCCGCAAAGAGGGTCCCCAAGGCGGGGAAAAGATCCTGGGGCAGCATCCCGTATTCGCCCCGTTGGGCGGCAGCCCGGTCGGCGGCGGCGCCATGGAGCCAGGCGGCGCAGGCGGCGGCCTCGGCAGCCTCCAGTCCGCAGGCCAGCAGCGCTGCCAGGATGCCGGCCAGCGCGTCCCCGCTGCCGCCCCGGGCCAGGCCCGGGTTGCCGGTGGGGTTCACAAAACAGCGGCCATCCGGGGCGGCAATGATGGTGCGCATCCCTTTCAGCAGCACCACGGCGTCCCACTGCTGCGCAAAGCGGCGGGCGATGCCCTCCCGGTCGGCGTTCACAGCGCCGGTGCTCAGACCGGTGAGCCGGGCCATCTCTCCGGGGTGCGGGGTCAGCACCAAGGCCCCCGCAGGATGGGGCAGGGGCTGACCGGCAGACAGCAGCCCTGCGGCGGCGTTCAACCCGTCTGCGTCCAGCACGGAGCAGCCCGCAAAGCCGTTCAGCAGCTGCTGGATCAGGGTGCGGGTCTCGGCGGCACGGGCCGTGCTTTGGGCGGTATAGCCCAGCCCCGGCCCCGCCAGCAGCACGGCGGCCTTTTGACGGCGCAGCAGGGACAGACTTTCCGGGGAGATGCCCCCTTCTGCCCCGTCGATGCAGGGCAGCAGGCAGCACTCCGGCAGGCGGGCAGAGGCGGCTGCCAACACCGGCTCCACACTGGCCAGGGTCACAAGACCGGCACCGGCCCGCAGTGCCCCTTCTGCCGCCAGCAGCGCAGCGCCCCGATAGCGGGCGCTGCCGGCCAGAGCCAGCACGCTGCCAAAGGTGCCTTTGTGGCTGTCCCGCGGACGGGGCCGGATGCAGGACCATACAAACTCCGATGTGATCTCGGTCATGAGCGTTTCCCTCCTCAGCCTTGCAGCAGAGCGCGGATCTCCCGTTCTACTTCTTCCACTTCCTGTTGGAACAGCCGGGAGGAGACCCGCAGCGCTCCGTGGCCCAGGATGATGATCTGCTCGGCTCCGTCCGAGGTCACCACCCGCACCCGGCGCTGCTTGCCGATCTCGTGGGTCACCCGCTCGATGTACATATCGGCGGTCTCGGCTTCCTTTGTATAAACGATGTGGATGTTGTGGTACTGTTCAATGGCGCCGGGGCTGCCCGGCACCCGGTAGGCGTCGAATACCAGGATCACCACGCATTTTTTGTAGCCTTGGTAGTTGCACAGGATGTCTGCCAGCCGGGTGCGGGCGGCATCCAGGCTTTGTTTTGCCAGGGCAGAAAGCTCCTCCCAGGCAAAGATCAGGTTGTAGCCATCCACCAGCAGATATTCCGGTGCGATGGTCCAGCTCTGGGCGGCAAAATCCGGCCGTTCGGTCTTTTTTACCGGGCGGAAAGCGGCCAGCGGGTCCCGCTTGATGGGGCCGTAGGTCCGCTCAAAGATCTTCATCAGCTCGGCATCCTCTTCCAGGGTGGCCCGGTAGGCGGCGGCCCGGCGGGGGCTGGGGGCTGGGGCGGCATCGGCGGGGCGCTGGCTCTTGCCCCAGCCGCTGTCTACGTGCATATGGCTGCGCACGTCCGCCCAGGATACCACAAAACCGGCGCCATGGGCACAGAACACCGAGTCGGCCGGGTTGTCCAGGTCGTGCTGGGGCTGGTAGCCGCTTTCTGCAATGACCTGGGCTGCGTTATGGCAGGGCCGGTAGCCCACGGGGGTCAGGCTGATCCGGCCCCGGCCATGGGTATAGCCAGCCAGCTCGACCGGATAGTCCCGCAGTGTGGCCACCGGAGCAGTGCCGGTGAGCACAGCGGTCTCCAGGCCGGTCTCGGGCGGGTCAAAAGTGCCCTCCCGACGCTGGATGTCGGTGATAGCCCGGCCGATGTTCTCGGCGGGCACTTCCAGCCGGAAGCTGTACCAAGGCTCCAGCAGCTGGCTCTTGCCCATCATCAGCCCTTGGCGCACCGCACGGTAGGTGGCCTGGCGGAAATCCCCGCCTTCGGTGTGTTTCAGGTGGGCTTTGCCGGCAATAAGGGTGATCTTCATATCGGTGAGGGGGGCGCCGGTCAGCACGCCCAGGTGCTGTTTTTCCTCCAAATGGGTCAGCACCAGCCGCTGCCAGTTTTTATCCAGCACTTCCTCCCGGCAGTCGGCAGCATACTGCATCCCGCTGCCGGGGGGCAGAGGCTCCAGTTTCAGATGCACCTCAGCATAATGGCGCAGAGGCTCATAGTGTCCCACACCCTCAATGGGTTCGGTGATGGTCTCCTTATATAATATACCGCCGGGGCCAAAGGATACCTCCAGCCCAAAACGCTGGGCCAGCAGGGTGCGCAGCACCTCCAGCTGGATCTCTCCCATCAGCTGCAAATGGATCTGCCCCAGGGTCTCGTTCCACACCACATGGAGCTGGGGGTCCTCCTGTTCCAAACGGCGCAGCTTGTCCAGTGCGGCGTGGGCGTCGGCGCCTTCCGGCAGCAGGACCTGATAGCTCAGCACCGGTTCCAGGGCGGGGGGCTCGCTGTCCCGCTGGGCGCCCAGACCCTGGCCGGGGCGGCACTGGGTCAGGCCGGTGACTGCGCAGACCTGCCCCGGCCCGACCCGCTCGGCCAGGGTATATTTTGTGCCGGAGTACAGCCGCAGCTGATTGGCTTTTTCGGCCCAGGGACCCTCCGGCCCCTCGCCGGAGAGCAGGTCCTTTACCTTTAATTCTCCGCCGGTGACCCGCAGCCAGGTCAGCCGGGCGCCCTGCTCATCCTGCGAGACCTTGAATACCGCTGCACCAAAGGCAGACAGTGCCGGGGCCGGGCGGGTGAACCGGTCCAGCCCTTCCAGCAGCGGGTCTACACCGTCCAGCCGCAGCGCAGAGCCAAACCAGCAGGGGAATACATGCCGCCGGGCAATGGCGGGCAGGATCTGGCCGTCCTCCAAGGCGCCCTGTTCCAGCCAGGCATCCATAAGCCGTTCGTCACACAGGGCCAGCGCTTCGTCCCGGGCGGCAGGGTCAGCGCCAAAATCCACAAAGCCTTCACCCAGGCGGCGGTTCAGCTGTTCCAGCAGTTCGGCACGGGTCGGGCCGGGCAGATCCATTTTATTGATAAACACAAAGGTAGGGATGCGGTACCGGCGCAGCAGCTGCCACAGGGTCTCGGTGTGGCTCTGCACGCCGCCCGGCCCGCTGATCACCAGCACAGCATAGTCCAGCACCTGCAAGGTGCGCTCGGCCTCGGCGGAAAAATCCACATGGCCGGGGGTGTCCAGCAGGGTGATATGGGTCTGCCCGGCGTCCAGCAAAGCTTGTTTTGAAAAAATGGTGATGCCCCGTGCCCGCTCCAAGGCGTCCGTATCCAAAAAGGCGTCCCGGTGGTCCACCCGGCCCAGTTTGCGGATGACCCCCGCCCGGTACAGCATAGCTTCGGACAGGGTGGTCTTGCCGGAGTCCACATGGGCCAGCACCCCCAGTACGATGGATCTTGTCTGTGCCTGCATCCTGCCCCTCCTTATTAAAGAGCGCCGGCCGCCAGGCCGATCAAGGTCATGGCGCTGCCCAGCACCAGATTGGTCGCCAGGCTGCAAAAGGTGCGCTCCTCCGGCTCCAGCTCGTCAAAGGAGACGATATGCTCGTCTGCATAGTCCACCATAGAGGAGGTGGCATGGCGGCGCTTTTTGCTTTTTTCCGGTGCGCGTCCCGCGGTGAACAGCCGCCGGGGGCTTAACCCGTCCAGGCTGAGGTAGCTCATCCAGGCCCAGGCAAGAAATGCGATGCCGCACACCAGTACCGGCCCTTCCCATAAGGTAAAGATCCCATCGCTGACAAAGTTTTCCCACACAAGACAGGCTGCGGCGGCAACGGACAGTCGGGTGACCCCTTTGTAGAAGATGGCGTGGAGCATATAAGGCTTATAAATGGAAAAAATTCTCTTCATATTTTGTGGTGCTCTCCTATAATGTGCGCAAAGATTCATCTCCTTATTATAGCATGAGCGTGAAAAAAAAGATAGATTGTCCTCCGTATAGAGGAAATCTTTTCATCTTTGTGCGCCTACAGAATACAAATGGCTATGCCATAACAGCGTATTTTGCTCAAAATGGTACACTTTTTGCGCAAAACAGGTCCCATTCCATTGACATCTCCCTGGGGGGATGGTAGAATATGAAGCGTGTTCATAGTTCTGCAAGGGGGCGTAAACACAGACAGAGGAGTCTGTTTCGGCCTCTATTTTTGTACTCGCGGGTGGGAATGTCCGCGCGTCCCTTTGCCGAAAAAGGGGAGAACGAGGCGACTTGTGCGCCTTATATGCCATGACACAACGCAAAAAATACAGGGAGGACAACACAATGAACAACAACTTCGAGTCTCATAAGTTCGACCGCCGCAGCTTCCTCAAGGCCAGCGGCATTGTTGGCGCAGCCGGCCTGCTGGCAGCCTGTGGCGGCAAGGATGACTCCGGCGCCCCCGCCGCTTCCGGTTCCGGCGCTGCTCCTGCTGCACCTGGCAACGGCGGCGAGCCCATCACCGACCTGGTCACCTGGGAAGTCGTCCTGCGTGAGCTGGAGACCTGGAACGTCCAGAAGAGCCAGAACGCAGCCGACCTGAACGTGCTGTGCAACTGCGTCAGCGGTCTGGTCACCAACAACATCTACGGCCAGTTCGTGCCCGATGTGGCTACCGAGTGGAGCTACAATGCCGACGCCACCGAGTGCACCTTCAAGCTGCGCAACGACGTGAAGTGGAGCGACATGAACGGCAACGTCAAGGGCGACATGAAGGCTGAGGACTACCTGATCGGTCTGGAGTGGGTGCTGAACTCTGCCAAGAACGAGAACCTGAACACCTCCATGCCCAATAACTATATCGTCAAGGCTGCTGAGTACAACCAATACACCATGGAGATGGACCCTGAGGAAGCTAAGAAGCTGACCTACAAGGACATGCTGGACTACGGTGTCGGCATCGCTGCTCCGGACGACTACACCGTCGTGTACACCTGCAAGGTGCCTTGCCCCTTCTTCCACACCATCGCTTCCGGCTCTTGCCTGTTCCCCCTGGCACAGGGCCAGCTGGACGAGGTTGGCGGTGTTGAGGGCTACCAGGGTGTCACCAACGAGACTCTGTGGTACAACGGCGCTTACCTGTGCACCGAGTACATCCAGAACAACTCCAAGGTCCTGGTGCAGAACCCCAACTACTACAACGCTGATAAGGAATCTCGCTTCCACTCTGTCACCGTTCGTATGATCGATGACGTGCTGGTGGGCTATCAGCTGTACGATACTGGTGAGATCGATGAGATCGATCTGGCTGAGGCTCCGGCTTCCACCATCCTGAGCGATCCCAACAACCAGTACTACAACCAGGTGGTTGAGGCTACCCCCAAGAAGTTCAGCTACCAGTGCCACTTCAACTGGAACCGTAAGAACCCGGACGGCACCCCCGACGACAACTGGAACAAGGCTATCGCCAACCACAAGTTCCGTGAGTGCCTGCTGTACGGCCTGAACCTGCGCACCACGTGGGAGCGTGTCAACCAGCTGGAGCCCCTGAAGTGTGAGAACAACTGCTTCACCATGAAGGGCCTGTGTGTGTTCAGCGATGGCCGTGATTACACCGACCGCGTGGAAGAGCTGCTGAACTACCCCGCATCCAACGGCAAGGATCCCCGCCGTCTGAGAGACATCTCCAAGCTGAAGAAAGAGGCTATGGAGGAGCTGAGCGCTATCGGCGTCACCTTCCCCGTTACCCTGTACGATTACGTCAAGGCTGGCGCCAGCACCGCTGGTATGCTGGTGATGCAGCAGATGTTCAAGGATTGCCTGGGCGATGACTTTGTCAAGTATGACTGGGTCGAGTTCGTTTCCTCCATGAAGCAGGAGATCGTGGACGCTCACACCGCTTGCTGGTACCGCAACGGCTGGGGCGCTGACTACGCTGATATCTCCAACTTCCTGGGCCAGGAGATCCTGGGCGATGAGAACGCCTACTACAACTACAACTACAACTTCCTGTGCGACTTTATGGATGCTCCTGAGGATTACCGCAAGGATCTGGTGGCTTGCTACCAGGAGTTCACCGACCTGTACAACATCGCCAATGCCATCAATGATGACACCGACGCTCGTTACGAGGCATTTGCACAGGCTGAGGCTTGCTTCATCAACCACGTCATCACCCTTCCGTATCAGTACGAGGTTGGCCTGCAGCTGACGCACGTCAACCTGTACTCCAAGATCAACACCCTGTGCGGCATTGCTGCATACAAGTACGTTAACTGGGAGACCTCCACGGAAGCCTATACCGCTGAGGACTTCGCAGCCTTCGCCGAGGCTTATAACGCGGCTAAGGGTGCCTGATGCTGAAATATACCCTGAAGCGGCTGGCTCAGTCGCTTGTTACGATTTTCCTTGCTGTTACGCTCGTATTCCTGCTGCTGCGCCTTCTGCCTACGGATTACTTCTTCACTGAGGATCAGCTCATGAAGCTTACCGAAGAGCAGAAGGACGCACAGCTGCAGGCTGCGGGCCTGTTGGACCCCCCTGGTACACAGCTTATTCGCTATTATGGGCAGCTCCTCCATCTGGACTTTGGTGTCTCGCGGAGAATTCAGAGCGGCGTTCCTGTGACCAAGGTGATCGGCAGCAAATTCAAGATCTCTATGAGATTGGGATTGATCTCTCTGGTCATCGCACTGACCCTGGGTGTCACCCTGGGTGTTTTGCAGACTGTCCGGAAAGAGAAGCTGTTGGACCATGTAGGCACAGCATATACCGTATTCGTCAACGCAGTGCCGCCCTTGGTGTCCTACTCACTGGTGCTGGTGTTCGGTGCAAAGGTACTGGGCTTACCGCCTTTGTACTCCAACCGAAACCCAGGTCCGTCCAGTATTCTCCCCATCGTCTGCTTGTCCATGGCGTCCATTGCGGGCTATGCCCTGTGGACCCGCCGCTATATGGTGGATGAGCTGACCCGTGATTACATCAAACTTGCTAAGATCAAGGGCCTGAACACCCGGGAGATCATGGTGGGTCATGTGATGCGCAACGCTATGGTGCCCATGGTGCAGTACATTCCGGCTGCACTGCTGGAGACCATTGGCGGCTCGCTGCTGGTGGAGCGCTTCTTCTCGGTGCCGGGCATGGGCCCGCTGCTGACGGACGCAATCAACCGTTATGATACCAACGTGGTCCAGACTCTGGTCATCCTGTATGCGACCATTGGCATCCTGGGCGTGTTCCTGGGTGACCTGGCCATGATGATGGTTGACCCGCGTATTACTCTGGTAGGGAAGGAGGAGGCCCGCTGATGGCGAAAGCATCTGATTTTGAGGGGAAGAACCCCGACGAGCTGTTTTACTTTGTAGACTACTCGCCTGAGGAAGCTGAGCGCATCGGCTACTCCAACTATTCGTACTGGGGATCTGTGCTCCAGAACTTTTTGAAGCGGAAGATGGCTGTGTTCTGCGCCATCCTGTTTGTTGGCTTGGTGACGTTCTCCTTTGTGGCACTGTCGATCGCTAAATACGACTATGCCACCCTGGAGGTGAACAACGCCCTCAAGTTTACAAAGCCCAATGCAGAGTACTGGTTTGGTACCGATAACATTGGCCGCGACTACTGGTGCCAGGTATGGTTTGCCGCCCAGACTTCGATCCGCATGGCGCTGATCGTGGCTGTGGGCGAAAGCGTCCTGGGCATCGTGATCGGCCTGGTGTGGGGCTATGTCCGCAAGCTGGACCGCTTCTTCACCGAGCTGTACAACCTGATCTACAACATCCCGATCATTATCTATATGACCCTGATCGCGCTGTTGGTCGGCCGCAGCTTCTGGATCATGGTGGTCTCTCTGGTGGCTACCCACTGGCTGAACATGGCCCGCCGTGTCCGCAACATGGTGTTTATGTACCGTGACCGGGAGTACAACCTGGCATCCCGGTGCCTGGGCACCCCGCTGTGGCGCGTGCTGACCAAAAACATCCTGCCCTATCTGGTGTCGGTCATCATTCTGGGCATGGCGCTGTCCATCCCGGCTACCATCTCCCTGGAGAGCACCCTCTCCTACCTGGGCATCGGTCTGGACAGCCGCACCCCCTCTCTGGGTGTGCTGCTGCGTGACGCACGGCTGTTCTTCCTGGACTACCCCTATCTGCTGATCTTCCCGGCAGTGATCGTGTCCATCATCTCGATTTCGTTCTATATCATGGGCAACGCGTTCTCGGATGCGGCTGACCCGCGCAATCACGTTTAAGATGGGAGAGAAGACCACCAAATGGATAAAAAACCAATCATCTCTGCCAAGGACGTGGAGATCACCTTTAGCCTGCGCGGCAAAAAGCTGAAAGCTATCCGCAAGTGCTCGCTGGATCTGTACGAGGGCGAGACCCTCGCCATCGTAGGCGAGTCCGGCTCCGGTAAGAGCGTGTTCACCAAAACCTTCGTGGGCATGCTGGACGCCAACGGTAAGATCACCGGCGGCTCCATCATGTACGACGGCGAGGATGTAGCGAAGTACAAGGAGAAGGACTGGCTCAAGATCCGCGGCAAAAAGATCGCGATGGTCATGCAGGACCCGATGACCAGCCTGAACCCCCTGAAGAAGGTGGGCAAGCAGATCCAGGAGAGCATCGAGCATCACCAGGGTCTCAAGGGCGCAGAAGCCAAAAAGGCTGCCATCGAGATGCTGGCCAAGGTTGGCATCCCTGACCCCGAGCGCCGCTACGATCAGTACCCCCATGAGTTCTCCGGCGGTATGCGTCAGCGCGTGGTCATCGCCATTGCAGCTGCCTGCCACCCGCAGGTGCTGATCTGTGACGAGCCCACCACCGCACTGGATGTGACCATCCAGGCCCAGATCCTGCAGCTGATCCGTGATCTGCAGAAGGAGCTGGATATGTCGGTCATCTACATCACCCACGACCTGGGCGTTGTGGCAAACGTGGCCGACCGAGTGGCTGTCATGTACGCTGGTCAGATCGTGGAGTACGGCACCGTGGAGGAGATCTTCTATGACTCCTGGCACCCCTATACCTGGGCGCTGCTGCAGGCTCTGCCGCAGCTGGGCGTCAAGGGCGAGGAGCTGCCCAGCATTGACGGTACCCCCCCGAACCTGTTCAACGAGATCCAGGGCGACGCTTTTGCCCCGCGCAACAAGCATGCACTGGCCATCGACTTTGTGCAGGAGCCGCCGTTCTTCCCCGTGTCGGAGACCCATGCGGCCAAGACCTGGTATCTGGACCCCCGGGCGCCCAAGATCGAGCGTCCGCACTCGATCCAGAACCTGCGGGCCAAAATGGAAAAGATGGGAGGTGCGCGCTGAATGGCTGAACGTGAAAAGCTGATCGAACTGAAGGACCTTCAGATCACCTTTGGCAGCGGCAAGCGTAAATTCGTGGCCGTGGACCATGTCAATTTTGACATCTACAAGGGCGAGACCTTCTCTCTGGTAGGCGAGTCCGGCTCTGGCAAGACCACCATTGGCCGTGCCATCTGCCGCATCAACCCCACTTCCGGCGGCGAGATCCTGTTCAAGGGTCAGCGCATCAACGGCAAGATCTCCAAGGAACTGGATAAAGAGGTCATCCGCAAGTGCCAGATGATCTTCCAGGACCCGATGGCTTCGCTGAACGAGCGCGCCAAGGTGGAATACATCGTGGCAGAGGGCCTTTTGAACCATCACCTCTACAAGGACCAGAATGACCTGCATGAAAAGGTCATGAACGCCCTGCACGAGGTCGGCCTGCTGCCGGAGTTTGCTTCCCGCTTCCCCCACGAGTTCTCGGGCGGACAGCGGCAGCGCATCGGTATTGCACGCGCCCTGGTCATGCAGCCGGAGTTTATTGTGGCAGACGAGCCCATCTCGGCGCTGGATGTGTCCATCCGCGCTCAGGTGCTGAACCTGCTCAATAACATGAAGAAGTCCCGTGGCCTGACCTACCTGTTCATTGCCCACGATCTGTCTGTGGTGCGTTTTATCTCCGACCGCATTGCTGTCATCAGCAAGGGCCGTATTGTAGAGCTGGCAGAGGCAGAGGAGCTGTTCCTCCACCCGCTGCACCCCTACACCAAGGCTCTGCTGAGCGCTGTGCCCATCCCGGACCCCGGCCTGGAAAAGGAGAAAAAACTCCTGGTCTACGATCCTTCGATCCATGACTATTCCACCGATAAGCCCGTTTGGGAAGAGATCGCCAACGGACACTTCGTCTATGGCAACCAGAAGGAGCTGGAAGGTTACCGCAAGGAGTACGAATCCAAGCGCTGATCCCAATACTTCGGTTATTTTTCTGCATCTGCCCCGTCGCAGCACCCGCTGCGGCGGGGTTTTTGCGTTTTGCGGCGGTTTCTGTTTTTTTGTGGTTAAAATAGCGGATATGCGTTTGTTTTTGCGGCGTACCAAACCTTGGAATTGACAAAAAGGCTGAGAAATACTATACTTGTTGCAACGTAATGCGTATAGGGGCGTGCTATGGGGCAGGCCCATAGCTTTGCAGGGTTCACAGGCCGCGGTCGCATTGAACAGATGGACTGGAGAGGGCCGGGCACGGGGAGGATATCTCCGCCGGAGCTGCTGTCTATGCAGGGCGAAGCCGGCGCTTTTGATCAAAAGCCCGGAACAAAAAATTCTATACGATAGCACACAAAGGGATCGGGCCGCTCCGGCGGTGCATCCCATCAACATGGCGCAGGTTCTGCCTGGTGGGCGAGCCTGGGCCTTACAGTCAATTTTGGAGGTACCGAATGGCACAGTTAAAAGAACAGAAAGAACAGCGCCCCGCCGCCGCAGCTGTGGCTGAAGCAGGGGAGAAGCGGCCCCGTCCCCGCCGTCCGCACAGCCAGCGCCGTCCCCGCCGGGCACCGCAGCCCAAGGAGGGCAATGCGCCCCAGATCCATATCTACCCCTTGGGCGGCCTGGGCGAAGTGGGCAAAAATATGACCGTTTACGAGTGCTGCGGTGATATGATCATTGTGGACTGCGGCCTGGTATTCCCGGACAGCGATATGTTCGGCGTGGACCTGGTGATCCCGGATTTCAGCTTTGTGCTGCAAAATAAGGATAAGATCAAGGGCCTGCTGATCACCCACGGCCACGAGGATCACATTGGCAGCATCCCCTATCTGCTGCAGCAGATGGACCTGCCCATCTACGGCACCCGGCTGACCTGCGGCCTGATCCGCAATAAGCTGGAGGAGTTCGGCCTGGCAGGGCGCACAAAGTTTGTGGAGATCCTGCCCCGCAAAAAGGTCAAACTGGGCTGCTTCACGGTGGAGCCCATCCACGTCAACCACTCCATCCCGGATGCAGTGGCGTTTGCCATCGACAGCCCCGCCGGTGTTGTGATCCAGACCGGTGACTTTAAGATCGATTACACCCCCCTGGCCTGCGGCCCTACGGATCTGTCCACTCTGTCCGAGTACGGACAGAAGGGGGTCCTGGCCCTGCTCAGCGACTCGACCAATGCCGAGCGCGCCGGTTTTACGGCTACGGAGCAGAAGGTGGCCGCCGGTGTGCGCAACCTGTTTGCACGGGCGCGGAACAAGCGCATCATTATCGCTACCTTTGCCTCCAATATCTACCGTGTGCAGCAGATCATCGATCTGGCGGTAGAGGATGGCCGCAAGGTGGCATTCAGCGGCCGCAGCATGGTCAACAATACCGCCATGGCCCAGGAGCTGGGCTATATGCATATCCCAGAGGGGACGCTGATCAGCGTGGACGAGCTGGGCCAGTACCCGCCGGAGCAGGTGGTGCTGATCACCACCGGCAGCCAGGGCGAGCCGCTGAGCGCTTTGTCCCGCATGGCATCCTGCAGCCACCGTCAGGTGCGGGTAGGCCCGGGAGATTTTATCATCATCTCCGCCAACCCCATCCCCGGCAATGAAAAGAGCGTGACCAAGATCGTCAACGGCCTGCTGCTGCTGGGCGCTGAGGTGATCTACGAGAGCATGTACGATGTTCATGTTTCCGGCCACGCCTGCCAGGAGGAGCAGAAGCTGATGCTCACCCTGACCAAGCCGCAGTATTTCCTGCCGGTGCACGGCGAGTATAAGCAGCTGAAAAAGCACGCCCTGACGGCGGCCAGCCTGGGCATCCCCACCAGCAATATCCTGATCGCGGAGAACGGCTCCAACGTAGTGCTCTCCCGCGATGAGCTGAAGCTGGGCGAGCCGGTAACGGCCGGCGCTGTGATGGTGGACGGCCTGGGCGTGGGCGACGTGGGCAACGTGGTCCTGCGGGACCGCAAGCACCTGTCGGAGGATGGCCTGGTGATCATTGTGGCCACTGTGGACAGCAAGACAGGCAAGGTCCTGGCCGGGCCGGACCTGGTCAGCCGGGGCTTTGTCTATGTGCGGGAGAACGAGGGCCTGATGGATGGTGCCCAGAGCATTGTGGAAAATGCCCTGAGCCGCTGTGTGGAAGAGCATGTGCGGGATTGGAACAGCGTCAAGACCCGGGTGCGGGAGGCGCTGAGCAGCTATATCTACCGCCGCACCAAGCGCAGCCCCATGATCCTCCCGATCCTGATGGAGGTCTGAGCCGGGCTGTATGACGGCCAAAAAGGCTGCGGTCATTGGAAAAGCGTGTGCCCTGGGGGCAGGGCCGCAGTCCTTGGGGGAGGATGAATCTATGAAACAAAAACCCAGATGGACCCTGGAAATGTTTACTGCCGGTCTGGCAGTGCTGTGCCTGCTGTTGGCAGCGGCGGTTTTGGCTGCGCAGCCTGCGGTATGGCCGGTGCTGCTGGGGCTGGTGGTGCTGTGGGCCCTGGGCTTTGTGGTCTTCCGTCACCATCTGCGCCGCTGGGTGGCACGCTGGATGTGCGGCGGCAAGTTTGAAAAATCCAAGCTCCGGTTCAGTCTGGAGCCGTTGTCCCAGCCGGCGGCACTGCTGTCCGGGGACTCGATCTTGTGGTACAACGACCAGTTCCGTGCGCGGCTGCTGGGCGGCGGCGATCTGCTGATCAGCCGGGTGAACAAGGTCCTGCCGGGACTGGAACTGCAGCTCTGCCGCACGCCGGAGGGGCAGCTGCTGACTTTGGGCGGGTGCATCTGGGCGGTGCACAGCTCTACCGTGCCGGGCGGCGCCGAGAGCATGAGCCTTTTGATCTTTAACGAGGAGACTGCGCTGCGCCGGGTGGAGGCGGAGTATAAGGCCAGCCGCCCGGGCTGCCTGATCTTCTCGGTGGATGGATACGATGATGTGTTTGGCGATATGCTGGACAGCGAGCGTGCCCGCCTGCTGGAAGGCATCAACCGCACCCTGGAGGATATGATCGGCCGCGGCACCGGCTTCTTGCGCCGCATCGGCACCGGGCGGTATATTGCTGTGGTGGAGGAGCGCAATCTGGAGCAGTACGCCCAAAAAGGCTATGATGTGCTGGACAAGATCCGTGCGCTGAACCCCAGCGTCAACCTCTCCATGTCCATTGGCGTAGGCCGCGGGGCCAAGACCCTGCGGGAAGCCCAGGATATGGCGGTGCAGGCTCTGGATATGGCCCAGGGCCGCGGCGGTGACCAGGCGGCGGAGATGACCCCGGATGGCTTTACCTTCTACGGCGGCGTCAGCCACGGTGTGGAAAAACGCAGCAAGGTGCGCAGCCGCTTGGTGGCCGATCAGCTGGTTGCGCTGATCAAAGAGGCGGATCATGTGGTCATCATGGGGCACCGGATGAGCGATCTGGATGCCATTGGCGCTGCGGAGGGCGTGCTGCGCATCTGCAAGATCTGCGATGTGCCGGCAGTGATCGCTGTGCGGCGGGACGCTACACTGGCATCCAGTCTGATCGATGCTTTGGCGGAAGCCGGGCAGGAAGATGACTTTATCGACCCCAAGGGGGCGCTGCCCATCATCTCCAAGCGTACCCTGTGCGTCGTGGTGGATACATACCAGACGGGCCTGGTGGAAAGCAAGGAGATCTTGGAGAAGTGCGGCAAGATCGCCGTGATCGACCACCACCGCAAGGGGGTAGGATTCATCGAAAACGCGGTCCTGGTCTGCCACGAGCCCTATTCTTCCTCCACCAGCGAGCTGGTCACCGAGCTGCTGCAGTATGTGGGCACCCGAGAGGATAAACCCAACCGGGTGGAGGCCGAGGGCCTGCTCTCCGGCATCATGCTGGATACCCGGGACTTTACCCTGCATACCGGCGTGCGCACATTTGAGGCGGCGGCGGCGCTGCGCCGTTATGGTGCGGAGACCGAGCGGGTGCGTCAACTATTTGACGTGACCCAGAGTGAATACAATGCCAAGGCGGCTTTGGTGGCAGCGGCGCAGATGTACAAAAAATGCGCGATCTCCATGAGTGGTGAGCTGCCCTCGGAAGCACGGGTGGCGATCCCCCAGGCGGCCAACGACCTGCTGACCATCCAGGGGGTAGAGGCCAGCTTTGTGGCGGTACAGGTGGGCAGCGGGGTCAATATCTCTGCCCGCAGCCTGGGCGCCGTGAATGTACAGCTTATTATGGAGAGCCTGGGCGGCGGCGGTCACCAGACCATGGCGGCAGCACAGATGCGCCATATCACCCCGGAAGCTGCGGTCTCCCGCCTGCGGTCGGCCATTGATACCTACCGCGCTTCCCAGCGCAAGGACAGCGTGACCCAGGGTACAAAGGCCTGAGTCTGCTTTTGGGGAGAAAAAGTTTTGCGGCTGCAGGATGTTCTGGCGGAGGGCGCACCCGCTTCTGTGCGCAGATGCAGGGGGCCTTTCCCGGGGAAAGACTGCGGCCCGCTCTACTAAACGGAATATAAGAGGTTTATATTATGAAGCAGTATGATTATCTGATCGTGGGTGCCGGCCTGTTTGGTGCGGTGTTCGCACAGCAAGCCCATCGGGCGGGTAAGCGCTGCCTGGTGGTGGACAAGCGCAGCCACATTGCAGGCAACATCTATACCCAGTCGGTAGAGGGCATCAATGTCCACCGCTATGGGGCGCATATCTTCCACACCAATGATAAGCGCGTGTGGGACTATGTCAATCAGTTTGCCGAGTTCAACCGCTATACCAACAGCCCGGTAGCCAACTACCACGGCGAGATCTACAACCTGCCCTTTAATATGAACACCTTCAATAAGATGTGGGGAGTGGTGACCCCTGCCCAGGCGCAGGCAAAGATCGAGCAGCAGAAGGCCGAGGCCGGCATTACGGACCCCCAGAACCTGGAGGAGCAGGCCATCAGCCTGGTGGGCACCGATATCTATGAAAAGCTGATCAAGGGCTACACGGGCAAACAGTGGGGCCGCCCCTGCACCGAGCTGCCCGCCTTTATCATCCGCCGTCTGCCGGTGCGTTTTACCTACGATAACAACTACTTCAACGCATTGTACCAGGGCATCCCCAATGGGGGCTACACCGCTATGGTGGAGCGTATGCTGGAGGGCACCGAGGTGCGCTTAGGGGTGGATTACCTGGAGGATAAGGCGCAGCTGGATGCGCTGGCAGAGCAGGTGGTCTATACCGGCCCGGTGGATGCCTACTTTGGCTATCGTCTGGGGGCATTGGAATACCGCAGCGTCCGCTTTGAGACCGAAGTGCTGGATCTGGAGAACTATCAGGGCAATGCAGTGGTGAACTACACCGATGCCGAGACCCCGTATACCCGCATCATCGAGCATAAGCATTTTGAGTTTGGTACCCAGCCTAAGACGGTCATCAGCCGGGAGTACAGCGCAGAGTGGAAGCCGGGGGAGGAGCCCTATTACCCGGTCAACGATGAAAAGAACGATTCGCTGTACCGTGAGTATAAAAAGCTGGCAGATGCACAGGACGGAGTACTCTTTGGAGGCCGTCTGGGCGAATATAAGTACTACGATATGGATAAGGTCATTGCGGCCGCTCTGGATGCTGCAGAAAAAGCGCTGGCCTGAGAGCTGCTGGCTTCTGTATCGGGAATAAAAGGATAAGACCGCCAGGTCTGCAAGACCCCCGCCGGGCTGGCGGGGGTCTTTGCGTGCAGGGGCTTTTGCAGGCGGGGATCGTTCCTGGTCGATAGCAGGCGGATTTGCGCCTGCTTCACCGGAAAACGGTTGCAATTTTTATAGATTGATAGTAAAATAAAGTGTAAAACTATTGCCTCTGCTCTGTACCATACAGAAAGGGGCGGGGGTTTGCTTTCCTTTGTTGACAGCGGACGCAGCTCCGCTTTGAATTAAGCTGCACAACTTTTCTATTTAAAAGGAGTGCACGAATATGAAAGGCATTATTCTGGCCGGCGGTGCCGGCACCCGGCTTTATCCGCTGACGATGGTCACCAGCAAACAGCTGCTGCCCGTGTATGATAAGCCGATGATCTATTACCCGCTTTCTACCCTGATGCTGGCGGGCATCCAGGACATCCTGATCATTTCTACCCCCACCGATACCCCGCGCTTTGAGGCGCTGCTGGGGGACGGCAGCCAGTACGGCATCCACCTGCAGTACAAGGTGCAGCCCTCTCCGGACGGACTGGCACAGGCTTTCCTGCTGGGTGAGGAGTTTATTGGGGATGACTGCTGCGCCATGATCCTGGGCGATAATATCTTCTACGGCAACGGCTTCTCCAAGATCCTGAAGTCCGCTGCCGCCAATGCCGAGCAGAAGGGCCGCTGCACCGTGTTCGGCTATTATGTGCAGGACCCGGAGCGCTTTGGCATCGTGGAGTTCGACCCCAACGGCAAGGTGCTCAGCGTAGAGGAAAAGCCGGAGCATCCCAAGTCCAACTACGCCATTACCGGCCTGTATTTCTATAACAAGCAGGTGGTGGAGATGGCCAAAAAGGTGCGTCCCTCTGCCCGTGGCGAGCTGGAGATCACGACCCTGAACGATCTGTACCTCAAGCAGGATCAGCTGGATGTGCAGCTGCTGGGCCGCGGCTTTGCCTGGCTGGATACCGGCACGATGGACAGCCTGGTGGAAGCTGCGGACTTTGTCCGTATGATCGAGAAGCGCCAGGGCATCAAGATCAGCGCCCCGGAGGAGATCGCCTTTAAATATGGCTGGATCAGCCGGGATAAGCTGCTGGAAAGCGCAGAGCGCTACGGCAAAAGCCCCTATGGCCAGCATCTGAAGAATGTTGCAGACGGCAAATTGAGATACTAAGAGAGGCATTGGCATGAAAATCATCGTTACAGGCAGCAAGGGCCAGCTTGGCACCGAGATCATCAAGCAGCTGCGGGAGGGCCGCAGCGAGATCGGCCCCATCCCGGAAAAGCTGCTCAGCGCTACCGTTCTGCCGGTGGATCTGCCGGAGCTGGATATCTCCAACTATAAGATGGTGGATGACTTCATCCGCCGCCAGCGCCCGGACGTGATCATCAACTGCGCTGCTTTTACCAATGTGGATGGCTGCGAGACCAGCCACGACCTGGCTTTTAAGGTCAACGCCATCGGCCCCCGCAACCTGGCCCAGGCAGCGGCAAAGACCGGCGCACGGCTGGTGCATGTGTCTACCGACTATGTGTTCTCCGGCCGGGAGAACGGCGGCATCCCCCAGGACGAGGCCACCCAGCCCGGCCCCATCAGCGCCTATGGCTCCACGAAGCTGATGGGCGAGCAGTATGTGCAGCAGTTCTGCCACCGGCACTTCATCGTGCGCACGGCCTGGCTGTACAGCTATTACGGCAAAAACTTTGTCAAGACCATCGTAAATGCCGGCCGCAAGTTCGGTAAGCTGGAGGTGGTCAACGACCAGCTGGGCAACCCCACCAATGCGGTGGACCTGGCCCACGAGATCCTGCAGCTGTGCGTCACCCATGAGTATGGCCTGTATCACTGCACCGGCGAGGGAGTCTGCTCCTGGTACGACTTCGCCTCCGAGATCATCCGTCTGTCCGGTGTGGAGGCTGCGGTGGCCCCCTGCACCAGCGAGGAGTACAAGGCCAAGCATCCGGAAAGCGCCGACCGCCCCAAGTGGAGCGCCCTGGACAACCGGATGCTGCGCTGCACTGTGGGCAACGAGGTGCGTCCCTGGCAGCAGGCGCTGGAATGTTTCTTCCAGCATTGGGATGGGGACAATGGCATGAAGCCTGCCGCCCGCTGACACTGTTAAAAGAGTAAAGTAGAGGAATAAGAGCAATATGAAAACCTATCTGATCACCGGCTGCGCCGGTTTCATTGGCTCCAACTTTGTGCATTATATGCTCAAAAAGTACCCGGAGATCCTGCTGGTCAACCTGGATAAGCTGACCTATGCCGGCAACCTGGAAAACCTGAAAGAGGTGGAGGGGGACCCCCGCCATGTCTTTGTGCAGGGCGATATCTGCGATAAGGAGCTGGTGGAGGGCCTGTTCCAGAAATACGACTTTGATTATGTCATCAACTTTGCTGCCGAGAGCCATGTGGACCGCAGCATCAAAAACCCGGAGATCTTTGTCCAGACCAACGTGATGGGCACCGTCAACCTGCTGCAGCGCGCTAAGGAGGCTTGGTACGATGCCGAGGCCAAGACCTGGAAGCCGGGCAAGAAGTATGTGCAGGTGTCCACCGATGAGGTGTACGGCGCACTGGGCGCAGAGGGCTATTTTATGGAGACCACCCCTCTGTGCCCCCACAGCCCCTACTCCTCCTCCAAGGCCAGCGCAGATATGTTCGTGATGGCATTCCACGATACCTACGGGATGCCCATCAACATTACCCGCTGCTCCAACAACTACGGCCCGTATCAGTTCCCGGAGAAGCTGATCCCCCTGATGATCAATAACGTGCAGCAGCACAAGCAGCTGCCGGTTTACGGCGACGGCATGCAGGTGCGGGACTGGCTGTATGTGGAGGACCACTGCAAGGCCATTGATATGGTGGCAAATGACGGCAAGGTGGGCGAGGTGTACAACGTGGGCGGCCACAACGAGCGCCCCAACATCTTTATCGTCAAGACCATCATTGCCCAGCTGCATGACCGCCTGCAGGACGAGGGCATCAGCGAGGAGCTGATCAAGCACGTGGAGGACCGCCTGGGCCACGACCGCCGCTATGGCATCGACCCCACCAAGATCAAGAACGATCTGGGCTGGTACCCGGAGACCCCCTTTGAAAAGGGCATCGTCCTGACCATTGATTGGTACCTGAACCACAAGGAGTGGATGGACCACATCACCAGCGGCAACTACCAGACCTACTACGAGGAAATGTACAAGAACAAATAACCTGTTGTAAATAAACAAGACCCGCTCCGCACGGCTCCCTTTCTGGGGAAACCGCTGCGGAGCGGTTTTTTTGCGAATTATATTGTAAGCGAATGATTTTATCTGCTATAATGTGGATAGAAAAGAAGTGGGAGGAAAACTCCGATGCAGAGTTAAAAGTGATGTCCTATACACAGCATATAAAGAATGGGAGGCGGAATAGAATGAAACATTCCATGCGTAAATTTGCAGCAGCCCTTGTTTTATGTGTGGGTCTGTGCCTGCCGATGATCCTCCCTGCTGGGGCGGTCCGTGTAGATGCACCGCCAACTGCGGAATGGGAAGTGAGCGTCGTGGGAGAAAAGTGGCAGAAGTGGAACCCGGAGCACGGCTTTTTTGACTGGGCGCAGGTCGCCATCCATGTTCATCAGGAAACCGGGGAATACTATTATTCCACTCTCAATTTAGGACGCGCTTGAGCAAAACGATGCCCGCCCCGCAGCTGCGGGGCGGGCATTTTACAGCGATGCAAAAAGCTGCCCCCTTCCATAGCGGAAAGGGGCAGCTTTTTCATGCGTTTTTGTGCTCAGCCCAGGCTGATGCCCATGCGGCGGGCGACGGTGAGCAGCTCGCAGCCTTCGGGGATGTTGCGGGTCTTGCCGGCGATATCCTCCAGGCGGTTCTCGGTAACATGGTGGTTGACCATAGCCACGGCCACACCATAGCGCTCGATCTCCACCAGCTTGGCGGCGTAGCTGCCAAACTGGGTGGCCAGCACACGGTCGTAGGCGCAGGGGCTGCCGCCCCGCTGCATATGTCCCGGGATGCAGACACGGGTCTCCATGCCGGTCTTTTTCTGGATGGTAGCGGCGATGCGGCTGGTGGCAGTGGTGCCCATGCCGGACTCGATGCGCTTGGCCATCCACTCCTTGCGCTTCATGCGGGATTCCTCGCAGTTCATAGCGCCCTCGGCCACGGCGATAATGGAGAAGTTGGAGCCTTTCTTGGCACGGCGCTCCACAGCGTCGCAGACACGGTCGATATCGTAGGGCAGCTCCGGCAGCAGGATGATGTCTGCGCCGCCGGCAATGCCGGAGTACAGCGTCAGCCAGCCAGCCTTGTTGCCCATGATCTCAATGCACATGACCCGGCTGTGGCTGCCTGCCGTGGTGTGGATGCGGTCGATCACATCGGTGGCAATGTCCACAGCTGTATGGAAGCCAAAGGTCACATCGGTGCCGTAGATGTCGTTGTCAATGGTCTTGGGCAGGCCAATGATGTTCAGCCCCTCTTGGGAGAGCAGGTTGGCGGTCTTGTGGGTACCGTTGCCGCCCAGACAAAGCAGGCAGTCCAGCTTTGCGTCCTTGTAGGTCTTTTTCATGGCGGCGACCTTGTCGATCTTGTCCTCTTCCACTACCCGCATCATCTTAAAAGGGGTGCGTTTGGTGCCCAGGATGGTGCCGCCTAACGTCAGGATGCCTCGGAAATCGTCCTCGCACATCTCTTTATAGTCACCGTTGATCAGGCCGTGATAACCGTTCAGGATGCCAACGATCTCAATGCTGTCGCCCATGCGTGCATACAGCGCTTTGGCCACGCCGCGGATGGTGGCGTTCAAGCCCGGGCAGTCGCCGCCGGAGGTCAGGATGCCAACTCGTTTTTTCAATGTGGGTCCCTCTTTTCGTATTTGTCTCCCGCCGGGCAGATGCAGGGGGGCCAGCGTATGCCCAGGGGGGCCGTGTGTGCCTGCATGGTCAGCAGGTGCTGTAACACTATAAGAGTATTCCCAAAAAAGGCGAGTGTCAAGACGAAGAAAGAACAAAATTTTGCTTGCCTGCGTGCAGTGGAATGGGGCACGAGACTTTTTTGAAAAAATTCAAAAAAACAGTTGACAAACCCTGCCCTGGGTAGTATAATATCCCCTGTCAGCAGCGAGCAACGCCCGCCTGACACCTGAATAATGGGGATTTGCATAGTGGTAGTGCGGTAGACTCTGACTCTACTTGTGGGAGTTCGATTCTCTCATCCCCAACCAAAAACCGCAGCCGAACAAGCTGCGGTATTTTCGGGGCATAGCGCAGTTGGTAGCGCGCCTCGTTCGGGACGAGGAGGCCGTGGGTTCAAATCCCGCTGCTCCGACCAAAAGACACACCTTTCGAGGTGTGTCTTTTTTTTTGTTTGTATGCAAGGGGTGTGCCGGAAACGGCAGCGGATACAGCAAAACAGGGGCATTTGCAAGCGGGAAAAAAGTTCGGACTTTCGCAATTTACACAGAAGAAAGAAAATGAACTGTGCAAATTGCACTAGAACTATTGCGCAAAAGTGTAAATATTGAGGAAAATGTGAACGGAATGTTTACAATGTGGTAACAAACTGGTATACTTTACTGCGGAAATATGAGACCGCATTGAAGCTGTGCTCAAAAAAAGGAGGGCCCCTGCCCATGGAAACCGAACCTAAGCACCCCGCCCGGCGGCTTGCAGCGTTGCTGCTGTCGCTATTTTTTATGTTCAACTGTCTGCCCGCTGCGTTGGCGGTCAGCCTGAATGTGGATGCCGGGTTCTACTTTAAGCAGAGCCAGGGCGGGACCTGTACGCTGGCTTCTGCAGCTATGATGCTGCGCCGCCGGGCTTATATGGATGGCTTGGAAGATTGGTTTGATGTTACCGAGAACAGTGTCCGTTCTTCGGCCTGGTCCGGTGGATTGGCCCATAACTTTACATACAATGCAATGCAGGTGGGATACTCCGTCCTGCCCCGGGATACAGCCCAAAAGACCCAGACCTTGATCGACCTTTTGACGCAGCATCCGGAAGGGATCGTGGCGTATGACCGTACCCGTCCCCATGCAGTGCTGCTGACCGATTACACCGATGGTGTGTTCTACTGTGCAGACCCGGCGGGCAGTGTTTCGCAGGGGCGTATCCCGCTGTCGCAGGCGCGGGTATCCCTGGGGGGCATTTCCTGCTATTGGTTCGTCAGTGCGGATCAAAATGGCCTGACCTCTACGGGGGACGGCCTGCGCCTGGTGGGGATGCGCTATCCGGAAAATGTGCGCCAGGGCAAGGGTGTTTCCCTGACCGGCACGGTGGGGGCAGCCCCTGGCACGGTCCTTACAGAGGTGGAGGCCGCTGTACTGAATGCTGCCGGGCAGACGGTGCAGAGCGCTGCTGCTGCGCCGGGGACCAACAGCTGGTCTTTTAAGGCCATTGACAGCCAGATCCGCTTTGGAGAGCTGCCGGCCGGCAATTACAGCTATATGGTGCTGGTCACCCAGTCGGATGGACAATCCCTCTGCTTTATGAGCGAGTTTACCGTATCGGACGCTGCGACCAGCACGGTCAGTTATTGGTCGGCACACGATGCTGAAGGTGAAAAACTGGTCCGTGCGGAGGAGGAGACCGAAGCACAGCCCGCAGAACAGACCGAGACCCCGGTGCTGAAGGGGCTGTTTGACTGGCTGAACACCAGCTTCTGAAATCAGAACAAAAAGAGACGGCAGAACGCCGTCTCTTTTTTCTTTCGGGGTCACTCCCGCAGCTCGGTATGGGGGAAATAATGCGCCAGGATCTCCTGGCAGGACGCCCCCTGCTCTGCCAACGCCTTGGCGCCCCACTGGCTCAACCCTACGCCGTGGCCATAGCCCTGGGTGGTGACCGTGAAATTGCCATCCCCCCATTCGATTGAAAAGCAGGTGCTGCGCAGTCCAAGAGAGCGCCGCAGCGTAGGCCCGGTGACGCTCTGCCCCCACAAGGGGATGCTGGCTACATAGCCGGAAGCGGTAAGGGTTGGCTGCCCAAACCAGCGTTCCGGCGGAGTGCCGTCGGGGGCAAGCCCCAGGGTCTCGGTCAGTGCGGCCTGCATCTGGTCTGCTGTCAGGGTGATGGTATAGGTGAAATTTTCAGCAGTTCGGTCGGTGGCGCTGTCCACCGGGACTAAGTAGGGCAAAGGCGCACCCCAGACATTCTCACTGGCTTCGGTACGTCCATTGGAAATGGCGAAATAGCTGGTGCCAGCGGGGGCGTCCTCGTAATACAAGACCTTGGTGGTCACCTGGTCCACCAAAGCGGAAAGGCGGGCGTAGTTGGCGTCGTAGGCGGTGCCCCAGTAGCTGCGCAGGACCGGTTCGGTCAGGCATCCCTGCCGCCGTGCCGGGTCTACCGAAAGCCAGCCCTGTTCAGGCTGTGCGCTGTGATCCCGGCAGTATAAAAGATAGCTGTGGGCGGCAATGGCTTGGGCTTTCAGTGCTTCGTCCGGCCAGCTCACCGGCATTTCAGCAGCCACAGCGCCAATAAGGTAGTCCCGCCGTGAAAGGGAAAACACCTCGCCGGTGGCGGCGTTGGTCAGCAGAAAGGTCTCTGCATCGGCTGTGCTGGGCGCAGGGGCGCTGTCCGGCACTGGTTCCGGGGCGGCAGGCTCGGCACTTTCCGGCGGGGGAGAGGGCGGTGCAGCGGCTCCGCGGCCCCAAACCGTCTCAGCAAGCCGGTATCCGGCCAGGGGCAGTACGCTGCCCAATACAAGCAGTACGGCGCACAACAGCAAAAAGGCTTTTTTCATGGCAGTTCCTCCCCGGGATGGCATTGCGTTGGGGGCAGTATACCGCTGCTCTCCGGCAGAAAAGCGCAGATGCCGCCGGACCGGTGTTTTTGCAGGCAGGGCCATTACCGAAAAAATCCCGCTCCCGGAAGGGAAATCACCGCAAGTGTGTTTGTTGGGAGAACAAAAGAGGATGGCGGAAATACGTTTTTGAGAAAAAGAGGGGAAAGTAAGGGGGATTTTGCTTGAATTTACTCCCCAAAAGCGCTATGATAGGGCTGTCCATCAATGAGGATGGACAGGGAAAGTATATTTTGGAAATAAGAAAGGGGAAATTGCCAATGACTGCAAAACCGGCAGAGGTCGCCTCGCTGGACCCGATCACGATGCAGACCCTCTGTGAGGAGTACATCGCCAACAACTACATCGACCCGGAGACCAGCGAGAAGTTGGGGGTCAAACGGGGCCTGCGCAACCCGGATGGCACCGGCGTGCTGGCGGGGCTGACCAATGTGTGCGACGTAGTAGGTTACCGTAAGGATGAGCAGGGCCATGTGGTGCCCATCCCGGGCAAGTTGATCTACCGGGGGGTCAACATCAACGAGATCGTGGACGAAGCTTACCGCAATGACCGCTTTGTGTTTGAGGAAGTGATCTGGCTGCTGCTGTTCGGCAGTCTGCCGACCAAAGGTCAGCTGGATGATTTCTGCGACATTTTGGCGGAGCATCGTGCCTTGCCCGATGGCTTCATGGATACCATGAATGCCCCCTCACCCAATATCATGAACAAGCTCCAGCGCTGCGTGCTGGGCCTGTATTCCTATGATGAGCGAGCAGAGGACCTGAGCCTGGAAAATATCCTGAACCAGAGCATCAACCTGATCGCCAGTATGCCGACCATGATGGTGAACGCCTACCAGATGAAGCGCCGCTATTATGATAAGCAGAGTATGTTCTTCCACCTGCCCCGGCCCGGCCAGAGCACAGCGGAGCACATCCTCAGCACCTACCGTCCGGATCAGAAATATACCCACGAGGAGGCAAAGCTGCTGGATATGTGCCTGCTGGTCCATGCGGATCATGGCGGCGGCAACTGTTCTACCTTTACCTCCCGGGTGCTGTCCTCCTCCGGCACGGACACCTATTCGGCCATTGCAGCAGCCATCGGCGCGCTGAAAGGCCCCAAACACGGCGGCGCAAACCTGATGGTGAACCGTCAGCTGGAAAATATCCTCAAGCACGTGGAGAATCCGGAGGATGACGATGAGGTGCGGGAATATCTGCGCCGCATCCTGCGCAAGCAGGCAGGGGATGGCTCCGGCCTGATCTACGGTATGGGGCACGCGGTGTATACCGTCAGCGACCCCCGTGAGATCATCCTGAAAGAGCGTGCCCGTCACCTGGCCTATGAAAAAGGCTATGAAGAGGAGTATAATATGCTGTGCAGCATCGAGCGGCTGGCCCCCGGCATCTTTGCCGAAGAAAAAGGCAGCCAGAAGCCGGTGTGCGCGAATGTGGACCTGTTCAGTGGTCTGATTTACCATATGCTGGGCATCTCCGAGGATATCTATACGCCGCTGTTTGCTATTGCCCGTGTACCGGGCTGGTGCGCTCACCGGGTGGAGGAGGTATTCTTCGCCAACCGGATCATCCGCCCGGCCTACAAGTACCTGGGTGTCCGCCAGAAGTATAAACCATTAGAGGAACGCTGATGAATCGTTTTGTTTTGTGCATTTTTGCCCTGGGCGCTGCCCTGGGGCTGGGTCATGGACTGGATCTGGCCCTGGGCGGTATCGATCCTGTTACCGGTCTGTGTGCCGCAGGGTCGGTGTGGTGGCGGTATGGAGCGCTGGCGCTGACTGTCGCCCTGACGCTGGCTGCCGGCCGCCGTGCGCCGGTGCGCAGTGCCGCCCTGTTGGGACGCCGCCCTGTGCTGGGCGGTGCGGCGCTGCTGTGCGGTGCTTGCTTTGCGCTGTGCGGCCTGGGCCGACTGGCTTTGACCGGGTTGTCCGGCGGTGTTTTTATGCTGCTGCGGGCCGGGCTGGAGCTGCTGTGTGCGGCTTGGATGGGTGCGCTGGCTGCCGCATGGCTGCGCCGGGGACACTGGCATGCCCCGGCGGGGGGGCTGGTGCTGGCGGTGTTTGGCAGTGCGGTGTTCTATATGCAGGTGCTGGGCCGCTTTATGGAGAACAGTTCCAGCTGGCACCGGGTGGCCCCCACTGTGCAGGTGTGGCAGATGCTGGCCGTGCTGGTGCTGACCTCCACTTTGATCCGCAGTGTCTACCTGCCCGGCACCTCCGACGGCTGGAGCCTGTGCGCCGCAGCGCTGGCGGCATACTGCCTGGGGTTGTGCTGGCAGCTGCCGGAGCTGGGGTCGCTTTTGACCGGAACAGGAGATCTGCTGGACCTGCTGGGGGCGGCAGAGCTGTGCTGCACCGGTCTGCTGGGCGGTGCAGTGGCGCTTACAGGCCTGAGACGCCGCAGCTGAGCCGGGACTCCCTTGGCTGAAATGCCCAAAAGCCGTCCAGCCTTTACTGCAAAATCGTACAAAACAAAAAAAGTATGAGAACAAGTCGTTAATTTTTTGGCAGATACTTGAAACTTTTTGGGATTTGGTCTAAAATAGAAGTACCGTGATTATCCGATTAAAGGGTAAGAATCATTAGGAGGTATATTAACATGGCTGTTAGAGTTGCTATCAATGGTTTTGGTCGTATTGGCCGTCTGGCTTTCCGTCAGATGTTTGATGCTGAGGGTTACGAGGTCGTCGCAATCAACGACCTGACCAGCCCCAAGATGCTGGCTCACCTGCTGAAGTACGACACCGCTCAGGGTTCCTTCTGCGGCAAGATCGGCGAGGGCAAGCACACTGTCGAGTCCACCGAGGATTCCATCATCGTCGACGGCAAGGAGATCAAGATCTACGCCGTGAAGGACGCAAAGGACGCTCCCTGGGGCGAGCTGAACGTTGACGTCGTTCTGGAGTGCACCGGCTTCTACACCAGCAAGGAGAAGAGCATGGCTCACATCGCTGCTGGCGCTAAGAAGGTCGTCATCTCTGCTCCTGCAGGCAACGACCTGAAGACCATCGTCTACTCTGTCAACGAGAACACCCTGACCGCTGAGGATCAGGTCATCTCTGCTGCTTCCTGCACCACCAACTGCCTGGCTCCGATGGCTGATACCCTGAACAAGACCTACCCCATCGTTTCCGGCATCATGACCACCGTCCACGCTTACACCGGCGACCAGATGATCCTGGACGGCCCCCAGCGCAAGGGCGACCTGCGCCGTGCTCGTGCTGGCGCTCAGAACATCGTTCCCAACAGCACCGGCGCTGCTAAGGCCATCGGCCTGGTCATCCCCGAGCTGAACGGCAAGCTGATCGGCTCTGCTCAGCGTGTGCCCGTGCCCACCGGTTCCACCACCATCCTGGTTGCTGTGGTCAAGGGCAAGGACGTCACCAAGGAGTCCATCAACGCTGCTATGAAGGCTGCTGCTTCTGAGTCCTTCGGCTACAACGAGGATCAGATCGTTTCTTCTGACGTCATCGGCATGCGCTACGGCTCTCTGTTCGATGCTACCCAGACCATGGTCGCTAAGATCGACGAGGATACCTACCAGGTCCAGGTCGTGTCTTGGTACGACAACGAGAACTCCTACACCTCTCAGATGGTCCGCACCATTAAGTACTTCGCTGAGAACTGCTAATTGCGTCTCTGCCTGGTAACTTGAGAGGCTCGCGCTCTTAAAACCAAGCGGCGGGGCCGCAGATGGGTCATGTGCCTGTCTGCGGCCCCGCTTTTTTGGCAAAGAAAAGCCTGGCTGCGTGCTTTACAAAGTGCAGCTGCGCTGGCGGGACAGAGCATCCGGCAAAATAGACACATTTGCGCGCAATGGAACGGAATGTTTGTTAATAAAATATCTATCCGCTGTCCTTGCAATAGACACGGAATTTGTTTATAATAGAAGTATCGGCAAAGTAACAACTCTAACCAGAGAAATACATGATTTGAGAGGAGTTTATCACTATGGGTTTAGGTAAGAAGACGATCGACGATGCGAACTACTGCGGCAAGAAGGTGCTGGTCCGCTGCGATTTCAACGTCCCGATGAAGGACGGCGTCATCACCAACGAGAACCGCATCAATGCTGCTCTGCCCACCATCCAGAAGCTGATCAACGATGGCGCAAAGGTCATCCTGTGCAGCCACCTGGGCAAGCCGAAGAACGGCCCCGAGGCAAAGTTCAGCATCGAGCCGGTGGCTGCTGCTCTGAGCGCAAAGCTGGGCAAGCAGGTCGTGTTCGCCAACGATGATACCGTTGTGGGCGAGAACGCCAAGGCTGCTGTGGCTGCCATGAACAACGGCGATGTGGTGCTGCTGCAGAACACCCGCTTCCGCAAGGAAGAGACCAAGAACCTGCCTGAGTTCTCTCAGGAGCTGGCTTCCCTGGCAGATGCATATGTGGATGACGCTTTCGGCAGCTGCCATCGCGCTCACTGCTCCACTGCTGGTGTCACCGACTACATCAAGGATACCGCTGTTGGTTACCTGATGGAGAAGGAGATCAAGTACCTGGGCAACGCTGTCAACGACCCCGTCCGTCCCTTCACTGCCATCCTGGGCGGTGCAAAGGTTGCGGATAAGCTGAACGTCATCTCCAACCTGCTGGAGAAGGTGGACACCCTGATCATCGGCGGCGGCATGGCCTACACCTTTGTCAAGGCGCAGGGCTATGAGGTCGGCAAGAGCCTGTGCGATGACTCCAAGCTGGACTACTGCAAGGAGATGATGGCAAAGGCAGAGGCAAAGGGCGTCAAGCTGCTGCTGCCGGTGGATACCGCTTGCGTGGCAAACTTCCCCGATCCTATCGATGCACCGGTGGAGACCAAGATCCTGCCCGTGACCCAGATCCCCGCAGACATGGAGGGCTGCGACATCGGCCCCGAGACCATGAAGCTGTTTGCAGATGCTGTTAAGGCATCCAAGACCGTTGTGTGGAACGGCCCCATGGGCGTGTTCGAGAACCCCACCCTGGCAGCCGGCACCCTGGCTGTGGCAAAGGCTATGGCTGAGAGCGAGGCTACCACTGTGATCGGCGGCGGCGACAGCGCAGCAGCTGTCCAGCAGATGGGTCTGGGCGACAAGATGACCCACATCTCCACTGGCGGCGGCGCTTCTCTGGAGTATCTGGAGGGCAAGGAGCTGCCTGGTATCGCTGTGATCCAGAACGCATAAGTTAACCCCCAGCATCCACGGGTGCGGCGGCTGTTGCGCCGCCGCACCTTTTTTGATAAGAATGGAAAAAGGAGAAAGTATCATGGATAAGGCAAAGCGCAAGGCTATTATTGCAGGCAACTGGAAGATGAACAAGACCGCTACCGAGGCCGCCCAGCTGGTAGACGAGCTGATCCCCGCCGTGCAGGATGCATCCTGCGAGGTGGTCATCTGCACCCCCTATACCGACCTGGTGACCGCTGTGGCCAAGACCAAGGGTACCAATATCCATGTGGGCGCAGAGAACGTCCACTTTGAGGCTTCCGGCGCCTTTACCGGTGAGATCAGCGCTGCTATGCTGGTGGATCTGGGCGTGGAGTACGTCATTGTTGGCCACTCCGAGCGCCGCCAGTACTTTGCAGAGACCGACCAGACCGTGAACAAGCGCACGCTGGCCGCCCTGAACGCCGGCCTCAAGGCCATCGTCTGCGTGGGCGAGAGCCTGCAGCAGCGGGAAGAGGGCGTGACCGAGGAGCTGGTGCGTATGCAGACCAAGATCGCCCTGCGGGATGTGACCGCTGAGCAGATGGCCAACGTGGTCATCGCCTATGAGCCTGTGTGGGCCATTGGCACCGGCAAGACCGCTACCGCTGACCAGGCACAGGAAGTCTGCGCCCAGATCCGCAAGGTGATCGGCGAGCTGTACGGCGACGCTGTGGCACAGGCCACCACCGTCCAGTATGGCGGCAGCATGAACGCAAAGAACTGCGAGGAACTGCTGAGCAAGCAGGATGTGGATGGCGGCCTGATCGGCGGCGCATCCCTGAAGGCAGCAGATTTTGCTGTCATCGTCAACGCAGCCTCTAAGGGCTGATTCGTTTTTTACAAAAAGGAGCAAACTTTTATGTCTAAGAGACCCGTTCTTCTCTGCATTATGGACGGCTTTGGCTGGACCCCCAGCCAGACTGCGGGCAACGCAGTGACCGCCGCCCGCAAGCCCTACCTGGATCACCTGATGCAGGATTACCCCATGACCACCATCGACGCATCCGGCATGGCCGTGGGCCTGCCGGATGGGCAGATGGGCAACTCCGAGGTGGGCCACACCAATATGGGCGCGGGCCGCATCGTTTACCAGCAGCTGACCCTGATCACCAAGTCCATCCAGGACGGTGAGATGCTGAAAAACCCGGTGCTGGTGCGCAATATGCAGGCTGCTATCGATGCAGGCAAGGCCATCCACCTGATGGGCCTGGTGGGCACCGGCGGTGTCCACAGCCATGCCGAGCATTGGTTTGGCGTGCTGGAGATGGCAAAGCACATGGGCGCAAAGCAGGTCTACCTGCACTGCATCATGGATGGCCGTGATACCGACCCCCACTCCGGCAAGGGCTTTTTGGCAGATCTGCAGGCAAAGCTGGACGAGCTGGGCCTGGGCCAGATCGCCAGCGTCAGCGGCCGCTACTACGCCATGGACCGTGACAACAACTGGGACCGCGAGGAGAAAGCCTACGCTGCCTTTGTCTACGGCGAAGGCCCCCGCTATGCCGATGCACAGCAGGCCATTGAGGCTTCCTACGCAGCGGATGTGACCGATGAGTTCGTAGTGCCCTGCGTCACCTGCGAGGGCGGCCGTGTGGAGGATGGCGATACCGTCATCTTCATGAACTTCCGCCCCGACCGTGCCCGTCAGATGACCCGCATCTTCTGCGACGATGCCTTTACCGGCTTTGAGCGCCGGGGCGGCCGCAAGCAGGTGCATTACGTCTGCATGGCAGAGTACGACGCCACCATGCCCAACTGCGAAGTTGCTTACCCGCCGGTGGAGCTGACCAACGTGCTGGGCGAGTACCTGTCCAAGAACGGCAAGACCCAGCTGCGCATTGCCGAGACCGAGAAGTATGCACACGTCACCTTCTTCTTCAATGGCGGCGTGGAGGCACCCTATCCCGGCGAGGACCGCGTGGTGATCCCCAGCCCGAAGGACGTGCCCACCTACGACCTGAAGCCTCAGATGAGCGCCCCCGAGGTGGCCGATGAGTGCAAGCGCCGGATCGAGAGCGGCAAGTATGATGTGATCATCCTGAACTTTGCCAACTGCGATATGGTGGGCCACACTGGTGTGTACGATGCCGCCGTCAAGGCTGTGGAGGCTGTGGATGCCGCCGTCAAGGAAGTGGTAGAGGCAGTTCTGGCCGCAGGCGGCTGCGCTTTCCTCACGGCTGACCATGGCAATGCGGAGAAGATGGCAAACCCGGACGGCACCCCCTTCACCGCCCACACCACCAACGTGGTGCCCTTTGTGGCCATTGGCTGCGGGGATGTCAAGCTGCGTGAAGGCGGCTGCCTGGCCGATATCGCCCCCACCATGCTGCCCTATGTGGGCCTGCCTGTCCCCGCTGAGATGACCGGCAAGAGCCTGATCGAGGGCTGAGCCTTTTCTGGCATCGCCCCAGGATTCGCTGTATAAAACATTTGGCAGAGACGGTCTTGCACCGTCTCTGCTTTGTTATATAAAGAAAACCACTCGTTTTGCGGGTGGTTTTCTTTATATAACAAACAGCCGTAACCTTGGCAGTGGTGTGGATGCAGTGCGGGGAGATCTTTATAAAGGCAAGGAGACCTTTCCGCACTGCCAAAGCCTCGCCCTTCGGGAGAGGTGGCATTTCGCTTGCGAAATGACGGAGAGGGTCCGGCACGAGCGGTGTCGCGGATTTTTGGTGGGCGCGGGTGTTTCGGCGAGCCGCGCTGCTAAAAAAGCCCCGCCGGGGCTTTTTTCCCGGCGGAACGCAAGCGCCGGGCCGCAGCTGTTCGAATCCACCCGCGAGGGTGTGACCTTGGTTTTTTTGGTGGAGCGAAGCAACCCAAATCCGAACCATTGCCCTCTGGGGAATCT
>OFMH01000098.1_pt1 | contig 61202 bp, 52 predicted proteins | sample 1541761 | NCBI WGS metagenome assembly OFMH01 (sample SAMN04209249, study PRJEB22552) | human gut metagenome | biome: gut; material: feces | host: Homo sapiens | place: USA: Oklahoma
TTCGATGTCCATTAAATAGGTAATTATTAGTCTCCACACAATATTTAACATGTCCGAATAATATAGATAAAATCAAACAATTATTTCCTGAAGCAGTAGAAGAAGGAAAAATTAATTTTGAGATGTTAAGGGCCATGCTTGGGGATGATGTAGATGATTCAAAAGAAAAGTATCAGTTTACTTGGAATGGTAAAGCTAAATCAATTAAATTGGCACAAACACCATCATCTGCAACTTTAAGACCTTGCAAAGAAAAATCTAAGAATTGGGATAAAACAGAAAACCTTTATATTGAAGGAGATAACTTAGAAGTATTAAAACAATTTCAAAAAACATATTATGGAAAAATTAAAATGATCTATATTGATCCACCTTATAATACAGGAAAAGACTTTGTGTATAATGATAGTTTTTCTAATACAATAGAAAATTATAAGGAACAAACAAATCAAGTATCCTCTTCTAATCCAGAAAGTAACGGTAGATTTCATACTGATTGGTTAAATATGATGTATCCGAGATTAATTTTAGCAAAAAATTTATTAGCCAATAATGGTGTAATTATTATTTCAATTGATGATAATGAAGTTGCTAACTTAAAAGAGATTTGTATGGAAATATTTGGTGAATCAAATTTTATATCGCAGATTGTATTGGAAAATGATTCAAGAGCGAGACCTTACGGTTCGATTGCTACAACTCATGAATATGCATTGATATTTTCAAAGTCTTCAAATGTAGAGTTCAATATTTTAAATGATCCGGACAAAAAGTTTAAATATAATGATGAAATTGGTGGCTTTGATTTGTATGAATTAAGGAATCGTAACGTAGATTTTAATGTTTCTAACAGGCCCAATCTTTATTATCCATTTTATTTAAATCCTAATTCAGTCGATGAGAATGGGCTATATGAAATTTCACTTGACCAAAAAAAAGGATTTGTTGAGGTATATCCGCAAGAATCTAAAGGTATAAAAACTGTATGGAGATGGGGAAAAGAAAAAGCTTCTCAAAATTTAAACACGGTATTATTTGGTAAGTTATCTGAAACAAATCATTGGCAAATTGTAAAAAAATATAGAAAATTAAGCTATGTATTAAATTCAGTATGGACTGACAAGGAAATTAAATCTGATAGAGGTACATTGGAAGTAAAAAAAATATTTGATGATAAGAAGATGTTTGATTTCCCAAAACCGATTGCTTTAATAGAAAGATTTATGGAATTATTCCTGAAAAATAATGATATAGTCTTAGATTTTTTCTCTGGGTTTCGTGTCATAATAATGATACAGGCAAATAGTCAAGTAAATACAAGGGTTTTAGAGCTTCTACCAAAGTTTAAAATCAAAAAAATGAATCGTTGGTGTGCTGTTTAGAGCAGTTATTATGAAAATAAATGTTGTAAACAGTACATCAGCATAAAGGAGGAACTCATATGTCTAAGGTGAAAAAAGAGACGATTGAAGCAAAAGGATTTGCTATTCAAATTTATACTGAAGACTTTCAAAACGACTATATAAGTCTAACGGATATTGCTAGATATAAAAGCGATGAACCAAGTGATGTAATTAAAAATTGGATGAGAAGAAAAGATACAATTGAATTTCTTGGTTTATGGGAAAGCTTAAACAACATGAATTTCAATTCGGTCGAATTCGACCGAATTAAATCGGAAGCTGGATATAATTCCTTTACACTGTCCCCTAAGAAATGGGTAGAAAAAACAGACGCAATCGGAATTATCTCAAAAGGAGGAAGATACGGTGGTGCATTTGCACATACAGATATTGCCTTTGAATTTGCTTCATGGATTTCTGCTGAATTTAAGATGTATGTAATTCAGGATTACAAAAGACTTAAGTCAGATGAAAACTCTAAGCTATCATTAGGTTGGAATTTGAATAGAGAAATTTCCAAGATTAACTACAAAATTCATACAGACGCAATCAAAGAATATCTCTTAAAAGATCTTACCAATGAACAGTTGTCTTACAAGTATGCAAGTGAAGCAGATATGCTCAATGTAGCCTTGTTTAACAAGAGAGCTAAACAGTGGCGTGAAGAAAATCCTGAGTTAAAGGGTAATATGAGAGACTATGCAAGTCTGAATGAATTACTTGTTCTTGCAAATATGGAAAGCTATAATGCAATTCTTATTGGTAAAGGTATGGATCAAAAAGAAAGAATGATAGAACTTAGAAAGCTTGCCAGAACTCAGTTGATGTCAATTGAAAAGTTGAACAATACAGGTATTAAGAGTTTAGAGGATAAATCAAAGAAATAGAGAGGTCTGTTATGAGATGGGCATTGAAAATTATCTTATTTCCAATAATATTGATCTTGTCGATACTAATTGCTTTTCTAAAATTTATTATAAAAGTTAGTGGAATGATTTTAGGTATAATATCTTTTCTAGTATTTATTGGAGCAGTAGCTTGCTTTATACAAAAAGATATAACAACAGGAATGGTAGCATTACTGTTAGCATTCTTAATCAGCCCTTATGGACTACCTAAAATTGCACTGTGGATTACAGCATACCTTGAAGTAGCGAAGGATACATTAAAGGAAATATAAGAGATATAAGACGATGGAATATAAATCTATCGTCTTTTTCTATGCCTAAATTTAAGAGAAAGGAGGCGATGATATGAGTATGTATTTATTTGATGAACAACCTATACTGGCTAATAAAGCATTAGCCAGAGAATTAGGCTTAAATGAAGCTCTTGTGCTTCAACAAATAAATTACTGGATTGAGATAAATAAGAAGTCTGGTAACAATTATCATGATGGCAAGTATTGGACATATAACTCAATACGAGCATGGCAAGAAAAAGATTTTGATTATTTAAGTGTTGATACAGTAAAGAGAACTTTTTCTAAGCTTGAAAAAGCAGGCTATCTTTTAGTTGGAAACTATAATAAAGATCCTAGAGATAAAACGAAGTGGTACACAATAAATGACAAGAAATTAGAAGAACTTTATCTTGAACTAAATCAAAGAAAACAAGAGAAAGAAAGAGAAATATTAGAACAAGTAAGTAAAAGTGCTATGCCTAATGCATTAGGGCAAAATGCACTAATGGAAGAGGGAAAAATCAACCAATGCAATGAGGCATTTAGCACCGATGCATTTGATGAAAATCTACCAGTGCATTATGGCAACTTGCATGAACCATTACCAGAGATTACTACAAATAATTCATCAAAGATTACTTCATATATTTCTACAGAGAATTCCTCCCACCTACCCATCTGTGAAAAAGACACATTTTATTTAAGGGACGGAATGGAGGAAGGATGTAAAAAAATAAAATCATATAAATCTTGTTTAGAAGAATTAAGAGAAAGTACAGGATATAACGAACACATGAGGCTAGGTAATAAGATTATTGCTAAAACCTTTGATGAAATAATTAAAGTTTTAGCTGATGTTATGGTATTAAATGCAGAAGATACAGTAACAATAAATCAAACGAAATTACCAGCATATGTTGTTCAAGAGAGATTTAGAGAATTAGATTCTTCGCATATGGAGTATCTTGTAAATGCTTTATCAGAGAACGAATCAAAAATAAGAAATGTAAGAGCATTTATTTTAACGGCAGCATATAATGCACCAAGCAATATGAATGCCTATTATACAGCACTTGTTAGTTATGATATGAGGGAAGGAGGTTACTGATGATAAATGAAGAAATTTCTAATAGAGTAGTTAATATTGAAGTTAATGTCTTAAAGGCAACATATCAAGAAATCTTGAGTCAAGTAAAGAAGTTGCAACAGAGGTCAAAACAACATGGTGGCTTAGATAAACTTATCAAGGCTGAGGGGAATGAGGTCAAACTCAAAGATATGGTTAAGAAAGGTCAACTTGAAGAAATCAATGTTAAAGATGGTGAACTAAAAGAACTAAAAAAAGAGTTGAATAAACATGGTGTTAAATTCTCAGTGATGAAAGATAAGGAGACTGGGATATATTCGGTATTCTTCCAGGCAAAAGATACAAAAGTTATGAATAAAGCTTTTCAAAATGTGCTTTCAAATATTGAGAAGAAAGAGAAAAATAAGGAGTCAATTCATAAAAACATAGAGAAATTTAAGGAGATGGCTAAGAATACTATTTCTAAAGACAAAGTCAAGAATAAACAAAAGGAGCAGAGCCTATGATAGATAAGATACTAAAGGACATCAAAGGCTTATTTAAAGTGCAAGATAAGGCAAAGTTTCTAAAACAGAACATTCCTTATCTTGCATTTTTCTATATTGGAAATATCTTCTCTCATCATGTACGAGTATACACTGGTGGAGATGTAATAGACAAAATATTTCAAGGAATATTAGAGCTTAATACCATGAGCTTTATTCCAAGTATTCATGTGGCTGATATTTTAATGGGCGTTGGAGAAGCTGCTTTAATTAAGTTTGTTGTCTATACCAAAGGTAAAAACGCAAAAAAGTTTAGACAGGGGAAAGAGTATGGATCAGCAAGATGGGGAACGAGAAAAGATATAGAGCCGTATATGGATGAAAAGTTTCAAAACAATATATTGCTGACACAAACTGAGCGATTAACCATGAATGGCAGACCGGCAAATCCAAAGTATGCAAGAAATAAAAATGTTTTGGTTATAGGTGGTTCAGGCTCCGGAAAGACGAGATTTTATGTAAAACCGAATTTAATGCAAATGCACTCGTCATATTGCGTAACAGATCCAAAAGGAACGATAGTCATTGAGTGTGGGAAGATGCTTGAAGATAATGGCTATGAGATAAAAATCTTAAATACCATCAACTTCAAAAAGAGTATGAAGTACAATCCCTTTGCCTATCTCAGAAGTGAAAAAGACATCCTCAAATTAGTGCAGACAATCATTGCAAACACTAAGGGTGAGGGGGAAAAAGCAGGTGAGGATTTTTGGGTCAAAGCCGAAAAACTCTACTATACGGCTCTTATTGGATATATCTTCTATGAAGCTCCAAGAGAAGAAAAGAACTTTGCAACACTCCTTGACATGATAGATGCTTCAGAAGTTAGAGAAGATGATGAAACATATATGAATCCCATTGATAGACTATTTGAAGCATTGGAAAAGAAAGAACCTACGCACTTTGCAGTAAAGCAATATAAAAAGTATAAACTTGCTGCTGGAAAAACAGCTAAGTCTATTTTAATTTCATGTGGTGCAAGGCTTGCTCCTTTTGATATTCAGGAGCTTAGGGACTTGATGAAAGAAGATGAACTTGAGCTTGATACACTTGGAGATAGAAAGACAGCACTCTTTGTTATTATCTCTGATACAGATGATACCTTCAATTTTGTTGTATCTATTATGTACTCACAGCTATTTAACCTACTTTGTGATAGGGCAGATGACGAGTATGGAGGAAGATTACCTGTTCATGTAAGGTGCCTGCTTGATGAGTTTGCAAATATCGGCTTAATTCCAAAGTTTGAAAAGCTGATTGCTACAATCAGAAGTAGAGAAATATCCGCAAGCATTATCTTGCAGGCACAATCTCAGCTAAAGGCAATTTACAAGGATAATGCAGATACCATTGTGGGTAACTGTGATAGTACATTGTTTCTTGGCGGAAAGGAAAAGACAACACTTAAAGAGCTGTCTGAAACACTGGGTAAAGAAACCATAGATCTATATAACACTTCTGAAACCAGATCCAATGCCAATAGCTATGGACTGAATTACCAAAAGACAGGTAAGGAACTGATGAGCCAAGACGAGATAACAGTTATGGATGGCAGTAAATGTATCTTTCAGCTTCGAGGTGTCAGACCATTTTTGTCGGATAAGTTCGATATTACAAAGCACAAGAATTATAAGTTACTTGAAGATTTTGATAAAAAGAATGTGTTTGATATTGAAGACTATATCAAGAGAAAAGGCAAAGTTAAGCTTAATAGAAATACAGTAATTACAAGATTGTAATATTTTTCTGTTATAGCTTTATGTGACAGGGGTAAATTTGGTATAATAGAACAAATTAGAATTTTGTTAGGAGGCGAGGCTCATTGAAAGAATATATTTTGAGTTTAGAAAAAGAATTCTCTTTGATAGAAAATGGCTTTAAAGAGCAAGAAAAAAGAGCATTTGCTGATTATAAATCTAATAATAATGAGCATAGCAAAAAATTAGCATTTTTAGCTTATAAATCCAATGTATATCAAGTTAGAATGTATGGTGTGTTTCTCTTTGGATATTTATCATCAGATGAAGAAATTTTAAGATTTATGAGAGATGAAGTTTCTAAAGACGATAATTGGAGAGTTCAAGAAGTATTAGCAAAGGCATTTGATGAATTTTGTAAGAAAACAGGTTATGAAAATTCACTTTCTATTATTGATGAATGGCTACAAAATAGCAATCCAAATACAAGAAGAGCAGTTACAGAGGGTTTGAGAATATGGACAAGTAGACCGTATTTCAAGGAAAATCCGAATGAAGCTATTGAAAGAATTGCAAACTTAAAAGAAGATGGAAGCGAATATGTAAGAAAATCTGTTGGAAATGCTTTAAGGGATATTAGTAAGAAATTCCCAGAGTTGATTAAAATTGAACTTGATAGTTGGGATTTAGAAAGTAAAGAAATAAAACAAGTTTACAAGCTGGCGAGTAAATTAATTGTATGACAATCCCCAGTTCATCTAACTAAATATAAAACACAAAGACGATAGAAAAATCAAAAATCTATCGTCTTTTTTCATGCCTATTTTCAATTTATATTGCGATCAATAAATAGGAAAAACTCGCAGAGAAGCTAACTAGTATTTCAAATGCCGCTCACTAATATATACACGACAAAATGCTAGTTCCACTAAATATGTTACAGAAAGTAAAGGAGAAAAGATGATAAGGATAAGAAGCCCTACCTAATAGACAATTAAATATACAAATACTTGGCGATTGAAATTAACTTTTCAGTCGCTTTTTTAATTGGAGGAAAAAATGGATAAAGAAATGATTAATATCAATGCCAACCTGTTAAAAGAACCTACTTTTGGAACTTTTACAAGAGGTGATGAAGAGGTTCAAGTTGTAAATTTTGCTCTTTCGAAAGGATATGGAAAAGGTAGAGAATATATCAACTGTGCAGCCTATGGCAATAAATCTGACATGGCTAAGGAATTTTCAGAAGGTGATTTCATTCATGTGTATGGTTACTTCAACAAACGAACTAAAAATGGAAAGACATATAAGAATTTTGTAGTTATGTCTATGAACAAAATTGAAAAGAAAGAAGAAAACGAGGAGGAATAAATAATGGATTTTTTCGTACAAGCAGTTAATGTATTAAAGATTTTGGTAATGGCAGTAGGTGCTGGTCTTGGAGCATGGGGTGTTATTAACCTTATGGAGGGATATGGTAATGATAATCCTGGAGCAAAATCTCAAGGTATTAAACAACTTATGGCTGGGGGCGGCATTGTTCTAATCGGCTTAAAACTAATCCCATTACTTTCAAATGTATTGAAGTAAGGAGAGTAGCCTATGTTTGGTATTTTCGATAAGATAGAGGAATTTTTTAAAGAGCTTCTTCTCGGAGGTATCCAAGCAAATCTTGAGTCAATGTTTATCGACATTAATGATAAAGTCGGAGCAGTTGCAACCGATATAGGAAAGACACCAATGGGATGGAACTCAGAGGTATTTAACTTTATTAAGAGTATCAATGATAGTGTCATTATTCCAATTGCAGGTTTAATCATTACAGCAGTTTTATGTATTGAGCTGATAAATATGGTTATGCAAAAGAACAATATGCACGATACAGATACCTTTGAGTTTTTTAAATACATGATAAAGATGTGGATAGCGGTGTGGTTAGTATCTCATGCCTTTACATTTTCAATGGCAGTCTTTGATGTTGCACAACACCTTGTAAATCAGGCGGCAGGAGTAATCAATACTTCTGCCACCGTTTCAGGTGATCAAATTGTTCAGATGGTTGAGGGATTAAAAGACAAAGGACTTGGAGAACTGGTGATGATACTCTTTGAAACCTCGCTTGTTAAAGTTGCAATACAGGTTATGTCGGTAGTCATTATGCTAGTTGTCTATGGCAGAATGTTTGAGATATATGTTTATTGTTCAGTTTCAGCAATTCCATTTGCCACTATGGGAAATAAGGAGTGGGGACAAATTGGAACAAACTATATCAAAGGTCTATTTGCTATTGGACTTCAAGGCTTATTCTTGATTATATGCTTGGGTATTTACGCAGTTTTAGTAAAGACGATAAAGATAACGGACATTCATGCAAGTACCTTTATGATATTAGGCTATGCATTACTTCTTGGTCTAATGATGCTAAAGAGTGGAACGCTTGCAAAGAGTGTATTAAACGCACATTAAGGAGGATTTTTAATGATAGAAGTAAAGAAAAAGTTGTTTCCTGTTTCAATTATTGCAGTAGGAATTGGAGCATTTGCTATCTCGATTTTTAACAGGAACAAATTAAAGAATTTAGAAGATGAAGTAAAAAGTACAAGAGATGATGTGAAATCTATTCTTTGTTATCAAGAGCAGAAAAATGCACTAATTGAGTCAGAATTAGAAGAGATGAGAAGTGAAGTTGCTTCATGCTATGAACATTTTGAAGCATTTTCAAAGGAAAAAGAAGATGGGAGGTAAGCTATGGGCTATGTACCAATTCCCAAAGATTTAAAAAAGGTAAAAACAAAGGTAGCCTTTAACCTTACAAGAAGACAATTAATTGGATTTACACTTGCTGGACTGGTTGGGATACCAGTCTATTTATTTATGAGAAAGTTCATGCCTAATGATATAGCGATACTGTTTTTAATTGTATCAACTCTTCCAATCTTCTTTGTAACACTATTTGAAAAAGATGGACTTACCTTTGAGAAATATTTTAAGCACATATACCTACACAAGTTTTATCAACCACAGAAGCGAGTGAGAAAGGAGGTTTACCTTGAACAAGAAAAGAAAAATACAGCAAATTCAGTTAGAAAAAAATCAAAAGGTATTAAAGGAAAACAAAAGAAACCTGAAAAAAGAAAAGCTGACTAAGCAGAAGAAAAAAGCTTCTTTAATCGACTTAATATTTAAGAAAGAGCCTAAGAGATATACTGTTGAAGACACAATACCTTATCTGAGAATGCTAAAAAGTGGAATATGCCAGCTTGATGAAAAGCACTATAATAAGTGTATTGCATTTCAGGATATAAACTATCAGCTTGCATTAGAAGAAGATAAGGATTTGATTTTCAATCAATTTGCGAATGTCTTAAACTCTTTTGATCCAAGTGTAGACATTGAATTTTCATATATCAATCAACTTGGAAGAAATAATGAATTAAAAGCTGCTATTCAGATACCGGATAAAAATGATGGTTATGATGATATTCGATTAGAGTTTCGTGAGATGTTAAAAAGTCAGCTTGCAAAGGGAAACAACGGGCTAAAGAAATCGAAGTATATCACCTTTGGAGTGGAAGCGGATAGTTTGGAGCAAGCGACTGCAAAACTTGAGCGACTTGAGATTGATATATTATCAAATCTAAAGAGCATGGGAGTTCGTGCTGAGGGCTTAACTGGAGAAGAAAGATTAAAGGTATTGCATGATATTTTAAATCCAGATAAGCTCTTTTCTTTTTCCTATAAAGACTTAAAACCAAGAGAAAGTACAAAGACTGTTATTGCACCAGATTCTTTTAACTTCGTGCCAAGTAAGTATTTTAAGTTTGGAAAATACATTGGAGCTGTAAGTCATCTTCAAATACTTGCAAGTGAGCTATCGGATAGAATGCTTGCAGAATTTTTAGATATAGATGATAACATCAATATTTCTTTTCATATCAAGGCAGTTGAGCAGACAGAAGCTATTAAAATGGTGAAAAGAAAAAATACAGATATTGATAAGATGAAGATTGAGGAAAATAAAAAGGCAGTTAGAAGTGGCTATGACATGGATATCTTACCAAGTGATTTGATTACCTATGGAGATAATATCAAGATGCTTTTAAAAGACCTCCAGACAAGAGATGAGCGTATGTTTATCGTAACGATTGTCTTTATGAATTTTACAAGGACAGTACAAAAGCTAGATACGACTATTTCTCAGATTTCATCTATTGCAAGTAAGCATAATTGCAAGATTAAACGCTTAGATCATAGCCAAGAGCAAGGTTTTATCAGTGTATTACCTCTTGGCGTAAATAAGATTGAAATAGATAGAGGGTTAACCTCATCATCTACAGCAGTCTTTTTACCATTTACAACAGAGGAGCTTTTCATAAACTCGTCAAATAGCTTGTACTATGGATTAAATGCCTTAAGCCATAATCTTATTATGGCTGATAGAAAAATGCTTAAAAATCCAAATGGCTTAATTTTAGGTACGCCTGGTTCTGGTAAGTCATTTTCTGCAAAGCGTGAAATGGCAAATGCTATTCTTACAACCGATGATGATGTCATTATCTGTGATCCAGAGGGTGAATATGGCAATCTTGTTAAACAGTTCAAGGGGGAAGTCATAAAGGTTAGTGCAAAGAGTAAGGACTATCTCAATCCACTGGATATAAATATGAATTATGGAGATGGTGATGCACCACTTAAGGATAAGGCAAATTTTATTATGTCTATGCTTGAACTTGTGGTTGGTGGTAGTGGACTTACGGCAGAAGAAAAGTCTGTTATAGATAGGTGTTTACCTAGAATTTATGAAAAGTATTTTGAAAATCCAATTCCAGAGAATATGCCTATACTTCAAGACCTTTACAATATGTTAAGAGGGCAAGAAGAAAAGGTGGGAAAGAAACTTGCAACAGAAATGGAAATCTATGTTTCAGGAAGTCTTAATGTCTTCAATCATCAGTCAAATGTAGATTTAAATAAACAGCTTATTTGCTTTGATATTAAAGAACTTGGAACGCAGCTTAAGAAGATAGGTATGCTTGTTATTCAAGACCAGGTTTGGAATAAGGTTTCTCAAAATAGAAATACCGGCAAAAGTACAAGGTATTACATTGACGAGTTTCACTTGCTTTTAAAGGATGAACAGACTTCACAGTATTCGGTGGAAATCTGGAAGAGATTTAGAAAATGGGGAGGTATTCCAACAGGAATTACACAAAATGTCAAAGATCTACTTGCAAGTAAAGAAATTGAAAATATTTTCGACAATACGGATTTTATTCTAATGCTTAATCAAGCAACAGGTGATAGAGATTGGCTTGTTGTAAAGCTTAAAATCTCAAAGGATCAGGAAAAATTCGTTACCAATTCAAGAGCAGGTGAAGGTTTGATTTTCTTTGGAAACACCATTGTTCCATTTGTAGATAACTTCCCTAAAGACACAATCCTATATCAAAAGATGACTACAAAACCTGAAGAAGTGAGGTAGCGTCTTATGAGTAAAAAAAGAAAGCGAGATTTGAATGAAAAGTTAAGGGCAAGAGAAGAGAAAATCATCACAAAATCTGAAACAGATGATGTCCTAGATTATAAAAGAAAAACTGGAGATGATTACAGGGATAAGGTAGTTAAAGAAGAAAATAGGTTTCAAGATAAAATTCACGAGAAGATAAGTAAAAGAACGGATATTACTAGTGAAATAGAAACAAGTAACAAGAGCAAAAATGCTATAAAAAGAAATATTCGAAGTAACAGTTTTCAAGCCGAAGTAGCCAAGTCAGATTATCAAGCAGAGGTTAAAGAAAATCGTATCTATGATCCTTTAGCAAAAGACCAAGATGGTGATGGAGTTATTGACAGATACGATAATGATTTTAGAGACAGTGATGTATCATATGAGCCTTTAGGTAATAAAAAATCCAAACTTCATGAAAAGCAGAAAAGGTCACTTAAAAGAAAGAACTATTCTGATAAGCTCTTTACAAGAAAAGGGGTGGATAAGAAAAAGGAAGATAACACTAAAGCTTCTAAAACTGGTAAAGAAGCCATCAGAGATAGGGAAAAGAAAAATCAGCTTTATAAAAGGTATAACAAGGAAACCTTAGTCGGTGGAAGTGTGATTGGAGCTGCAAAACTTGGTGAGGTTACAAGTGCTTATCTATCATCTGGTAGTGATGAAAATGCATCGGTTGAAGCTGCTGAAAAAGGCTTAGGAAGTTCCTCTAAACTTATTCATGGTGTAAAGAATTATTCGGACAAGAGAAAAAGTAAGAAGCTATATGATTTAGAAAAGAGCGATAGGAAAATCCAAAGTAGAAAATCTAAGCTTCAGTTTAGAAAAAGCATGGACGAGGTAGAGAAGACCGACCAATATAAAAAAGCAAATGCTTATAAAAAGTTTCAAAAGAAGAAACAGATGAAGTCAGCTATCTATAAACAAAATAAGACAAGAATTAGAGATAGAGTTAAAAAGACACTGATGGATACATTCAAGGTATCTAAAGACTTCATCATAAGAAAAGCAAAAGTGGCAGCAATAGTAGTAGCTGCCATAATTATTTTTGGAACTTTTGTATTTAACTTTGCAAGCATGACAATGGGTGGATTTGCTAATTCTACGAGCAGTGTTTTAACAACATCATATTTATCAAGACCAAATGTTTTAACTGAGATTAATCAAAGTTTCTCAAACAAGGAAAATGACTTATATAGTGAGCTTGAAAATGTAGAAAAGAATAATCCGGGATATGATGAATATATCATAAGAAAAAATGGAGATATTGGTCATAATGTTCATGAGCTTTTATCCTATATCACTTCAAGATGTGGTGAAGTAAAGAATTTGTCTGAAGTTAGTAGTATTTTAGATGATTTGTTTAAGACTATGTACCATGTCGATTATAAAGAGGAAATAGAGATAAGATATAAGACTGTAACTGAAACTTACACTGATGAAGATGGGAATGAATATACTGAGAGCCACGAAGAACCGTATGAGTATAGAAAACTCATTGTTACTTTAAGTAAAAGGGAAATGGATAGTGTGGTTCGAGAAGTCTTCGCAAAGTATCCAGATAATTTAAAGCATTATGAAACACTATTCCTTGCACAGGGGAATATGGGTGAAATGTTTGGCAACACGAATCTCATTACTGCAAATGGTGGCATAGGTGGAGGAAAAGAATACGAAGCATCGTCTGATGTTCAAAAGAAAATTGTAAATGCAGCATATATTACTCCATCACCTGGAGCAGGTTGGTGTGCAATGTGGGTTTCTCAGGTTTATCAAAATGCAGGTCTTGGATATATCGGAGGTAATGCTAATGATATGTACCGAAACCATACATTTACTTCTGATAGATCAAAGTTAAAAGTAGGAATGCTTGTAGCAGTTGAAAGTAGCAGTAGTGGTGGACAAGCCGGACTTACTTATGGGCATGTCGGAATTTATATTGGTGATGGTAAGGTAATGGATAATATCGGAGTAGTTAGGGTAACAACCTTAGATGATTGGATTGCAACATTCTGTAAACACCATCCAGTAGGATTTGGATTTCCACCAAACGTACAAAGATAGAAGGGAGTGGAAAATGTGAATAGGGAACTGAATACTGTTAATAAAAAAATTCAAAAATTATTAGATAAGAAGGCTCAGATAGATAAAGATTTAGAGCCTTTATTTATTCGTAAAGAAGAACTATTAGACCAAGAATATGTAGTGATTTGTAGAGAGAACAATATCACTCTTGAGGAATTAGTGAAGATGTTCAAAGAGAAAAAAGAAAAGGAGAAATATAGTAATGAAAAGCAAATTGAAGAATAAGAAAGTATTGGCCGCACTTATTGGAGCAGCGTTACTTTTGGTTTCAATTATAGGTGTGATGACTGTAAATAAGCAGATTGTATTTGCAAAAGATGGAACTGTACTTTCAATGCTTAATCCGATTGAAGCTCTTGCAGAAACGGAAGAGAAATTTGAAGTAAAGATTAGATATGTATTTTCAGACGAGAAAGTATTTAAAGAGGAAATTATAAAAGCGGATAAAGGACAAATCCTTGATAGTGGTGATTTGCCAATGTTACCTGACGATATGAAATTCATTGATGATTTTCTTTATTATGAAGTCAAAGGTGATGGAAAAGATGAGATTATCCGTAAGATTGAAAAGATTGTAAAAGATAAAGCAACTCAGACTGAAAATGAGAAAGATAAAGAAAAGAAGCTTGAGGAAGCAAAACAGGATAAAGCCACTCAAACAGAAGAACCTAAGAAAGATTCATCAGCTCAAACTGATATTACTAAAAATGATTTAGATAAGATGGATAAGGAGTCTAAAGAATTAAAAGAAAAGGTAGATAATCTTAGTAAGGAACTTAAGGATAAAGATAAGCTAAGTGATAAGCAAAAAGATAAAATCAAAAATCTTGAAGATGAAATTGAGTCTTTGGAAAAGAAAATCAAAAAGGACAAGGACTCTGTTGATTCATCGAAAGAAAATATTGAGCTTAAAAAATCTATTGAAGAGTTAGAAAAGAAGACTAAGGAACTACAGGAAAAGCTCAATTCCATAAATAAGATAGGGACTAATTCTAATTCAACTATCTCAAATCCAGTACCGAAAAATAACGAATCTTTTAGCAAATTTATTCCAAGCACACCTATAAATACAGGAAGAGGTAGCGACGCTTCTGGTAATAGTTCAACGCCAACATCTAAGATAGAAAATAAGGTAGAAACTAAGTCGGATAAAAAAGAGGAGAGACAGGAAATCCGTTATCCGAATAAGCTAACACCTAAACAGACTTCAAGTAATGGAGATACGTCTTCTATGGATGGAACAAGCAAGTCAGCAAATACCAATAAAGGAGTAGCGTCAGCACCATCAAAAGCAAGAGGAACCGTTACAGAGAATAAGGATAATGCAAACAAAGATTATCCAATTCACCACAACGATGGTAAAGATAATAAGTCTACGGATATGTATTCAGCAGACGCAAGACAGTTTGTAACTTTTACGACTAAAAATGGGAAGACTTTTCATCTAATCATTAATCATGATGAAAATAGCGAGAATGTAATGCTTTTAACGGAAGTTTCAGAAGACGATTTATTAAACATGGTTGAAAAGAAAGAAACACAAAAGGAGATTGTAAAGGAAGAACCAATAAAAGAAGAACCTAAACCAGTGAAAAAAGAAGAGAGTAGCAATATGGGAACATATTTAATTTTGATTCTTGTTGTAGCTGGAGCATTAGGAGCAGGTTATTACTTTAAGGTTGTTAAAAAGAAAGAGAATGAAGAGCTTGAAGCATTAGAAGATGATGACGATGATTTTTTCTCAGAAGCTGATGAAAGTGAAGAAACATCAGAAATAGAGGTTGAAGAAATCGAAGAAGATGAAGAATAAAATGCATCATAAATTATATGATTTTGGGTGCAAGTTAAAGGCGAGGGAGTATTATCTTTCGCCTTATTTTATTTGAAAGATTGGAGATAATATGGATTTAGTTATTGCAGAAAAACCAAGTGTAGCTATATCAATTGCAAAGGTAATAGGAGCTACAAAAAAGAAAGATGGATACTACGAGGGAAATGGATATAGGGTATCCTGGTGCGTGGGTCATCTGATTCAGATGGCAAATCCTGATAGCTACGATGAAAAGTATGCTAAGTGGAATATGGAAGATTTACCGATTATTCCAAGTGAATATAAGTATGAGGTTTCAAAATCTACTAAGAAACAATTTAGTTTCTTGAAGAAACTATTGAATGATAAAGAAGTAGAGAATGTAATAAATGCTTGTGATGCTGGTCGTGAAGGAGAAAGCATTTTTAGACTTGTCTATAATCAAGCAAATTGTAAAAAGAAGATGAAACGACTTTGGATTTCATCAATGGAAGATAGTGCAATTAAAGATGGTTTCAATAACTTAAAAGATGGAAGTTACTACGATGATTTATTTGAATCCGCCAAGGCAAGAGCGATTGCAGATTGGCTAGTCGGGATGAATATTAGTAGGCTTTATTCTTGCCTGTATAAGCAAAATTATAGTGTGGGAAGAGTACAAACACCTACACTTGCAATGATTGTAAATAGGGATGATGAAATCAGTAATTTCAAGAAAGAAAAATATTATACAGTTGAGCTTTCTTTAGATAAATTTTCACTTTCTACAGACAGAATTGATGACAAGACTACCACAGAGCAGCTTATCAATTTAGTAGGTAATTCCATAGAAATTACTGATGTCTTTCAAAAAGAAAAGATAACAAAGCCTGAGTTACCTTTTGACCTTACAACACTTCAAAGAGAATGCAACAAGTATTTTGGATATAGTGCGAAACAGACACTTGATTATGCTCAAAGTCTTTATGAGAAGAAGTTTATAACATATCCAAGAACTGATAGTAGATTCCTGACTGAAGATATGATTACAAGCGTCATTAATAATATCTTAGGCAAGAATGACTTTGATACTGAAAGAATTAAGATAGTGTTTAATTCTAAAAAAGTTACGGATCACCATGCGATTATACCAACAATCAGCTCATTAAAAGAAGATATTTCAACTCTTCCAGAAAGTGAAGCAAAGGTATATAGACTTATATTAAATAAACTTCACGCAAGTGTTGGATATCCTTTAGTAGAAAATACTACAAAAATTGTTGCTGAGTTTGATGGTTTTGAATTTAGTAGTAGTGGCAAAGTGATTATTGATGAGGGATTCACTAAGTATTTAAAAGAATATAAAACTAAGAAAACTGAAGATACATTACTACCAGGTGTAAAGGTAGGCGAAGTATTTGAGATAAGAAATAAAGAAGTAAAAGAGAAATATACATCACCACCTAAGCATTTTACGGAAGATACACTTTTAAAGGCTATGGAAGTAGCGGGTAATGACGCCTTAGAAAAAGGCATTGAGGTAGAAAGAAAAGGACTTGGTACACCGGCAACTCGTGCAGGTGTTATTGAAAACTTGATTTTCAAAGGTTTTATCGAAAGAGATAAAAAGAATCTAATTGCAACCAATAAAGGAATTAGTTTGGTGACTATTGTTTCAGATACTTTTAAATCGGCAGAAACTACTGCTGAATGGGAAATGAAACTATCTGATATTGCTAATGGAAAGGCGAATAAGGATGATTTCTTAAAATGTATTGAGAATGAAATAAGAGAAACAGTAGGGATATATCGTAAATAATTTTTAGGGGAATGAGAGCTAATCTTGTTCCCTTATTTTATTGGAGGTGATTAAAATAGATGAGCTAAATGTATTAGAACTGTTTGGTGGTATAGGTGCCATTAGAAAAGCTTTAATAAGGCAAAAAATATCTCATAAGACGGTGGATTATGTAGAGATAGATAAGAATTGTGTTAAAAGTTATAATGCACTTTATGGCGAAGAATTTGAGCCTAAGAGTATAGTAGATTATCATCCGCCAGATGAAAGAATAGATTTACTAATGCATGGTAGTCCATGTCAAGATTTTAGTCGAAGTGGCTTAAAGAAAGGTGGCACAAAAGGTAGCGGTACAAGAAGTAGTCTTCTTTTTGAAACAATACGAATAATAGAAGAAATGAATATAAAGCCCAAGGTTGTGCTTTGGGAAAATGTAAAGGGAGTTCTCGATAGAAATTTGAGAACTTCCTTTTTTCATTACTTAAAAGAAATGGAGAGACTAGGATATGAGAACAAATATGAAATTCTAAATGCTATGGAGTTTGGAATACCACAGAAAAGAGAGCGTATCTTTGTTGTAAGCATCTTGGGGAATAATTCTTTTGATTTTGCCAAGCTCGAAAAAACACAAGCAAGGGATATATCTGAATTTCTTGAGAAAGACACTTCAAATCTTTATGAAGTAAGGCAAGAGTCAATGCTTCGATATATAAGAGGAGAGCCTAAAAATAATAATTTTAGAGGAAGACTTAAAGTGATAGATAAGTTTGCCTACACAATTTCCACCAAGCAAGTGCGTATTCCTAATTCAGGAATTATTGATTTAGGTAATGGCAAATATAGATATTTAACTGAGCGAGAGTGTTTTAGACTTATGGGTTTTGATGATGAAGACTTTAACAAGCTAAAAGCAATTTATCCAGGAAGAAAAGGTAAATTATCGTCAATACTATATAAACAAGCTGGAAATAGCATTGTCGTGAACGTGTTAGAAGCAATATTAAAAAATATCTATCATATAAAATAAGGTTCGTGTGGGGTATAATATAGATAAATTGAATTTTGGGTGGTGATAATATTGGATTTATTCTCAAAAGTAGAAGTAAGTGCTTATTTAGAAAAAATTAAAACAAAAATGGAAGATGAAATATTGAGTCTTTCTGACGAACAAGTAACTACAATTGATATTGATGAGTGGCGTGAATATTATTATTCTAACTATCAAATTGAACCAATTTTAATCTATGTAGATCAGGCAGAATTAGATATATCTGAAGTTAAAATACAGGAATATAATATATGGTCTAAATATGACCCTTATGAGCAAGAATATTTTCTAGTAGATGGGTATAAGATAACATTTAAAATTCCATTTTATGGAGAAAGTGAGTTATTTAACTTACGCCCTTCATCATTTATTTTGAGTAGGTTTGTGGCTGATAAAATTGTAAGTCCAAGAAATGATAACCCTGGTTATTTATTTTATGCTTCTCAATATAAGAGAAATGATTTGAAAGGTAAAGAAGATATTAGAACATTTGTAATTGAAGAGTTTAAAAGTGGTTTTAGAAGCTATTTAACAATGATTGAAAATGTAAATAACGATATTAAAGGTTTTAATGTGGGGTTAGAAAATTTAGTAAAAAGCAAATTAGAATTAAGAAAAAATAAAGCTAGTGATTTTGATAATATTAAAAAAGCCTTACAAATTCCAATGAATTTAAAAGCAGATGCTCCTAATATAAGACCATTGCCTTTGAAAAAAATTCGTAAAATTATCAAACCCAAAACTAAAAATGTATTTGCAGAACCAGAATATTGTATTTCAGATTCAGACTATAACAATATCTTAAATATTATTCATAATGCATGTTCAACCATGGAAGCAACCTCACGAACCTTTAATAAAAATAACGAGGAAGAACTCAGAGATTTTATAATATCAACCCTGGGGACTCATTATGTTGATAGCGTGACTGGAGAAACATTTAGAAAAATAGGCAAAACAGACATTCATGTAATATTTGAAAATAAATCAGCATTTATTGGTGAATGTAAAATATGGCATGGAATTAAAAAGTTTACAGATGCAATTGAACAAGTTTTTGGATACTCTACTTGGAAAGATAGAAAAATATCGTTGATTATTTTCAATAAAGATAATAAAGATTTTAATAGTATTCTTGATGTGATTGAAGATTGGATAAAAGCGAATACAAAAAATGCAACGAAAGAGAATGCTAATATGTGGAAGTGTCTAATACACAGAGAAGAAAGCAACTCTGATATTCAGATAGCAATACAGGTGTACGATATATCCATATAATATATACAAATATATATCAAATACAAAGGCGATAGAAATATCGTCTTTTTTAGTGCAAAACATAAGGAGGTAAAGATGAGAACAAATGATTTTTACAACATAATTGAGCTTGTAAAAAGAGATGTTTTAGATAGTGAAAGAGAATATCTAAAGCTCTTAAAGGTCATTGGAAATAATCAAAGATATGACTTTTTAAGTCAACTTAGTATCTATGATAAAAATCCTAATGCAACTGCTTGTGCAAGCTTTGATATGTGGAGAGAAAGATTTAATCGAACTGTTATGAGAGGGCAAAAAGGGATACCTATTCTAAATGACAGTAATGCTTTCCAAAAGGTAGGATATATCTTCGATATTAGTCAGACGGTATCGATGGATAGAAATGTTAATGAAGTGGAACTATGGTCTTTTGATAGAGAAAAGCATGAAAATGCATTAAAAGATATGATTGAGCTGCAAGGGTATGATTCAAGTGAAAACCTATCAGAGAATCTATATTCTCTTAGCAGAATATACGCAGATGAAAGCATATATGAGCTTGCGAATAATCTGAGGATTGCTGATGAAGATAGAAACTCATTTGTAAATTTTATGAGAAATTCTATTAGCTTTGCAATTTCAAATAGAATTAATCTGGATTATCCTATTCCAATGGATAACTTACAAGAAAATTTTAAGTACCTAGATAGAATTTCTTTAATGAGTGTTGGTAACTGTATTTCCAATGCTTGTAGCAATATTATTGAAGCTACGATGGTTAGAACAAGAAATTTATCTGTCAATTACGACCTGACAAAGAGTATAGGTGCTGATTATAATAAGCTTAACGAAAATAATAAAGAATTAGGAGGTATGGAGAATGCTATTCGATCAAATGACGAAAGAGATGATAATGACAGAAACCGAATTTTCAGGGATGGAGAATACGGACGAGATAATTTTGATAATCAAAGAGAAGACTTTGAACAATCTGGAGGAAGAGAAGAAGTTCATGGAAGAATTTCCGAATCCGATTTACGCAGTGATGAGATTGGACTTTCTAACAGAGAGCAGCGAGGAGAAACACTATCAAATGCTAATAGACCTTTACAAAGAGAAGAGCCTAGTGAAACACTTGATGGAAGTTCAAAAGAGAGCCATCGACTTTATGAGGAAGGAAAAGCCGAAGATGATGGAAGCATGGAAAATAGAGAGCGAAACGAATCCAGAATACAAGGCAATGATTTCAGCCTTGAAAGAGATGACAATCAAGGAAATAGTGGAAGCTTAGAAAATAGCATTGAAAAAACAAACGAGGGAGCAGAAAATGCTTCCTTTTTCTATTCTAAAGAAGATCCATACAATTTAATGACTGATGAAATGCTTGAGCGTGTTCCAAAACTTTATGACCAAGAACATACTGATCTGGCAGATACTCAGGTTCATGCAGCATATATCATTCCATTTAGAAGCAATTGGACATGGTATATGACGGAATATGATAGGGAAACAGGCGATGCATTTGGTCTTGTTTTAGGAATTGAACCAGAGTGGGGATATTTTAATATTCATGAGCTTGAAGAACTGAATGCTCAAAGACTTATTTTAGAAGATTTTCCAAAGACTTTTAGAGAACTTAAAGATAGAGAATTAAAAAAACAGATGGATGAACATGAGCTTCAAATGGTCTTTAATGGGGAACTCAGTTTTGAAGATCAAGTAATTCCTAAAGAAGCTAGCAATCAAGTAATAGATAAATTTGAAGAAGAATTAAGCCCTAATTTTGCTGAAGAAGTTGGCTCTATTATGGAAGAATACGAAGTAGAAAGAGATGTTGCAATTAGCAGACTTGCCACTAGTAAATTAGAAGAAGCTCTTCAAGGAACAAACATTGGGATTGATGATTTTAATTTTGAACAATTAGAACAGATTATGAGTGCTATAAAAGAGTATGACTTTTATGGAAATGAAATTACTGAGATTGCAGATCCTAAACTTCCTGTATGGAAGATGGAACATTTAAAATGGCTTATTGATGATTGGAACAAAGGTCTGGATGGTGTTACATCAGAAAAGATAAAATATCTGAAAGAGTTAGACATTGAACTTGCTAAGTTTAATGTGCTTAAAGGTTATCTAATGAATGATGAAGTAAGCATAAGTCAAATTGAAGAATTTAAGGATAACATTGACTTTGTTACGATGAGTGAGTTTGTTGATAGCCTTAAAGATTACGCATATAACAATCAGAATGAGAAAATAGCAGTTAAAGTCGGCAATGAATTTATACTTGCAAGTAAACAAGATAGCTTAGGGATTAATATTGAAGATACTGGAAGAAAAGTAGAAGTTGATGGAATAGAATATTCACTTAATCGAGGAGTAGATTTTAAGGAAAGCACAAAGGTTGATACTTTAATTGATATTGGAAAATATGAAGCATATAAGATTGCTGATTATGTTGTAGAAGCCAGTCAAGTTGAAGCAAAACAAGAGACACTTTTTGATTACCTTAATCCAGAAGAAGATAAAGAAAAATCATTAGACTTATCTGTTGGGAAAACGGTCTACATGGATCATGAGGCATATAAGATTGATGATGAAGTGAGCTTTAATGAGATTCTAAAAAAGAATGATTTAAGACTTGCTCCTCTAAGAAATGGTAATCATATGATGCCTATAGTAAGTTTTGCAGATGATAAAGAGCTATTAGAAAAGATTAGCTTTGATAGACCTAAGCTACTTGTTGGAGACGAAGTTCACTATAAAGATAAAGACTACACTATAACTCGCTTTGACGAGATGGGTGGTGGTCTTAAGACTGTTACAATAAAAGATAATGTTGAGTATCTTGGAGGAATGATTACGGGTTCGGAAGTTATTCCGTATAGATTAGAAAGTGATTTAGAAAGACTTTTTGGACTTGAGGAAAAGAAACAAGAAATAGTATCAAACTTTAGAATTACAGAAGATATTTTCCTTGATAAACTTATTCCAAGTGAAAGGTTAAATAATAACCTTGAAGCCATTTCAATGCTTAACAGGATAGAAAAAGGTGAAAGGGATTTAGATATTACAGCACAGGAAACTTTAGCTAAATATGTTGGGTGGGGAGGACTTTCCGATGTCTTTGATGAAAGTAAAGACGGACAATGGAAAGAAGCTAGAGCTTTCTTAAAAGAAAATTTATCACCATCAGAATATGAGGCTGCTAAGGAATCTATCTTAACAGCTTTTTATACGCCTAAAATTGTAATTGATGGAGTATATAAGACACTTTCAGAAATGGGATTCAAGAGTGGAAATATCTTAGAACCATCTATGGGAGTTGGAAATTTTATCGGTAATCTTCCAAATGAAATGAACGAGTCAAAGTTTTATGGAGTTGAGCTTGATTCTGTTAGTGGTAGAATTGCAAAGCTTCTTTATCCTGAAAGCGATGTACAAGTTAAAGGATTTGAAGAAACAAGTTTTTCAAATAATTTCTTTGATGTGGCAATTGGGAATGTTCCGTTTGGTGAATTTAAGGTTAATGATAGGGAATACAATCGTAATAACTTCCTTATCCATGACTATTTCTTTGCTAAATCCATTGATAAGGTGAGAAACGGTGGTGTTATAGCCTTCATTACATCATCTGGAACTATGGATAAGAAAGACGAAAGCATCCGTAAATATATAAATGCAAGAGCAGAGTTTTTAGGTGCAATAAGACTTCCTAACGATACCTTTAAGGGTGTTGCTGGTACAGAAGTAACCTCAGATATTATCTTCCTTAAGAAAAGAGATAGTGTACTTGAGCGTGATGATGACTGGGTTCATTTAGCGGAAGATGAAAATGGCTTAACTTACAATAAATACTTTGTAGACCATCCTGAACAAGTATTAGGTTCTATGCGTGAAGTTAGTGGTAGATTTGGAAAGACTTTAACTTGTGAGCCGATAGCCTTTTTAGGACAAGAGAATAATATGGAGTCTCTTAAAGACCGTATTGAAATAGCAGGTGAAAGAATATCAAAAGATGCGAAGTATGAAGAGATAGAGCTACTAGATGATGAAGTAACCTCAATACCCGCAACCGATGATGTAAAAAACTTCTCTTATACCTTGATTGATGATGAGGTATATTACAGAGAAAATTCACTTTTCATTAAGAGAGAAGTATCAGACAAAAACAAGGAAAAGATTAAGAATTATCTTGAATTAAATGACGCACTAAAGGATGTGATATACAAGCAAAAAGAAGATTTTAGTGAAGCTGAAATTAAAGAGTCTCAGGATAAATTAAACGCTGTTTATGATAACTTTTCTAAGAAACATGGTTTTGTTAATAATTTAAGTAACACCAGAGCTTTAAGAGAGGATAGTAACTTCCCACTGGTATCTTCTATCGAGATACTTGATGAAGAAGAAAACTTCAAGGCAAAAGGCGATATTTTTTCTAAACGAACTATCACAAAAGCGAAAGTTATTGACCATGTGGATTCTTCACTTGAAGCATTGGTACTATCTATTTCACAAAAAGGTTATGTAGATTTTGATTACATGACAAATCTAACGGATAAGGATAGAAACACTCTTATAGAAGAACTTAGAGGAGAAATCTTTCTAAATATTAGGGAGAAGAATGTTAGTTTTAATCAGAAGCTTTCTTTTGACTTGGAAGATGGTGATTTACCATTTGCTTGTAGCGATGAGACTAACTCCTCTAAGTATACCTATGTAACGAAAGATGAATACTTAAGTGGAAATATTAGAGAAAAAATAGGTATTGTAGATAGTTATATCGATAGGTTACGACAAGTAGAACGAATGCTTCCAGAAGAAAGTGAAAACGAAAGAAAAACACTTGTAAACGAACTAAGCAGACTGGAATATCAAAAAGCAGAACTTCAAAGAGTAATGCCAAAAGAACTTGAAGCCAGTGAAATCAATGTAAGGCTTGGTGCAACATGGATTCCTCCTAAGGATATTGAAAGATTCATATTTGAAACATTAAAGACTCCAGGATATGCAAGATGGGATATTAAAGTCAAATTTTCACATTTAACCAGTGAATGGAATGTTGAAGGTAAGAGCAAAGACAGGGGAAATGACCTTGCAGAAATGACTTATGGTACAAGCAGAGTAAGTGCCTATAAGCTTATTGAAGATGCTCTAAACCTAAAAGAAACAAAGGTGTTTGACCAAATTCTCAATCCAGATGGTTCAAAGACTTCGATACTAAATAAAAAAGAAACTATGCTTGCGGGGCAGAAACAAGAGCTTATAAAAGAAGAATTTAAGAACTGGATATTTAATGATCAGGATAGAAGAAATAGACTTGTAAAAGCCTATAATGAAAAATTCAATTCTATTCGTAATCGTGAATATGACGGATCAAATTTAAGCTTTGATGGAATGAGTACAGATATTTCGCTTCGTCCACATCAAAAGAATGCAATTGCAAGAATACTTTATGGTGGAAATAGTTTACTTGCTCATGTTGTAGGAGCCGGCAAGACTTTTGAAATGGTGGCAAGCTCTATGGAAGCTAAGAAACTTGGAATGTGTACTAAGTCATTGTTTGTTGTGCCAAATCATCTTACAGGGCAAATTGGTCGTGAATTTATGCAGCTATATCCATCAGCAAATATCATGGTGGCAGATAAAAAAGACTTTGAACCAAAGAATCGAAAGAGATTTATAGGGAAAATTGCCACAGGTGAATATGATGCAGTTATTATTGGGCATAGTCAATTTGAAAAGATTCCAATGTCTAAGGAATATCAACAAAAGCACATTCAAGATCAGATTGATGAGATTATCAATTATGTAGAAGAGTACAAGCATGATAGAAATCAAAATTTTACAGTAAAAGAGCTTCAAAAAACCAGAAAGAAATTAGAAACAAGGCTTGAAAAGTTAAATGATGATTTCAAAAAGGATGATGTTATTACTTTCGAAGAGCTTGGCGTAGATAAGCTGATTGTTGATGAGGCACATAACTATAAGAACCTATATCTTTATACAAAAATGAGGAATGTTGCAGGTATTGGGCAATCAGAGGCTTTTAAGTCATCAGATATGTTTATGAAATGCCGATACATGGATGAAATGACTGGTGGCAAAGGAATTGTATTTGCGACAGGCACTCCAGTATCAAACTCAATGACAGAGCTTTATACTATGCAAAGATATTTACAGTACGACACTTTAAAAAAGAATGGACTAGAGCATTTTGATTCATGGGCTTCAACTTTTGGAGAAACACAATCTGCTTTTGAATTATCTCCAGAGGGAACAGGTTACCGAGTTAAGACTCGTTTTTCTAAGTTTTATAACCTACCTGAGCTTATGAGTATGTTTAAGGAAGTAGCCGATATTCAAACCGCAGATATGCTCAATCTTCCTGTTCCAGAAGCTCATTCTAAAGTCATTAAAACTGAACCAAGTGAAGAGCAAAAAGAAATACTAAAGAGCTTGTCTGAAAGGGCTGATAAGGTGCGTAATAAGTCCGTAGAGCCTGAAGACGATAATATGCTTAAGATTACTAATGATGGTAAGAAACTTGCCTTAGATCAGCGTTTAATCAATCCATTACTTCCAGATGATGAAAACTCAAAGGTGAATGTATGTGTTAAAAATGTATTTTCTATTTGGGATAAGACAAAAGAAAAAAAATCAACACAACTTCTATTTTCAGATATGTCTACACCAAAAGGTGATGGCAGCTTTAATATCTATGATGATATTAGAGATAAACTTGTAGATTTAGGAATACCAAAGGAAGAAATTGCCTTTATTCATGAAGCCAATACTGATAAGCAAAAAGATGAACTCTTTGCAAAGGTAAGAAAAGGTGAAATTCGTATTTTAATGGGTTCTACTCTGAAGATGGGTGCTGGTACAAATGTGCAAAATAAACTAATTGCAATGCATGATTTAGACGTACCATGGAGACCGGCTGACCTTGAGCAAAGAAGTGGTAGAATTGTTCGCCAAGGAAATGAAAATAAAGAGGTTAATATTTACCGTTACATCACTGAGAATACCTTTGATGCGTACCTTTGGCAGACGATAGAGAATAAGCAGAAATTTATTTCACAGATTATGACCTCAAAGACGCCTGTTCGTGTGGCAGAAGATGTGGATGAAAGTAGTCTGAACTATGCTGAGATTAAAGCTCTTGCTACTGGTGATCCAAAAATAAAAGAGAAGATGGATTTGGATAATGAGGTTACGAAACTTAAAATGCTTGAAGCAAACTATAAGTCTAACCGTTACAGATTAGAGGATAAGGTGGCTAAAAACTATCCTGAAGAAATAGCAAGGACTGAAAAGCTAATTGAAGCAGTGAAAAAAGATATTGAAAATGTTGAACCACAAGGAAGTGGTGAAAATAAATTCACTTCTATCACGATTAATGGCGAGATAATTCGAGATAAAAAGATAGCTGGAGAAAAGCTCTTAGAAGCGATTAAAGGTGTAAAAATTAATGAAAGCAAGGTCATAGGACAGTACCGAAATATGGACTTAGAGGTAAGCTATAACTTCTTTACCAATGAGCATAATTTCACTTTAAAAGGTGCTACAAACCATTCAGGAGAACTTGGTACAAGTGCAGATGGTAATATCACAAGACTTGATAATGCTATTGATAAAATGCCAGAAAAGTTAAATCGTCTTGAAGAAAAACTTGTTAGCACAAAGGAACAACTGGAAAATGCCAAAGAGGAATTGAAAAAGCCTTTTGAAAAAGCAGATGAGCTAAAGACAAAAGTATTAAGACTTGCAGAATTAAACAAGCTACTTGATATGGGAGAAGTAGAAGAAAAAGAAAATCTTAATCCATTACTTGAAGATGTAAAGAGGGCTATTGTAGATTTTTGTAAAAGGGAATATGAAGATGCTAGTTATACCTATGAAAATTTTAGTAATCTATTTCCTGACCTTGCTCATATTGGAATTGCATATACTACTACACCAGATGAAAAGCATGAAATTCAATATGAAATTAGCTTAGAAGATTTTACAGCTACTCAATATATCAATGGAGAACCAATTACAAAGATTGATTATCTCAAAGACCTTGGAAGTGAAGAAAAAGCGTTGGAATTTCTAAAACAAGAAATGAAATATGGAGACTTTGGAGAGTTTGTATCTATTGATGATAATGACCTTGAAAAAGTATTAGGTCTTGAAAGAGATGACGATGGTAATATCTATGATCCGCTTGCAAAAGATTTGGACAATGATGGTGTGCCAGATAGATACGATAATGACTTTAGAGATAGTGACTATTTTGAAACTACTTATGATGTAGAGGATAATATTCACACAAGGGCAGAAAGCAAAGAAAAGGTATCTGAAAAACCATCTATTTTAGGGCAAATTAAGTCATATCAGTCACAAGAAAAACAAGCAGAAACACGAGAAAATAAATCAAAAGAACACGATGAACGTTAAGGGGGCTTACTTTAAGCTCCTTTTCATTTTTAGTAGAAAAATGGAGGTATATTATGAACTACAAAGAAATGAGAAATACACTAGAACACATGGCAAACGAAAATCACGAAGATTTTGCAAAGGCACTAATTAGTTTTGAAAAAGGAATCAATGATAAAGATGCCTTGGACAAGTTATACCAGGAGTATATGGATAATGACAGTATGAGCTTACTTAATGATGAGTTTGATTATTTGATTGATGAACTTAGAGAAAATGGACAGATTAAAGAAAGTGCAGCAATCGAAAAAGAAGATAATAATCTGGTGAACATTGTTGGGAATGTCGTAGGTGAGATTGAAACAATTGATAGAGAAAATAAAAATGGAGAAGCCTTTAAAGTAATTAATTTCTTAGTTGTATCAAAAGATGATGAGGGAAATAAGATTTACACTAATTGCTCAGCTTATGGAGATAAGGGAGATATTCCAAAGGATTTTAAGCGAGGAGACTTTGTAAAGCTGTTTGGTCAGGTAAGAACATCCATTGACGATAATGGAAAGGAACATACTAATGTTAGAATTCTATCATCTAAACTTTTAAAAGCAAAGGAACAGATGAAAAACCAAGAAGAAAAGAAAGAATCTGTACTTGGGGCAATAAAAAAATATAAGGCTGAAGAAAAAGCAAAACCTGTAGAAAAGAAAGAATCTTCAAAGGAAACTGAGAGATAAGATATGTCGGTGTGGTCTTCGGGCTGCACCGATTATTTTTTTGTAAAATAAGTTCGAGAAAAAAGAAGATAATACTATTAAAAGTTCTATTATTATGCTATAATAGAAACGATATGATATTAAAATGGATAAAACTGGAGGATAATCATGTCAAAACTAAGCTATAAAAAATTATTTAAGAAATTAATAGATATAGAAATGAAGAATACTGAGCTTATGGATAAAGCAAAAGTAAGTAAAAGCACATTCTACAAAATAAAAAATGGCGAAAATGTTACTACTGATGTATTGCTAAGAATATGTGATGTATTAGAATGTGATATTTCAGAAATTGTAGAGTGTGTAGAAATTGAAGATAAATGAAAATAAAGATATATGAAAAAATGGGAAGGTGGTTTAATAATGGGAAACTCAATATTAAATAAAGCTAGATATAGTAGCAATAATACAGATGAGTGGTATACAGATTATAAAACGATAGAAAATGAAGTGAACCATTATGAATCTCAATTCAATGGAAAAAAAGTTTTGTGTAATTGTGATGATCCTTACGAATCTGCTTTTGCAAAATATTTCCTTAAAAACTTCAATCGTTTCAAGCTTAAAAAACTTGTATGTATATCATATGCAAAGTCGTCGATGCATTCTAGTGAAGATGGCAGAGGGCTTCTACTTGAAGTGGATAAAATGCCATATTTTACTGAGGGCGATTTAAATAATGACAAGATATTTGAAGCTTTAAATAGTAATGGGAATATTAAAACGTTAATTGGGGATGGTGATTTTAGAAGTCAAGAATGTATAAATTATTTAATCGATTCTGATATCGTTGTAACCAATCCACCTTTTTCTAAGTTTACAGAATTATTTTCATTAATTACAAAATATGACAAACAATATTTATTGATTAGTAATCAGAATGCAATAACATATAAAGAAATTTTCCCTTATATAAAGAATAATAAGGCTCGTGTGGGATATCATTTTGGAGATATGGCATTTAGGGTACCAGATGATACAGAACCTAGGAAAACAAGATTTTGGGTAGATGAATTTGGACAAAAATGGCGAAGCTTAGGAAATGCAATGTGGCTGACGAATTTAGAAGTTTCCAATGATAGTGGTAAAAAACTAGTTTTAACCCATAGCTTCAAAGAAGAAAACTATCCAAAGTATGATAATTTTGATGCAGTTCATGTATATAGAGTTTCAGAAATACCGATGGATTATTATGGAATAATGGGCGTACCTCTTACATATTTGAAATATCACAATGACAAGATGTTTGAAATTGTTGGGGAGGCAAATCATGGTTCTGATAATGAATATGATCTTTTTAAACCACAAATAAATGGAAAAGAAACATTTAAACGAATATTGATTAAAAGACGAAAGCGAGACAAAAGAATGGAATTTAGAATACTTGATTTATTTTGTGGTGCTGGAGGAATGTCTTATGGAATGCATAAGAATAGCCACTTTGTAACAAAAGTTGCGTTAGATATTAATGAAAAATTGGCACAGACATTTAAGGAGAATATTCCTGAGTCAGAATTGATTATTGGAGATATACAAGATAAGGCGATTAAGAAAAAGATAATAAATCTCTCTAAGAAGAATAAAGTAAATATGATCATTGGCGGACCTCCATGCCAGGGATTTTCCTTAAAGGGTAAAAAATTAGGCTTAGATGATCCTAGAAACTTTTTATTTATAGAATATCTACATTTGGTTCAGGAACTTAAGCCTCTAGTTTTTGTAATAGAAAATGTAAAGAGTTTAATGTCTACATCTAACGGATGGTTTAAAAATCAAATTATAAGTGAGATAAAAAAATTAGGTTATGAAGTTAGTGTAGGTATAGTTAGAGCAAGTGACTATGGAGTTCCACAAAATAGGGAGAGAGTTATATTTCTGTGCAGCAAAAATAAAGCAATTTCTTTGCCAGAGCCAACAGTTAAAAAACCTACAACAGTTAGAGATGCTATCGAAGATTTAGCATATTTAAATTCAAATGAAGGTGATTTTGAACAAAGTTATATTACTGAAGCAAAAACAGAGTATCAAAAGCTCATGAGAAAAGATAGTGATAGGTTATATAATCATAAGGCTTCTAATCATTCTGAAATTGCAATTCATAAGCTTAGCATGATACCACCAGAAAAAGGTAAAGAATATTTGCCTGAAAATCTTTTAGGAAAGCAAAAATTTAATTCAACATGGGGGAGATTGAAGTGGGATGAGCCATCTCCAACTATAGACACAAGATTTGATGCTGCATCAAATGGTACAAATAATCATCCGTTTTTGAATCGCTCTATTACACCTAGAGAAGCTGCCCGAATTCAGTCATTTGATGATAGATTTATTTTCTATGGTAATAAAGTTGATATTAGAACACAAATTGGTAATGCGGTGCCACCACTTATGGCAAAGGCTATTGCCGATCATATATATGAAAATTTAGTCAATAATGAGAGTGAGGTAATTGAAAATGAATAATCAAATGGCTTATTTAGTAGGTATGATATTAGGAAACGGAGAAGTGCAAAGAGATGTTAATAGCACTACGATTACGATAGAAATACCACATAAGAATTTAAGAGATGATGAAGGGCTAGAAGTTTCGGTATATGTAAAAAGTAGTTTAGCTGATATTAGAAGCGTTATCGAACCACTTTTAGGACATTCCTTGCCTATTTCACAAACAAAAAGTGTAACAAGGGTGTCTTTTACAAAGCCTAATGAAGATTATACAATGAGGGAAATTTTAAGATTTATTGGAAATGGAATTCATCACTCAACAATGACAATGAATGATGAACTATTTAATATGTCTACTGACGAAAAGAAAGAGTTACTTAGAGGAGTGGCAGATGTAACAGGATACATTAGGAAAAGTAATATTGCATTTGGACAAGATGGTTGTCATAGAGTATATATTGAGATTCCAGGAAATTGGCAATTTGTTATAGATATAGCTAATATGTTGAAAACATTAGATATACCAGTGCAAACAATAGATTTTGGACATCCGAATTTTAGAGATTCTAATTTAAAAAAATACAACGAAGGAAAACCTAATTATTGGAAAAAGGAACATCAAGTAAAGATATGGGCAAATGAATTTTTGCCTATAGGATTTAACATTGTTCATAAGCAAAGGGCGTTAGAAAGATATGCTGAAGAACTGCTTGACTATTTAGATGAAGAAAAAACACATCAATTCTACTGGGAAAAACCTGTTAGATTAAGGAATAAGCCTATTCATCCTATGGAAAATGATGATAGCTTGCCTGAAAAAATAAGAGGCAAGCATTTTGACTCATGGACTCAATTAGCAAAGGAGTTGGGATATGGCGAATAATGTAAGAAGTGAATTTGATCTATATCCTGGCATGTGCAGATGGTTAGATACATACCTTAAAGACAAGTTTAAAAATAAAAGATGCGAAGTGTTTGTGTTAGATTGTCATTCTGTATATTTGGATTCAATTTTAGATAAATATGATGTAATACAATATTATCCACAGGTTGTTGGATTGAAAATTGAAATTGATGTTTTAGGAATTGTAAGATGGAAAGATAGAGCTGAAATCTATCTGGTTGAAGCAAAAAAGACAGCTTTAAATCTTCAAAACTTAGGGCAATTATTGATATATTGTAAACTTTGCAATCCTGAGGAAGCGTATTTATTATCTTCTGGCGGTTTAGGTAGCTTGAAAAAAGTTTTAAATAATTTAAATAGGGAAGACCTTCTTGATTATGGAAGCGGAAAAAGAATTAAAAAAATTAAGGTTGCCAGATGGGATATAACTAAAGAGGGGATAGATAATCATTCTATTGTGCCTAAAATTTAGAATTTATTATTTTTGAAAAAGGGGTGATTTTAGAATTATGTTTGATAATGGTTGTGAATGGATAAGATGTGATTTTCATCTACATACAAGGAAAGACAAAGAATTCAAATATACAGGGGAAGACAACTCATTTGTTAGCGATTATGTAAATAAACTGGAAAGTGAAAAGATAAAGATTGGAGTAATAACTAATCATAATAAATTTGACTTGCAAGAATATAAAGCTTTGAAAAAAGCGGCAAATAAAAAAGATATTTTCATTTTGCCAGGAGTGGAGTTATCAGTTAAAGATGGTAAAAATGGCGTTCATACACTTATAGTATTTAATCCAGAAGACTGGATTAAAAATGGCGAAAACCATATTGACAGTTTTTTGACTGCTGCTTTCCAAGGAATAAGTAATCGAGAAAATGAAAACACATGCTGTAACTTTGATATAAATACCTTACTAGTAGAACTGGAAAAGCTTAATAAAGACTATTTTATTGTATTTGCACATATTGAACAGAGAAGTGGACTTATTGAAGAATGTGGTGGTGGGAGATTAAGTTCTTTAGCACAGAATCATGAATTTAAAAAAAGAGTGCTTGGATTACAGAAACTTAGAACTTTTGACAATAAATCCAAAATAAAAAATTGGTTTGGTTATGAAGTTGCATTTGTAGAAGGTTCAGATCCCAAAAATATTAGTGAGATAGGAAAAGGAGAAACTTCTTTTATTAAGATTGGTGAATATTCATTCGCAGCGGTAAAGTTTGCCTTACAAGATTATGAGAGCAGAGTTCTGAGAGATTTACCTATTTGTAATCATGGATATATTAAGTCGGCATCATTTAAGGGTGGCAGATTGGACTCTGTTAAAATACCATTTTCAAATGAACTGAATTCTTTAATTGGAATTAGAGGGAGTGGAAAATCATCGATTTTAGAGACAATTAGATATGCATTGAATCTTAATGCAGATATAGATAGTGATTATAAGAACGATTTGGTAAAAAACACATTAGGTTCTGGTGGAGAAATATCTTTAGAAGTTATTGACGAATATGGGAAAAAGTATGAAGTAAAAAGACTTATGGGAGAACAACCTTCTGTTATAGATAGTGATGGAAAGGATGTAGGAATATCAATAAATTCTTTAATAAATAATCCATTATACTTTGGCCAAAAGGATTTATCTTTTACAAAAAGTGGATATGCTTTTGAGTTGTTACAGAAATTAGTAGGTGGAAAAATAAAAGATGATCTAGAATTAAAAGAGGAAAATTTAAATAGTCTTGAAAATTCAATAAAAGAATTCTTGCAACTGGAAACTATACCTGAAAAAGTAAAAGAACTTAAGACCACTCAACAAGATTTGGAGCATAGGCTTAAGGTTTTTGAAGAAAAAGGGATTGCTGAAAAACTAAAAAAACAAACATCATATTCTAAGGATGCCTCAACGATAAAAACGTTACTTGATAACGTAAAAGATACGTATGAAAAGTTATCAGCGACATATAAAGAAATAGATAAGACTGAATTCGGTATATCGGACTATAAAAGCGAATATAATACAGAGTTATTTCAAAAGATTGAGTTAATTTTAAAAGACATTGTTGAATCCTTTGAAAAAATTAATTGTGAAATCGAAAATGTTTCGACAAAAGAATTGAAGTTAAAAGAACTGAGAATTGAACTGGAAAATGAAATTGATTCTTTAAAAGAAGAATTCGCAAATATTAAGCGTGAAATAAATGATGAAGAGTTAGATCCTGATAGCTATGTTAAATATAATTCTGAGCTCGAAAAAACTGTGGCTGATATTGACAAGTTTACTAAACGAAACAATTCGAGAAATAGTTTAAGTACAGAAATAAGAGGCTTCGCTCGAAAGCGAAATGAAATGCTTAATGATGTTTTCAATAAATATGAAAATGAAATAAGAAAGATTAATGAGAGCCAGAGAGAGCTTAAAATTAAAATTCTTTTTAAAGGCGATAAAGAAAAATTTAAACAAGATATTAAAACTAAATTTAAAGGAACAGGTCTTACTGATAATAAAACCACTGAGATTTCAAAGCAATATTCGGATTTTACGGATATTATTATTGATTGCGTTTTAGAGAACAGTAAAAGACTTCGTGGAATTTTAACCGATAATGAAGTTGTCAAAGTATACAATAAAATTAAGGAAAATTATAGTAATCTTATCCGTGAAGAATGTCCTGATTTAGTGGAAATATTTTATCATGATAAATTACTTGAGAAACATTCAATTGGGCAAAGAGCATCTGCACTGATATTGTTTATTTTGACTCAGGAAGAAAATGATCTAATTATTATTGATCAGCCAGAAGACGATTTAGATAATCAGATTATCTATCAAGAAGTAATAAGTACTATTAAGAAAAAGAAGAGCTCTATTCAATTTATATTCGCAACACACAATGCCAATATTCCTGTATTGGGAGATTCAGAAAGTGTTATTTCCACAGAATATGATGAAAAGATAAATGCAGATTGCGGAAATATTGATTGCATTAGCACTCATCAAAAAATTGTTGATATTATGGAAGGTGGAAAGGAGGCGTTTGAAAGGAGAAAGCTAATTTATACAAACTGGTATGACGCAATACAGTCATAGTCAGGCTATCTCTCAATCTCCTTACCCATATATTTTTCATAATTTTTTCTGATTTGATATAGTTCTTTCATATCGGATTTTGAAGAAGAATACTTTTGCATCAGGGTATTCTTTTTTTCATGCAATGAATCAAGCTCTTTCAAAATATCCTTGGAATTTGGAAGTTTTGAGTAATTTTTTTTAAGGTCTAAAAGGGCATTTTCATAGAGTGTTATTTCTGATTTATGTTCTTCAAAAAAAGCCTTATCAAATGGATCTTTCTTATATTCCAGATAGATTTGACGATACAATTTTACGGTATGAACTTGTTCCATAATATTTGATAGAGTTGAAATTTTGTTATCAACAACTTTGATTTGATCCTGTAAATCTTGTCTTTTTAATGCACTCTCTTTAATGTATTCATCAAGCTGGGAGATAGACTTAAATCCTTTTTCACGCATCAAAAGTACAGTATCGGCTGCAGTTTTCAAATTATGTTTTGTAGCCCAATACTCATAGCCTTTACTTGATTTTATCTTTTCATTATTCTCAATATCAATTATATTTCCAACACGCTTTTTCACTGTATATGTTCTTTGATTAGCATTATCTAAGATACGCTCTTTTAATCTATCTTCAGTATAATCTTCTCCAATAGTCTTAGCTCTTGTAAATCTTCCTTTGTCCTTGTGCTTAAATGCAATGTGTTTTCCATATTTGGTCTCATAATTAAGGGCAGCCATTCTCTTTATAAAATCATCCCAATCTTTGGATTGTTTAATAGCTCTATCTATATCAAATTGAAGTCTACTTTTCCAAGAAGTACCTTTCTTAAATTGGTCATTTTCATACCATGACTTACCATTAGTTTTATATTTCTTCCTATAAGTTTCGTAGAACTCATCAATAACAGATAGGTTGTTTTCTTTGCATAGTTTATCACTTTGATACCTAATTTGATGATAGCTTCTCTTGTTGGATTGATAGCACTTGCCTGTAACCATATTTACATTATTGAAGATGATATGGTTATGGATATGACCTTTATCTATATGGGTAGTAAGTACGAACTCGTACTGATCCTTAAGTATTCTCTTACAAAGTTCCATTCCGATTTGATGTGCTATTTCTGGAGTAGCTTCACCAGGCATAAATGACTGAATAAGGTGTCTTGCAAGTACTGTTCCATTAACTTTATTATCTTCTCTAGTCTTCATAAAAGCAGTATGGGCAGTAGAAGTAAAGCACTTATTTGTGCTTACCAATATTTTTTCATCTGTCTTTTCTTCATTTGTTATATAGACAATAGCAAGGTTAAGTGTTGATTTTATTGGATGTATTTTTGTGATTGCCATTTAAACCTCATCTCCTTTGTTAGTAGTTTTATTAAGTAGTAGGGAATGTATTTGCCATATTTCTTTTGATAGATGTTCAATGTGGGATTGTATATCTTTGATGTCATCGCTATAGATAACACCAGTAGAATTAACTCGTTTAGCAATTTGGTTGATGCTACTTGCATATCTAAAAAGTAATCCTTGTATATCTCTAAATGGTTCTAAATCGACAACATAAATATCTGATTCAGATACTACTTTTCTTAGAAAATGGTTCATAGTCTTACACTTTGACATCTTCATTTTCTTTTCAAAGAGTGCTTTTTCTTCTTCTGTTAAGTTTATTTTCAGCTGAACATTTCTAATTCTATTTGCCATGGTTGTTACTTCCTTTCATAAAATCTGGGGTATTAGGGTGCTCCCTAACAAGCTAAAATTGATAAAAAAAGAAGCAACTCCACGAGGGGCTGCTTCATCGATTTTTCGTAAGTGGGTACACACTTACTGTGCTTGCTACATAAGCTACATAAGAATGATTTGTAAAACAAGCGTTAAGCGAGATATGAGTTTGTGTCTTAATTATACCAAGTATAGAAGTTAATGTCAGCGTGTTCAGGAAACTATTTCTAAAAAAATTGAAATAGTTATTGAGTTAAGTCCTGTGATGATGTTATAATTATTTTGAAAAAAATTGAAATAGATTATGGAAAGGCTAAGCTAATGGATTATTATGATAAGTTTAAAGCTCTATCCGATCCGATAAGACTGGATATATTAAATGAATTGAATAATGGAGAGTTATCTGCAGGGGATATTGCAGATAAATTTGCTTTACCAAATTCAAAAATTTCGTATCATTTAGCGATACTAAAAAAAGCAGATATGGTTACAGAAAGAAAATATAAGAATTTTATTTTTTATAGCCTAAATCGAAATGGTATTCAGGAAGCTTTAACTTGGTTTGATAGATTTCAAAAATAAAATTCGCATAAATAAGCTTTCTAAAATTAGCAATTACAAGGAGATGAAGATTTAACTGTTAATTAGGAGGATGATGTGCATGGGATGGGTTACGCACGATTTAATAAAAGGGATTCATAATTTTTTGTGCGGAAAATTTTCCTTATTACATTTATCCTTTACCTAATCCCAAACTTAATAAATTAAATAGTAGAACTGTTTTTGTTCATTTGAGAGGACTCGGTGTGCCATCATGCCGTAGTCCTCCTTTTTTGTCTTCAAACAAGATTTTGAAACAAAAAGGAGGACGAAAAATGAATAAAGAATATTTCTTGTTTGTAAACGGAAAGAAGATCAAAGTTAGCGAGGAGATTTATAAAGTCTATTGGCAAGAGAAAAATCATGAGAATTACTTGAAGCAGATAGATCGAAAAAATCATCTGCTTTTATTTTCTTCTTTTGACCATGATGGGCATTTTGAGGATAGTATAGTTGATGAGGATTTTGATGTAGATAAGATCGTTCAGACACAGATGATGATTGAGGCAGTGCGAGATGCACTGTCAAAATTGAATGGTGAAGAAAGAGAAATCATTGATAGACTTTATTTCAATGATGAAACCATTCGCTCAGTAGCTGAAACTAAAAAAATATCTCATCCAGCTCTCATAAAGAGAAGAAATAAGATATTAGACAAGCTAAGAGAATTGCTGAAAGACTTTAAATAGTATTGAGAATAAGCAGGCAGATTGGAATTTGCCTGCTTATTTTTGCAAAATATTTTTCCTTATAAAATCCTTAAACTTGTTTTTTATACTGTTATCAGAAGAAAAAGGAGGAATAAAATATGAGTAAATATATTTTAGAAACAAATGAACTAACCAAGGTTTTTGGAAAGCAAAAAGCAGTAAATAATGTATCATTAAAAATTGAGAAAAATTCAGTATATGGATTGCTAGGACCTAATGGTGCAGGTAAATCTACGACATTAAAGATGATTACAGGCATGTTACACAAGACATCAGGTGAAATTATGTTTGAAGGACATGAATGGAGTAGAAATGATTTATCAGATATTGGTGCTTTAATCGAGATGCCACCTTTATACGAAAATTTAAGTGCAAGAGAAAATCTTAAAGTTAGAACATTATTGCTTGGATTGCATGAAGCAAGAATTGATGAAGTTTTAGAAATTGTAGACTTAAAAAATACCGGAAAAAAGAAAAGCGGTCAATTTTCTTTAGGGATGAAACAAAGATTAGGTATTGCAATCGCCTTATTAAATAATCCTAAACTATTGATATTAGATGAACCAACTAATGGATTGGATCCACTGGGAATTCAAGAATTACGAGATTTAATACGAAGCTTTCCGAAAAAAGGAATAACAGTAATTCTGTCTAGTCATATTCTAGCAGAAGTGGAACAAATTGCAGACCATATAGGGATTATTCATGATGGAGAATTAAAATATCAAAATGTCATTGACCATAATGAAAATTTAGAAGAGCTTTTTATGAATGTTGTAAAGAATGGAAAGAGGGCGTAGCTTAATGAAAAATTATATTTTTGCAGAAAATTTGAAACACAAACATAGCTTTTTGCTGAAGATATTATTCATTGCACCGATTATAGCTTTACTACAAGCATTTGTATTAATGCCATTATATTTTAGCGTTAACGCATACAATTGGTGGTATGTGATATTAATGCCGGCAACTTTCGCTTTAATACCTGCAATGATGCATAGAAAAGAAGAGAGAAAATTAAACTACCGAGCAATTTTTCCACTCAATATTGATTTAAAAAAGATATGGATATCAAAAATATTAACAGCTTTAATTTATCTAAGTATTACTGCTATATTGCATATGCTAGGAGTATTTGTTTTTCAATTTTTCGTTGGAGAACAATTAACAGGGAACTATACATTCACCACATTATTATTCGCAAGTGCATTACTAGTTATAACTAATATATGGCAAGTTCCATTTTGTTTTTTCCTGGCTAAAAAATTTGGGTTTATAGCAAGTATTGTGGTAAATGCAGTATTAGGTTTAGTGGTAGGAATTTTGTTAGCTGACGGTTCTATGTGGATTTATTGCCCTTATTCTTGGGGGATTAGATTGATGGTACCTGTTATGCGTATTTTACCAAACGGTGTCCCAACAGAAGCATCAAATCCAATGATTTTAAACACATCCTTACTTATTCCTTGTATTTTGTCCATATGTTTGTTTACATTATTGACTTTCATTACTGCAAAATGGTTTTCTAAGCAAGAGGTGAAGTAATGATGAATATATTAAAATCAGAGTTTTATAAATTGAAGCATACATGGATTCCGTGGGCTCACTTTATCTTACCTGTTTTATATGCCCTATTATTTTATGGGGCAGCAACAATTACAGGTCTAAAAAATTTTTCTGATATGGATATCATACAGAATTATTTTGTACTTTTAGGAGCGGTGTTGCCTATAATCTGTGGTGTAATCACATCTAAAATTGTAGATATGGAAGTAAGTGCAGGACGATTTCAAGTGCTTCTATCAACTACAAAATCCAGAAGTAAGGCTTATGGTGGAAAACTTTTAATGCTTCTATTTAGTTTCTTATTTTCCACGAGTTTAGCAGTTTTGATATTTGCAATGCTGTTTGGTAATCAAGAGAATATAGCTTGGTTAATTGAATTATTATTAGTTGTTATAGGATGTTTATCTACATATATGATTCACTTATGGGTATCAATCATGTTAGGTAGTGGTGCATCTATTGGATTGGGATTTGTAGAAACATTGATAGCCTTACTTTCAATAACAAGTTTAGGAGACAATATCTGGTATTTTTTCCCTTGTACTTGGTCATCGAGATTATCAGCAACATATATTGTTGGAAGCAAGTTAGCTAATAGTTCATATTTAATTAAAGAGCTTACCACGTGGGTATATGTAGCATTGCCTATTACAGTAGCCATTTTTATTGGCTCTTTATTATGGTTTAATAGGTGGGATGGGAAGTCAATTATTGAATAATAGCTCTAAATGGAAGAGGAATATGGTATAATAATAAATTATTTATAAATTTGGAGGTGGTTTGGTATGGCAAAAATTCTTGCTATAGATGATGAATTAGATATGCTTATTCTAATCAAGAATATTTTAATAAAAGGGGATCATGTTGTTGATATTTACCAAACTACCGTAGATGTTGATGAAAATAGTTTGGGAAAATATGATTTAATATTACTTGATGTAATGATGCCAGAGGTTAATGGAATTAACTATTGTAAAAATATACGTAGCAAAGTGGACTGTCCAATTATTTTTTTAACTGCAAAGACAATGGAATCTGATATAGTTGATGGCTTATTAAGTGGAGGAGACGACTATATTACTAAACCATTTGGTGTTGGTGAATTGTTAGCAAGGGTAGAAGCTCATCTGAGAAGAGAACAAAGAGAAAAACATTCGAGTTTAAATCTTGGAAATATAAGATTTGATTTATCCTCAAATCAAGTATTTGTGAAGGAAGAAGAAGTTCATCTGACAAAGTCTGAGTATCAAATTTCGGAACTTTTAGCAAAGAGAAAAGGACAAGTTTTTTCAAGAGAACAGATATATGAAATGATTTTTGGATTTGATGGAATTGGTGATTCTTCCGCCATCTCAGAACATGTAAAAAATATAAGAGCAAAGTTTCAAAAATTTGGTGAAAATCCAATTGTTACAGTCTGGGGGATTGGTTATAAATGGAATTAATTAGAAAAGGTCAGTCACTCAAAATAGTATTTCTAAAATATTTAATTACAGTCGGCATTGGATTGGTGTGTGCTATTATCTTAGCGATTTTAACCTTTACTGCGTTTTATAATGTTGGATTAATTATCCCTGCTAATCATACAGAAAATTTAATACTCAAAAGTAAGCAAGAAATTTCAAATGCAAAAGAGTTTAATGAAGCTTTGATACCTAATGGAGCAAGATATATATTTTTATCACCAAATGGTGAAATGATTAAAACTAATATGGATGATACGATTCAGTTGAAAGCTAGGAATTTTCACAATCGTGAGGAAATTTCAACTCCATCTTCTTCATTTATAGAATTTAAGAGGAGTGATGGCTATGTGGTAATAAATTACTCAGTAGAGCCACACTACAATAATGATTGGATGGAAAAACATTTCCCTAGCATAAATTTACTATTATCATTTTTATTAATTATTTTCTGCTTCATTAGTGCATTTGTGGTAACTCTAATTTGGACGAAACGAATAACAAGGCAATTATCACCAATGCTAGAGGCATCAGATAAAATTGCAAACCAAGAATTAGACTTTGATATAGGAAGTTCAAATATAAGAGAATTTAATGATGTCTTAAATAGTCTTGGTAAAATGAAAATAGCTTTAAGTGATTCATTAAGAGAAAATTGGATTCAAGAAGAGAATAAGAGAAGTCAGATATCAGCACTAACACATGATTTAAAAACTCCTGTTTCTATTGTCCAAGGTAATGCTGAATTATTAAAAGCAACTGAGTTAACTAATGAACAAAAAGAATATGTAACATACATTATAAAAAATTCAACACGTATATCAGATTATACAAAATCTCTGATGGAAATGAATAATTCAAATAAATTAGACTCGTTGAATTTAAAAAAAGTAAAGGTGTCAGAGATTACCGAAAGAGTTAGTGCAATAGCGAGAGAGATTACATTAATTCATGACCGTACTATATCTAAATCTATCAATTTCGAAGATGCAGATATAATAATAGATATGCAACTCTTTGAAAGAGTTATTCAAAATATATTTAGTAACGCTATTCAATATTCACCAGATAAATCCAACATTGATTTATTAATAATTACTACAGATAAGATACTTTCAATATCTGTGATAGATGAGGGACCAGGATTTTCCAATGAGGATTTGATGCGAGGAACTGAGCAATTTTACCGTGGAGATAAGAGTAGACACTCGGCTACAAACTATGGATTAGGCTTATATAATTCTTCGAAAATAATGTTATTGCATAATGGACGCATTATATTGGAAAACAACACAGATAAACCTGGTGCAAGAGTAATACTAGAATTACCATTGCTATAATTACAGCAATTACTTTTCATATAGAATTTTTAAAAATTACATAAATCTGGTTACCAAGAAGGATAAATTTCCACTATTAAAGTGTAGGGGGAAATTTATCCTTTTGCTTTTGAGGTAGAAGAAAAAGTTTATTCCGTTATTAAGCAAAGAATCCTACATAGCAGAAAGCTAATTGTTCTTTGACAACTGAATAGACCAAGGTGGGACGTTATCCATTTGTGGAGAATTATGACCTACGCCAAGACTTTTCTGCTGAGAAATTGGTTTAAATGAATACTGGTAAGTGCCAAGGATAAAAGAAAAAGAGCGATAAATAGGAATACATAAAGGATAGATGTGGCAATCTATCTCTGTGATACAAATGGTGATAATGATACTTCAATAGTTTAAGCCGGCTCGTCTTAATAAGGGGCGGTGGTGAGATTCCAATGTAGCAGCCAATGCACCTACCAATGTCATAAAACTTATTATAAAAATAGTGAGGTTAAGACTATGAATAAGAAAAAAGAAGTTAAGAAAGATAAGGATAAGAAGCAAATAGCCGATGATTATTCTAAGAAAATAACCTACTCTACGAGCGAAAGTGAAAAGCTTGATTTACTTGATATTGTTGAGATGTATCTATGTAAATCTTGTGTCAGAATTTGAGGGGCTGACAAAGAGAAATAGGGTGCGGTAAAATATAGGTGGTAGAAGTAATCTTCCGAAATGACTATTTGCCAAAATATCATTTTAGGAGGATTGTTATGAGAAATACTGCGTGTATGTATCTTCGTCTTTCAAGAGAAGATGGAGACAGCAATGAAAGTAACTCTATTTCAAATCAAAGACAAATAATCAAATCTTACGCTAAAGAAAAGAACATAGATCTATCTTATGAATATGTAGATGATGGATATAGTGGTTCTAATTTTGAGCGTCCAAATTTCAAGAATATGATTGATGACCTGAATAAAGGAAAGTTTTCTATCATTATGGTAAAAGACTTATCTCGTTTTGGCAGAGATTATATTGAGTCTGGGAAGTATCTGCAAAAGATATTTCCTGAAAAAGGTATTCGCTTCATATCTGTAAATGATAACTATGATAGTGATAATGCAGATGTTAGTGATACACATTTAATACTTCCAATTAGAAATTTTATCAATGACAGTTATTGTCGAGATATTTCTATGAAAGTGAAATCATCAAAAAAGGTGAAAAGGAAGAATGGCGAGTTTATTGGATCATTTGCTCCTTTTGGATATAAGAAAGATGATAAGAACAAACATCAGCTTGTAGTTGATACAGAAGTAGCTCATATCATTGAGCGAATATTTAATATGAAAATAGAGGGTTATTCCTCAAAGGCTATTGCCGACTTTCTAAACAGTATTGGAACAGTTACACCATCAAAGCACAAAGAAAATAATGGTGATAACTTCAATACTGGTTTTATTGTGAAAAAAGCAAAGTGGGATGCTAAGATGGTAAACCGTATTATTTCAAATAAGGTTTATATTGGTGTCCTGGAACAAGGAAAAACCACAAAGTTAAATTATAAATCAAAGCATGAAGTAGATGTTTCAAAAGAAGACTGGATAGCAATAGAAAATGCTCATGAAAGCATAGTATCAAAATCCATCTTTGCACTTGCAAACAAAATGCTACTTCGTGATGTGAAACAGTCTAAAGATAAGCCATATATATTATCAGGTATGCTTTATTGCAAAGATTGTGGAAGTCCTATGATTAGGCGAAAAGTAAGAGATAAGATTTTCTACATTTGCTCTGAATACAACAATGCTGGAGAGTGTTCAAGACATAGTGTAAAAGAAGACTATGTTACTCATGCAACTATTCATGCATTAAATGAATATCTATCTAAGTACAATGAACTGCTTAAAAAAGTTAGCGAAATAGATGTTTCAAAGTTTACATTAAAGGTTGATTTTGAGTCATTAAATGCAGAAAAAAGAAAATATGAAAGACTTAGACAATCTCTTTATATGGATTTAGAAGAAGAGCTTATTACAACTGAGGAATTTGAGCGATTTAGAAAAAATTATCTTATCAAGATTAGAGAAATCGAGAAACAAATTATTACAAAGCAAAATATCGTAGAAGAATTAAAGATGAAGATAAACGATAAAGGTAGTTTCGTTTCTGAGATAGTTCCTAATCTTGAAAGTGATGAATTAAATAGATTATGCTTGGTGTCTTTTATAGATCGTATTGAGATTGGAGAAGATAATGCAATTAACTTTGTCTTCAACAATATTGAAACAGTTAACCTGCTTCAAGCAATTGTGGATAGTGATAAGGTTGAAGCTAAGGATACACATAAGGCAAGACTAATATCAATGGGCAAGCTATTTGGTGAGCATTTAGAAAGAGTTGAACCTATGCTTGCAGTTGGAGGTGTTTGTTAATGGCAAGGACTTCCAAAAGATATATAAGAAAAAGTGAAGAACAAACACAAAAAGTATTTTATAAAGCTGGAATATATACAAGATTATCCAGTGAAAGAAAAGAAGAGTGGCGTGAGAAATCATCGTCTATCGAAACACAGGTGCTTTGTTGTAAAGAGTATGCTTTAAAGGAAAATATTAAAGTCGTAAATATTTACACAGACTATGAATATAGTGGGACAAATTTTGAAAGACCACAGTTTCAGGAGATGATGCAAGATATTCGTGAAAGAAGAATTAATTGTATTATCATAAGGGACTTATCAAGACTTGGAAGAGAATATCTTGAGATGGGAAGACTCATAGACAAGGTATTTCCGTTCTTGGGAGTAAGGTTTATTTCTGTTAATGATAAGGTTGATACCGTTAAGGATTTAGACTCAAAGAAGTCATTTGAAGTAACTCTTAAGAATATCGTCAATGATATGTATGCTAAAGACATTTCTGTAAAGATAAAGACAAGCAAACATAATAGGGCAAGAAATGGATATTTTATTGGTTCTGTTCCGCCCTATGGATATAAGGTAGTGAAATTAAAAGAGGGACAGAAGCTAGAAGTTGATGAGAATGTTCGATTCATTGTTGAAGAAATGTTCCGACTAACACTTGGAGGAAAAAGCCAATATGAGGTTGCAAAGCACTTTAATACTATGGGTTATGCTACAGGAATGGTCTATTACAAAACAGGTAGAATTTATAGACAAGATGGCGATCCACAGTGGAATAAAGGCACTATTTCCAAAATGCTTACTAACAGAGCTTACACAGGAACTTTAGTGCAAGGTGTTAAGCAACAAAATCTTGCAAAAGGAATGAAGCGACAATTTGTAGATGAAAGTCAGCATATTATTTATGAAAATGCTCATGAACCAATCATTTCAAAAGAAAATTTTGAAATGATACAAGATGGAAGAAAAGAACGCTTAAAAAATCATGCTTTTGGAGCAGAACAACATAACTTTAAACGAGATTATGAAAATAGATATAAAGGCTTAGTCTTTAATAATGCAACAGGCAAAGAACTTTATCGAAGAACAAGAATTTATGGTATTAACCATGATAGGCTTTATTACTCATTTCAAAATGATACTTGTACAGGAAAGATAGATAACGAAGTAAGAGTATTTATTATGGAAAGAGACTTAGATAAAGCAATGTCAGAAAAGGTAGCAGAATTTATTACTAAGGCTACAAGCAAGACAAAGCTAATAGAAAGAGTTTCTAAAAGATTTTCTGAAAGTATTGGTAAGCTAAACAAAGATATTTCAAAGCTTAAAATTAAGACGGAGAAGGAAGAATTCCTAATTCAAAAAGCTTATGAAGAATATAGCTTAGGCAAGATTGATAGGGAAGTATATAGCCTTAAAAGAGAGATTGCTCTTAGCCATATTGCAACAATCAATAATGAAGTTATTGCTATTGAAAAGGTTGTAAAAGACCTTGAAAGGGATAATAAAACATCTATTAAGTGGATTAAGGATGTGTTTTCGACAAAAAAGGTTGAAAAATTACCAGCTGATTTAATTCATAGCTTAGTGGAAAAGATAATTGTCTATGGCAATCATAACTTTGAAATAATCTTTAAATTTAATATGGATAGTTTGATGGGAGGTGTGGAAGATGAGTAAAATTGCACTCTATATCAGATTATCTGTAGAAGATCAGATGAAGAAAGATGAGAGCGAAAGTATTATAAATCAAAGGTATTTCCTGAATGATTTTCTTGATAGAAATGACGAATTTAAAAGCTTCAAAAGAGAAGAATATGTTGACGATGGATACACAGGAACAAATGAGAAAAGACCATCTTTTCAAAGAATGCTTGAGGAAGTTAAGAGTGGTAAAATCAATGCCATTATTGTAAAAGACTTATCAAGGTTTATGAGAGATTACATTTCACTTGGTGATTATCTAGAGAATATATTCCCTTTTCTTGGTATTAGATTTATTGCGATTAATGATGGCTATGATAGTGATAAGGAAAAAGGAAATGGAACAGACCTTGATATCCAGTTTAAAGGTTTGCTATATGACTTTTATACAAAAGATATTTCGCATAAAGTAAAGACAGTTACTACTGAACTTAAAAAGCAAGGAAAGTTTCTTGCTTGGAGTCCACCATTTGGTTATATGAAAGATCCAGATGATAAGCACAACATCATTATTGATGAAAAGACAGCTTGGATTGTGAGGAAGGTATATGATTTAGCACTTACAGGACTTGCATCAAGAAAGATTGCAGCAGTTATGAATGAAGAGAATATACCAACACCAAACGAGCGTAAAAAAGAACTTACCAATATGGATTACGAATATAACATAGTGTCATCAGATACAAGAGATGCACCAACATGGACAAATGGTACAGTGGTAGATATTTTATCCAATGAAAATTACACAGGCACTTATGTCTTCAATATGCAAGAGAAGTCGGTATTGACTCCTGGTAGTTTTAAATTTAATCCTAAAGAAGAATGGGGTAGAGTTTATAATCATCATGAATCTATTATCTCAAGAGAAGAGTTTGATAAGGTTCAAGAAATTAAAGAGAAGAATAGCTTCTTAAAAGGAAAGAATACCGATTATCCTTGGAGGACAAAATCGCCATTACAAGGATTTGCAAGATGTCCTACTTGTAACCATATTCTTGGACTTACTCAATCAAAGTTTAAGCGACCAGATGGAAGTATGAGAATACACAAGTATTTTCATTGTAGGATTTGCAAGTGTAATAATATAGAACATAAAAACTCGAGAGTAGATAAGTTAGAGGAACAGGTGCTTGCACTTATTAAAGAAAAATATGGTGAAGTAGAAGTAAAACCCAAAGAAAAAATAAGTATTAAAGATATAGAGAAGAAGATAGAAAAGCTTCAGGCAAAGAAGATGTCTGATTTTGAAAAATATAAACTTGGTAAAATGACGAAAGTTAAGTTTGTAGAAAGTAAAAACCAGATAGACAAGGAAATTGACAGGCTGGAAGAAAAGATAAAACTATCTTCTAACGAAACAGAAGTAGTAACAGATAATGAGCTTACACAAGAACTTATGGAAAAGTATGTTGAGTCAGTTATCTGTGAAGGTAGTATAGTTCAAAAAATCATATGGAAATAGACGCACGAGGGAGTGAGAAATCACTCTCCTTTTGCTACCTAAAAATAGACAATATATTTTGTGTCAGTCGCTTGACACGAGAGGGAAGTGGTACAACAGCACATGCATTAATGGATTATAGTTCTAAAACAAAGAAGAATATTAAATACATATTAGTTCAACTACCGGAATTAACAGATTCAAAATCATTTGCTTTTAATCATGGGTATAAAACAATCTGTGATATAGCTGAAACTCGTATGAATCGCGCCGGGGAAAAGATTAAATCAGATTGGGAAAAAGAACATCCATCTGATGGATTGTTTGGTTCAGATAAAGAGTTTACAACAGATATTGGATTTAAGGTGTTTAAATTAGATTCAACAAATGTTAATGAATGGGATCCTAACATGAAGCTTGATGAAAAAGAGCTTGCATTACGTTTAAGTGAAGTGTTTAAAGAAGGTAGAAGTAAAGAAGATATTCTTTATGAAATTATGCTTAAATACGGTGTATTTGATAAACAGGTTGAAGAAATAAATGCGAATGGAAAAACAATGTATCGCGTAGGTAAGCGTTATATGATTGTATGTTTAGAAGATAGTATTACTTCAGAAGATGTAAAAGCTATTGGTGAATTATCTCCTAAAACAGTGATTTTTAATGAAGCAGGATTCAACAATGATAACGATAAAATCAATGCTGTTTATAATCTTGAAAAATGTGGCGTAGAAGATGTGAAGTGTATATAGGAGTAGATTGAATGGAAAAAATAAGTGATTGTAGTTTAAACCTTGAAAGAAAGAATGTTGAGAAGTTAAAAAAATTATTTCCAGAAGCTGTCCAAGAAGGTGTGGTTAATTATGACATGCTTAAATCTCTTTTAGGCTCTGAAATTTTCGGGGGGGGGCAAGAGCGTTATCAATTTACTTGGAATGGTAAATACCAATCTATAAAAAATGCTCAAACGCCTTCATCAGCAACTTTAAGACCTTGCAAAGAAAAATCAAAGAATTGGGATGATACAGAAAATCTTTATATTGAAGGGGATAACTTAGAAGTTCTAAAACAACTTCAAAAAACATATTATGGAAAGATTAAAATGATTTATATTGATCCACCCTATAATACAGGAAATGATTTTGTGTATAATGATAGCTTTTCTAATTCAATAGAAAACTATAAAGCACAAACTAATCAAGTATCTTCATCTAATCCAGAAAGTAATGGAAGATTCCATACGGATTGGTTAAATATGATTTATCCAAGATTAATTTTAGCAAAAAACTTGTTAAAGGAAGATGGCGTTATTTTTATAAGTATTGATGATAATGAGCAAAATAATTTAAAAAATATTTGTAATGAAATATTTGGAGAATCAAATTTTGTTTCTCAAATAATTTGGGAAAGAGCGTTTGCACCCAAGAATGATGCAAAATATGTTTCAAATAGTCATGATTATATTCTAATTTATGCTAAAAGAATATCTGAATTTAAAATAGGTAAACTTCCTAGAACTGAAGAGGCTAATTCAAGGTATAAAAATCCAGACAATGATCCACGTGGTCCTTGGACTGCCGATAATTTAACGGTAAAAACTTATAATGCTAATACTGATTATCCTATAACTACACCTGGTGGTCGCGTAGTAAATCCGTCCCATGGGTCATGTTGGCGTGTAAGTAAAGAACGTTTTAAACAATTAGTTGAAGATGATAGAGTATATTTTGGTCCGGAGGGTAATAATGTGCCACGTTTAAAAAGATTCTTAAATGAGATTCAAGAAGGTATGACACCAACAAGTATTTGGAAATATCAAGAAGTTGGGCATAATCAAGAAGGACGACAAGAATTAAAAAAAATATTTGATGATAAAGGATATTTTGATGGACCTAAACCATTAAGGCTTCTTTATAGAATTTTTCAAATTGCAAACTTGGATAAAAATTGTATAATTGTTGATTTCTTTTCTGGATCAGCTACCACGGCTCATGCAGTAATGAAGTTAAATGCTGAAGATGGTGGTAATCGTAAATTTATAATGGTTCAATTACCAGAATTATGTAATGAAAAATCTGAAGCATAGAAAGCGGGATATAAAAATATTTGTGAAATAGGTGAAGAGCGCATTCATCGTGCTGGTGAACAAATTAAGGCTGAATGGGAGAAAGAACATCCATCTGATGGATTGTTTGGTTCTGAAGAACAATTTACAACAGATATTGGATTTAAGGTGTTTAAATTGGATTCAACAAATGTAAACGAGTGGGATCCTAATATGAAACTTGATGAAAAAGAGCTTGCTATGCGTTTAGGTGAAGTATTTAAGGAAGATAGAAGTAAGGAAGATATTCTTTATGAAATCATGCTTAAGTATGGTGTGTTTGATAAACAGGTTGAAAAAATAGATGTGAATGGAAAAACAATGTATCGTGTTGGTAAGCGCTATATGATTGTTTGTTTAGAAGATTGCATTACTTCAGAGGATGTTAAAGCAATCGCAGAATTATCGCCTAGAACTGTTATTTTTAATGAGGCTGGATTTATGGATGATAATTCAAAAATAAATGCTGTGTATAACTTAGAAAAAGCTGGAGTTGAAGATGTTAAATGTATATAAATAGAAATTTATTAATATTCTTGGAAGCCTTATTTATGATTAATATTCTTTTATTTTTGTTTTCGTATTTCTCAATAAAAAAGTTCAAAAAAAGAAAAAAAGAAATAAGAGAAATGAGTTTTCTTGTTGAAAAGCAAAAAGACGATGCTGAAAAAAGTTTTAATTTAGAAAAAGAGAAATTCAACAAACAATGTGAAGATGAACGTCGTAAAATAAATCTGGAACGTGAAGAAATGCATAATTATATTAAAGAAGAAAAAAATAAGCTTTACAACATGAGAATGGATTTTATTAAGGAACTTGAGGAGAAAGAGGATACAAAGAATAAAACAGATAAGGAAATTGCGATTGATTCTTTGTTTGAAATAAGAAAAATATGGCATGATTTAAAGGCATATCGGGATGAAGTAAATGGTGTGAATGCGAATGTACTTCTAAAGATTAAGAATGTTGAGTCAAATGTCAGTGATCTTAGAGCATCTTCTGATGAGAAGTTCAAGAAATTGAACCAAAAATTAGAAGATCAAGTTATTAATGAAATGTTAACGGAGTCACAGGTGGATAGTTTATTATCTAATATTAATAGTGTAGATTATTCTGATGTATGTCGTGCTGTTAGTAGTGAATTAGATGATGCGAATATTGTGAGTTCAATAAATGAAGCGAAGGATGAGATTTTATCTCATTTAAATGGTTGATATATTATGTTTAATTTAGAAAGTATATTAAATAGTCTTACTTTTATAGACTATTACTTCATTGGTATAAACATTGCTGGATTTTTATTCGCGTGTTTAAATTCGTTACTATACCGTTTTACAGAAGATTCTAGTATTGATTTTATTGTTACTTTTTGTAGTACTCTAGGTGGTAGTTTAGGAATTATAATATCTTTGTTGATATTTGAACGTTTACTGTTTTCTAAACATAAGAAGGATATAATGATGTCTAGAGTGTATGTAGTTTGTATGTTTATTATACAAATCGTAGTTTACTTATATTTAAAGGGTTACCATATAGAAGGGTTAAATTTAGATTTTATTCAATTCTTTTTAGAAAATAAAATTATTTCTATCTATTTAGTTATTATTAATATAATTACATTTATAGCGTTCGGCATAGACAAAGAATTTGCGAAACGTAGAATGAATAGAATTCGAATTGTAACTTTATTATTTCTTGCGTTAACAGGTGGTTCTATTGGTGCACTTTGTGGAATGTTTTCTTTTAAACATAAAACAAGAATAGATTATTTTATGGTTGGAGTTCCATTAATTATTTGTGCACAAGTTTCGGTTATATTTTATTTAATGAATTCGAATATAGAATTCATTAAAAACTTTATTTGAGGAGTGAGATTGTGAAATTAAAGTTTGTTGATCAACCATATCAAACAGATGCAGTGAATGCGATATGTGATATTTTTGATGGTTGTGAAGTTAAAGATTCATTATTTACTATTGAAGTAGATAATCACAATAAATTAAATTTTGATACAGAGGGTGTAGACTATTTTATTGGACATTCAAATAAGTTGTCTATTGATGATTTTACTATGCTTGATAATGTCCAAAGTATCCAGGAGCGTAATGATATTCAAATGGCAAAGGATCTACAGAAGAGAAACTTTACTATTGAAATGGAAACGGGTACTGGTAAAACATATGTTTACACGAAAACAATTTTAGAACTTAATAAACGTTATGGATTTACTAAGTTTATTATTGTAGTTCCTAGTATTGCGATTAAGGAAGGTGTAAATAGCTCTTTAAATGCGACAAAAGAGCATTTTATGGAAAAGTATGACAATGTTGTCTATAACTACTTTGTTTATGATTCAAATCACTTGGAACGAATTAGAGAGTTTGCGACGAGCACAAATATTGAAATCATGATTATTAATATTGATGCGTTTAGAAAGAGCTTTACAGATCCTTCTAAGGAAACAAAGGCAAATTTGATTCATAGAACGAGCGATAAATTAAATGGTAATAAACCAATTGATTTGATTGCTGGGACAAATCCAATTGTAGTTATTGATGAACCACAGTCTGTTGATGGTACTAAAAAATCAAAAGAAGCAATTGCTTCATTGAATCCTTTATGTACATTGCGTTATTCAGCTACACATAAGGAAATGTATGATTTAATGTATCGTTTAACTCCAGTGGATGCATATCAAGAAAATCTAGTTAAGCATATTGAAGTGGCTTCTATTACAAGCAATGAAGCGAGCACTAAGCCTTATGTTAAGTTATTGAGTGTTTCTGAGAAGAATGGATTTTCTTGTCGCTTAGAAATATATGTAAATAACAAGAAAACAGGTGTTATAGATAAGAAGACTGTAACTGCTAAAACAAGAGATGATTTGTGGGAATTATCCAATGAGGTAGATTACTATAAGGATCATAATTTTATTGTAGACAATATTGATTGTTTTCCAGGAGAAGAATCTGTAAGTTTCAGTAATGGTGAATTCTTAAATATTGGAGATGTGATTGGTAATGTTGATGAAACTGCTTTAAAACGAGCACAGATTCGTCAAACTATCGAAATGCATTTAAATAAAGAGATTCATTATACAAAACAGGGCATTAAAGTATTGAGTTTATTCTTTATTGATGAAGTTAGTAAGTATCGTGATTATTCTAGAGAAGATGAAAAAGGGGATTATCAACGTTGGTTTGAAGAAGAGTATACTAAGTTGATTCAATTACCTAAATATAAAAAATTGCGTGAAGAGTATGGTGATTATATTTCTTTAGATGCTGCAGAAGTGCACGATGGTTATTTTGCACAGGATGGTAAGGGAAGAGTTAAAAACTCTAGTGGAACAACAAATGATGATGAGACAACTTATCAATTGATTATGAAAGATAAAGAACGTTTATTATCTTTCGATGAACCTATTCGTTTTATTTTCTCTCACTCAGCTTTAAAAGAAGGTTGGGATAACCCGAATGTATTCCAGGTTTGTACATTAGTAGAAACCAAGGATACTATGACAAAACGTCAAAAGATTGGTCGTGGTTTGCGTATTTGTGTAAATCAAAACGGTGAGCGTGTATTAGATTCTAAATTTAACACATTAAGTGTGATTGCAAATGAATCTTATAAAGATTTTGCGAGTACGCTTCAAAAAGAGCTTGAAAATGATAACTTCAAGTTTGGTATTATTGAGCCAATTAGTTTTACTGGTATTGCCGTAAAGCAATATGATGGCACGTTAGTAGAATTGTCTCAGAAACAGTCTGAGGAAATTTATAATTACTTAGTAAAGAACGAGTATATGACTTCTAAGGGTAAAATAACGAATAAATATCATCAGGATAAGCATGATGATAAGTTTGTATTACCTGAACAATATGAATCATTTACTTCAAAAGTAATGAAGCGTATTGATAATCTTTCTAGAGAAATTGAAATTAAGGATGCTTCTACAAAGGTTCCTGTTAAATTAAATAAGGAGGTTCAACTTTCTCCTGAATTTGTGTCTTTATGGAATAAAATCAAACAAAAGACGGTTTATACAATCAATATGGATATGGATAAATTTAAAAAGGAAGCTGTTGAACAAATTCAAAACATGCCTCGTATTCGTCCAGACAAGATTGATGCTCAAATCACAAATGTAGACATTACAAAACAAGGTGTAAAAGATGTGGGTAGTCAAGTGAGAGAACTAGGTGCAGTATATGAATTTGATACAATGACATATCCGGATTTTATTCGTAGATTACAAGACTCAACAGACTTATTAAGAAAGACAATTATTGAAATTGTATCTAAGTCGGGTAGATTAAAAGAATTCTATGAGAATCCAGAAGAATGGATTAAACAAGTATCTAAGATACTGTTGTCTGTTAAGAAAGAAAACTTAACTGAAGGAATCAAATACGAAAAAGTGGATGACTATTACGAACAAGATTTTATATTCAATGATGAAGAATTGTATGGATATAAGGATCGAAATGTATTAGACGTATCTTCTGATAAAAATATCTATGATCATGTAATTTATGATTCAGAAATTGAACGAGAATTTGCGATTGATGCAGAAAATGATGATGATGTACTTCTATATGCAAAATTACCAAGTCGATTTAAGATTGATACACCAATCGGAAATTATAATCCGGATTGGGCGGTCGTATTAAATACGTTTGAAGGAGAAAAATTGTATTTTGTAGCTGAAACTAAGGGTACAGAAAATATTAATGATCTTAAGGGGTCTGAGAAGAAAAAGATTCTTTGTGGTAGAAAACATTTTGAAGTGATTGATACTGGAATCAAATATGAAGTTGTTAAGGAATTGAAGACATTGAAAGGTAAAATGGTTTGATGAATAGATTAGATGTTGTTAATGTTGAGAATGTTAAGGATATTAACTTTGATAGACCATACCAATCTGCAAATTGTTTATTTCATTTTGTAAAGAAACTTGAATTTATCAAAAAAATATTACAAGAAAAATGTTTAAAGCCATGGTATGTTAAAGAAGATGTTAAGTATTTAGGTCTCGAAGAATTAAAAGATATTTATATACCAATGAAGTGCTTTTGTGATATAAATCTACATAAATTAGAAAAACATATTGAATTTATTATAATTATGGTATAGCTTTTTCAAAAAATTGGGGAGTTAACCAAAAAATACAACCTCTTATATATGTAAATGAAAAGTCTTTTCTTATTGAAGAATATAAGAATTGTTTAAATAGGAATATGAAAGCAGGAGCAAATAACATAGATGTTTATCCCTTAGTGCAATTAATGTATATTAAGCCTCTTACTGGTATGCAAAAAAACCAAAATGGTGATGTTAAACACAAATTTTTTACGGATGAATGTGAATGGCGTTACATTTTTGATATGGAAAAAATAAATGGTGAGTATAGACAAATTTATACGGGTCATAATGTATCAAATTTAGACTTAATTAATGAGTCATTGCAAGAAATTAACACATCTACACTAAACTTTGGTTACAATGATATTAAATATATTATTGTTAAAACTGAGGATGATTTTATAGAAGTTCAACAATTAATAGAGCAGTTTGATTTAAATCAAATTGACAAATATAAACTAGTTTCAAAATTGATTATTTGGGATGAGTCAATGGGGGATTTTTAAATGAAATTAAATTATTCAGATTTGTTTGATCAAAAAAATTTAAATTTACCGCAAATTCCTTCTGGAATATTAGAGTATTTAAATAAACAATTAAAAAGAGATGATTTTAAATATACAGATAATCACAACGGAATGTGTGTATTAACACCTAATGTGCAAAAAAAATATGAAGTCTCTGGTGTGAATTTTGATTTAAATAAAAAGCAAAAAGCTATATTGGGTGATAATCCTACATTTTTTGATATATTAAATTATGCATATAATTTTCAAGAAAAGATAACCTCGGAAACATTTAAAGAAATACGTGTAAATGGTCAAAATATTTCTGTAAAGGATTTTATTAAATTTCCTTTTTCTAATTCTAAAGTAATAGATGGCAAACTATTTATAGAACCAGATAAATTCCCAGACATACCTCCTTTAACTTTAAGTTTTGATGATTTAGAAATAGTATTTAAAATTAAAAGACTACCTAATATTGATAATTATACGGAAAATTATATTGGTAGTAATAAAAATGAATCGCTTTTATTTAATTTTACATACAACGTTGAGAATAAGTCGAATACTGTGAATTTGACTTATGACTTAGAAAAGGAAAAAAACTTTACCGGTTACTTGGAATGTGCAAAAATGTTTAATGGATTAATGAATGGTGAAGCGTTAATAAAGGAAATTGGAAAACCATTCATGCGCAAATCAGAAAGCAACTTTCGTATAAAGATAGGGCTATGGGAAAAAATTGTTGCAATTGAGAAAATTTTTAATTGTGTTTTCAAACCATCTTTAGTCATTAAACATGACGAAGTTATTGTTGTTGAAAAGCTTTATAGAAGTCTTATTGATAATAAACCGTTCAAAACGAATGAAAAGTTAAAGACATTAACATTTTCAAAAAGACCTGCTGAATTGGAAGATAAGCTAAAACAATCTCTATGTTTTATGTTTAATGGTTCAGCTACTGTTGATATATTTGGGCAAAAACTAGATTTATTCTCTATAACATGTATTTATCATTTAATAATTTCTAACATTGAAATAAATAAAACGAATGGTGAATATACTGCCTATTTTAAAGAAAGTGATGAAAATGTAACGCCGTTTATGAGTTCAATGTTTTTTCAAAATAAAAATGATATGATTAATTTTTTAGAAAATAATGACATTGCTAATAGTTTTGTTGCTGCTGAAAGAATATCTATAGAAGGGTGAAATGGTTCATATGGATTGTAAGAAAAATGTTGATGTTATTTTAGCAGAATGGCAAACATGTGTAGAAATGGCAAATTCTGTTAGCCAAAGAAGAGATTCAATGAACAATATTTTTGTAACATTGAATTTGGCGGTGATTACTGCAGTATCATTTACATGGAATATTAAATCTCTTTTTATACTTTTAGCTGGAGCTTTAATTTGTGTTATATGGATATTTTCTATTAGAAATTATAAGATGTTAAATCAGGAAAAATTCAAAGTCATTAATAAAATTGAAAAAGAATTACCAGTGATGCCATTTAATGAAGAGTGGTCATTATTAAAAATGAATAAAAAATATATGGATGGTACAATGATAGAAACATTTATACCAATAATCTTTATTGGTTTGTATATAATTGCTATAATAGTAGTAATTTATTGTAAATTTAAATCTAATGGAGGTGTTTAACATGATTTATAATTTATTTATTAGTCATTCGTGGGCATATGGTGATGCTTATGATGGCTTGATTAACTTGCTTAACAAGCGTCGTTATTTTGAATATAGGAATTATTCTGTTCCAAAAAATGACCCAATACATAATGCAAAAAATGATTCACAACTTAGAACAGCTATAAGAAAACAAATGCAACCAGTAAGTTGTGTGTTAATTTTAGCAGGTGTATATTCAACTTATAGTAAATGGATTAATATAGAAATAGAATTAGCAAAAGAAATGGGAAAACGTATCATAGCAATTGAACCTTGGGCTTCTCAAAAAACTTCTCAAACAGTAAAAAATAATGCCGATGTAATTGTTGGTTGGAATACTGAATCGATTGTAAAGGCCATTAGAAATTATTAATGATCATTCATTTGTTTTTTTGATTTTTTAATTATTCTTATACAAAAAATGCAAACGGCCTTTATGGCGGTTTGTTTTATAGGTGTGTGACGAGCAAGGCATGAGTCCAGTTGGAGATAAACCAACTACGGGTAGTTACCGCCAAGTGTAGTGAACCACAAGCCGTCGATAGTGATATCATGGGTGAAGAAAGTGGTGTAGCAATTATTTTGAGCGTACGCACAGAAACTTGATGAGGCTAAATGATGGAAGCAAATCGGATTTTATTCGTTCCATGAAGAAATATGGTCGTATGTATCCTCATGCAGGATATGGTGGTCGTTTTCGTGTATGGTTAAGGAGTATGGATACTGAGTCGTATAATAGTTTTGGCAATGGTTCGGCCATGCGTGTATCTCCTTGTGCTTGGGTAATGGATTGTGGTTTTTGTGCAAGAACAGGTATGTGGCCTAATCGTGACTTAGCAAGATTATCGGCTAGTGTAACACACAATCATCCAGAGGGTATTAAGGGTGATTTTGCTGTATGTGATACGATCTTTATGGCAAGATTTTATTTTGGTGGATGGAATATTGAATATTCAAATCCAATTGATTCAGATCCGGATGAGTGTAAAAGAAGAATCAAAGAGCATATTGAAAATGAGTATGGTTACGATTTATCGATGTCTTTAGATTCTATTCGTAAGGATTACAAGTTTGATGAAACTTGTCAAGGCAGTGTTCCACAGGCTATTATTGCGTTTTTAGAAAGCACGGATTTTGAGGATGCGATTCGAAATGCGATTTCAATTGGTGGAGATAGTGATACGATCGCAGCTATTACGGGAAGTATTGCAGAAGCTGCTTATGGTATTTCGGAAGATATGAAAGAAATGGCTTTGTCTTATTTGGATGAGTCATTAAAAGATGTGTTAAGAAGATAGAAGAAATATATGAGGGGTGATAAATCATGAATGAAGTGGTTGATTTATTGAATGAAATTTTAGATGAATTGAGAACAATGAAAGAAAAATTAGATGATATTCGTGGGAATGAATATCGTGATGGTTCTTTAGAAGATATATTTGATAAATTAGATGAAATTAATGATAACATTGATTGAAATTAATGGTATGATATAGGCAATGATATATCTTTTTTCAAATCAGTTAGAATTAATAATATAATGTGGCATTGTCTGATTTGAGATGATGCCTTTTATTTTGTGGGGTTGGGTTATGCAGGATTTTAAGTTACTTACTAGACAATTGTTAGAAACATATCTAGGATCGAATACGTTGAGCAAAGTTGAAATCCAGGATTTTTTGGATTCGAATGCGAGTGTTATTGGTACGGGAAAACAAGAATTTTTTAAAAATATTGAGAACTTTTTAAATTCTTTCAAATTTGATGTGGAGAAAAGAAAGAATATTCATTTTGAATTTAAAGATTTAGAAATAGAAGAAAATATTGTGTATGATCAATGTGTCTTTGTGTATGGATCTGTTCAAATTTATGGTCTTTATGATAAAGAAGTTCCAATTATGCATTTGGATTCTCGCTTTACTGTTGTTTATGGTGTTAGGGATGGAAAATGGAAGGTGCTTCATATTCATCATTCGATTCCAGATAAAGAACAATTGGAAGATGAAGAGTTTCCAATTACTTTAGGTAAGCAGGTGCAACAGGCTCGACATGAAGTTGAGGCATTATCGGCTGGGTATTCCTATATTTGTTTGATTAATCTAGAGACAGGTGATGTGGAATTGATTAAAGGAAATAATATTCCCGGCTTAAACGGGCGCTATACTCAGATAGATCATAATATATTATTAGAGCAAGTAAATCGTTTGATTACCGAACCATATAGAGAGAGTAGTGTTGAGTTTTATGATAGTACGACCATCGCAAAACGTCTTGAAGGAAAGAATTCCTTATTCCATACTTGTGAAAGGACAGATGGAACTTGGATTCTTTCGATGATTGTACCTCAAAAATATGATGAGAATGGTCGTGTTGTGAGTGTATTACTTGCCAATCGTGATTTTACGGAAGAAAAGAAGCGTGAGTTAGAACAGGAAGAGGCTTTACGCCAAGAAAAAATCAAGGCTGAAAAGGCCAATGAGGCCAAGTCCATATTCTTATTTAATATGTCACATGATATTCGTACACCGATGAATGCGATTTTGGGATATTCACAATTAATGAAGAAAGAATTAACAAATCCTAAACTCGTTCATTATCAAGAAATGATTGAACAATCGAGTCAATTATTACTTTCAATTATTAATAATGTATTGGATATGGCTCGTGTTGAAAGTGGTAAGATGGAATTGGATGAAAATTATGAAGTAGTGGGTAATATTACTCAACTGGTTTGTGGTGCATTTGCGGCGGAAGCTTCAAAAAAGAATATTGAATTAAACAAAATTGTGAATGTCGAACACAAACATATTATTACCGATTCTACAAAGATGCAGGAAATTCTATCCAATCTAATCAGTAATGCGATCAAATATACATCTGCTGGTGGTAAGGTAACAATCGATACAAGAGAACTTCCTTACGATAAAGAAGGCTATACTTTAATTCAAACAAAAGTATCGGATACAGGTATTGGAATGAGTGAAGAATTCTTGCCATCCTTATTTGAATTATTTACACGTGAAAGAAATACGACTCTATCTAAAATTCCAGGTACTGGACTTGGTATGGCTATTGTCAAAAACCTTGTGGACTTAATGAATGGCAGTATTGGAGTAGAGAGTGAACTTGGTAAGGGTAGTACTTTTACGATTACCATTCCACATAAGATTGCGAATAAAGATTATACTAATAGAAATATTGAATCTTCCAATGAGTTTGATATTGATTTTAAGGGTAAAAGAATTTTATTGGCCGAAGATAATGAATTAAATGCTGAAATCACAACTACAATTCTTAGTGAAATGGGTTTTGAAGTTAAAGCTGTAGAAGACGGAATTCTATGTGTGAATGAAATGCAACATCAACCAGCCAATACATACGATTTGATTTTAATGGATATTCAAATGCCAAATATGGATGGTTATAAGGCAACAGATTGCATTCGACATCTTTCACAACCTGAAAAGGCCAATATACCAATTATAGCTATGTCTGCCAATGCGTTTGAGGAAGATAAGAAAAAAGCATTTGATGTAAAGATGAATGATTATATAACGAAACCAATTGACTTTCAAAAGATGGAAGTAGTGTTAAAACATGTATTGAGTAAGAAGGATCCTCTTAGTTGAGGATTCTTTTATCTTATGTTGTGTAAATGATTGATTTTGTGTTAGTTTAGATGTTAAAACCGTATCTAATTCAACGAAAATAATGCGATTTTGAGTATTCCACGGTGGCGGAGCCACCCAATCCATGAAAATAGAGCCACCGA
>OFMH01000099.1_pt1 | contig 61103 bp, 74 predicted proteins | sample 1541761 | NCBI WGS metagenome assembly OFMH01 (sample SAMN04209249, study PRJEB22552) | human gut metagenome | biome: gut; material: feces | host: Homo sapiens | place: USA: Oklahoma
CTTTGATATTGTAGCATATTTTTTGACACAAAAAAAGACCCAAGCCCATTTTTTTGAACTTGAGTCTCAAATTTTAATTTATAGCTGAGTAGTTACAATTTTTTTAACAGGGCTTTTTTAATAATAACTTATAATAATTCCATTCCAGTTTTTACTTTAGTTAAAACTTCTTCAGAAAATAGATTTTCTGCTAATTTTAAAGCAAATTCTAAAGAGTGTCCAGCTCCAACACCAGTTATGATTTTTTCATCTTGAACAACATCTTTATTTTGATAATTATATTTAGACATAGCATCTTTAATAGAAGTATGGCAAGTTACCATTTTTCCCTCTCCAATACCATTACAAGCTAGTACAGAAGGTGCTCCACATATAGCTCCTATATATTTACCTTCCTTTGCATAAAATTTAACAAGTTCTCCTACATTAGAGTCTTTTCCAAGATTTTCATATCCTGGGTATCCTCCTGGTAGAATTAACATATCTCCATCATGTAAGTTACTTTCTTTTAAAATTAAATCACTTTTTACAGTTACCTTTTGAGCAGAAGTAACAAAACTATCTTCAGAAATAGAAACAGTTTTTACATCAGCTCCACATCTTCTTAATACATCAACAGGGGTAAGAGCTTCAATAAGTTCAAAACCTTCAGCTAATAAAACATAAACTTTTTTCATATTTTAACCTCCTGATTAGATAGATTACTATTTTTCTACAGTGATTTTTCCTTTGTTAATCATAGAAAGAACAAATTGATGAGCATCTACAACAGCATTACAATAAGCTGATTTTGTTTCTCCTTCAAAGAAAGCATTAAGTAACACTTGTTGTTGCTCAGCAATATTTCTTTTTAATTCTTCAACAGTTAACATTCCAGATTTATATTCCTCTACAAGAGCCTCATAGATGTTATCAAAAGTAGCATCGTATAAGTCCTCTTCCCAAGTTTCAATAATTGACATTTAATTTCACCTCTTTATAATATTTATTATTATTTTTATAACAGATAAATATTAACATTTCTTACAAAAAATGTCAACTTTATAGTAAAGATAATTTCTAAAACTAGATATGGTTAAATAGTTAAAATTTAATAAAAAAGAGCTGAATAAATTAATAAAAGAGAAATCATTAATTTATAACAGCTCAAGTTTTTTTTATTATTAAAAGATTTATCCAAGATTGAAAAGAGCTACCATAGTAGGTACTAAAACTGGAACAACTAAAGTTATAACAAATCCAGAATAAAAAGCTATAATAGATACATTAGCAGGGTTACTCTTGTTTATAACTGGTAAAACAGAGTCCATTGCAGTAGCTCCAGCAGTAGCAACAGATGGGAATGAACCTATTTTTGTAGCTATAAAAGGAATTGTAAATATAGCTAAAAGCTCTCTAGAAACATTTGATAGAAATGCTGTACCACCAAGTTCTGCACTTATTTTAGAAAGTTCAATAGCTGAGAAAGAATACCAACCCATACCAGAACTTATAGCAACACTTTCACCTAAAGAAAGTGGAGTTAAGAAAGAAGCAACAGCCCCACCTAAAAGAGATCCAATCATAGTTATAAAAGGTAGTAGTATAACTTTTTTATCCATTGATTTTAAGTTATCAAATACTCCTTTATTTTTTCCAATATCTATTCCTACAAAGAAAAGAAGCAAGCAAAGTCCAAGTTTAATTAAATTATCCACACGATCTAAGATTAAAGGAGTTTGGAAAAAGTATCCTAAAAGTCCTCCAATAATAACTGATAAAGCTATACCAACCATTATTTTTTACCTCCTCTATATACAATATGAACTAAAAGTACACTTCCAATGATTGCACAAATAGTGATAATAACAGAGTTAATTCCAAGAATATGGAATTTAGAAAGTAGCTCTCTATCAGCACCTATCTTATACCCCATCATACCTAGAAGAAAAAATAGAGAAAAGCTCTGTAACATTCCTACTTTATCATCAATAAATTTAGGAATTAGACCTTTTTTTGTTATAAAATAACCTACTAAAATAATGGCAACATATAGTATAATATCTTGCATAAACCCCTCCCATTAGTTAAAAATTATATAGTAGTAAATTTAAATACAGTTTTTTGTGAATATGCTTTTGAACTATTATAAATTTTAGCTTTTTCAGGCATAAAATTCAATACATTAGGATAATCTTGAGTTTCAAAACAGATTCCCATATGCTTTTTACAATCTGAACCATCAGATAGTTTACCTATCTCATATAAATAGTTACCAGAATATATAACAACTGCAGGTTGATCAGTATAAACCTCAAGTTTTCTACCTGAAACTTTATCCTCTAATATTGCAGCACTTCCCTCTCTAGTTTCATCTAAAATAAAAGGATGATCTAATCCGTGATTTACAATAACTATTTGCTCATGATCTGAATTTAATGCTGGAGCAAGCTCTTTACTCTTTTGGAAATCAAAAGGAGTTCCTTCTACAGATGTAACTTTTATAGGTAAAGTTGTTACATCAACAGCTATAAACTCTTTACAAGCTAATGTTAGATACTCATCAGATACATCTCTTTTAAAATCACCACTTAAATTAAAGTAAGTATGATTAGTTAAATTTAAATAAGTGTCCATATCTGAAGTAGCATTATACTCAATAACAAGCTCATTATCTATTAATTTATATGTAACAGTAGCCCAAATATTACCAGGGAATCCCTCTTCTAAGTGAGGACTTTTTAGAGAAAGTTCAACTCCAATGAAATTTTCTCCTTTTATCTCTTTAGAGTCCCATATTTTATGACTAAAGTTATCTATTCCCCCATGTAAATTGTTTTCTCCACTATTTTTAGCTAGAGAATATTTTATGCCATTGATTGTGATACAACCATTTGCAATTCTTCCAGCATTTCTACCAACAATAGCTCCAAAATATGGAGAACGTTCTTCATAGTCAGCTATATTACTAAGATTTAAAACTACATTTTCCATCTTTCCATTTTTATCTGGAGAAGAGATTTTTCTAATAACTCCTCCATAATTTAAAATTTCAACTTCTAAAAACTCATTTTTTAAAATATAGCACTTAACATTTTCATTGTTTTTTGTTATGCCCCAATTTGTTACTGATATTTCCATTTGATCTCACCTCTGAACACTATTCTAACATAAAAAAGTGATAAAAGATAGATAAAAATAGACAATTATTGTTTTTTCAGAACTTAAAAAAGAAGAATATTTTTAGTGTAAATAAAATAAATAATAGACATATACAGATGATATTTTTCTTTTGTTTAAAAATATGCTAAAAGTATATTAAATAATTAGTATTGATTAATTATTTAATAAAAAACATAAGGGAGGAAGATTATGAAGAAAAAATTAGCAGCAATTTTATTATGCTTGTTATCAGTTTTATTTGTAAGTTGTGGAAAAGAGACAGAAAAAGCTAAAAATGAAAAAGATACTTTAGTGTTTGCACAGATATCAGAGTGTAAAACTTTAGATCCTCAAGATACTACAGAGCAATATTCACAAAGAATAGTAGCAGTAGTATATGACAGATTAGTTGAAATCGATGAAGTTACAGGAGAGTTAGTTCCAGGATTAGCGGAAAGTTGGGAAAGATTAGATGAAAATAACATTGTGTTTCATTTAAGAAAAGGGGTAAAATTCCATAATGGTGATGTATTTAGTGCAAATGATGTAAAATATACATTAGAAAGAGCTAAAACACTTCCAAAAGTGGCACATCTATATAAATTGATCTCTAATATTGAAGTTATAGATGATAATACTGTTAAATTAACTACAAGTGAGCCTTTTGCACCATTATTAGCTCATCTAAGTCATAAAACAGCATCAATAATAGATGGAAAAGCTCATAAAGAACTTGGAGAAAAATATTTTGAAAATCCAGTAGGAACAGGACCATATAAATATAGTTCTTGGAAAGTTGGAGATAGAATAACTCTTGAAGCTTTTAATGAGTATTTTAAAGGATCTCCAGCTATAAAATTTATTGAAGTAAGAGCAGTACCAGAAGAAAATAGTAGAGTAATAGGACTAGAAACTGGTGAGATTGATATGACAGCAGATTTAAGTCCAGAATCAAGAAAAATAATTTTAGATAATGCAGATAAAATGACTTATGCAGAATCTAGTGGAATAAATGTTAACTATCTTGGATTTGCAACAAATAGAGAGATAATGAAAGATAAAGATGTAAGAAAAGCTATAGCTATGGCAATAGACAGAGATGCTATTATTGATAGTATTATGATGGGAACTGTTGAAAAAGCTAATAGTTTCATCGCACCAGGAGTATTTGGTTATGATAAAAATTCTAAAGTTTTAGAGTATAATCCAGAAGAAGCTAAGAAAATAATTGAAGCAAAAGGATTAGTTGGAACTAAATTAAAATTAGGTGTAAGTAATAGTCCAGTAAGAATGCAAATGTGTGAAATCATTCAAGCTCAATTAAAAGAGGTTGGACTTGATGTATCTATCGAATCACTAGAGTGGGGAACTTTCCTTGCAGCAACTGCTAGAGGAGATTTAGATATGTTCTCATTAGGATGGGGACCATCTACTTATGATGGAGACTATGGATTCTATCCTAACTTCCATAGTTCACAACTAGGTGGAGCAGGAAATAGATCTCAATATGTAAATCCTGAAATGGATAGATTATTAGACGAAGCTAAAAAAGAGGTAAATGTAGAGAGAAGAAAAGAGTTATATTCTAAAGTTGCAGATATTATATATGAAGATGTACCAGCACTTCCAATATACTATTTAAATGATTCAGTTGCAGCTGTAAAATCAGTAGAAGGAATGAAACCAACTAGTTATATTAGATTTGATGAATTAAGCTTTAAAAAAGAAAAATAGATAAATTATATAAATTTTAATAAAGGAGAAGAGGGAATGGATAATTTAATAAAGATGATTGAAAAATTAACAAACACATTTGGAGCTCCAGGATATGAAGATGAAGTAATTGAAGTGATAAAAAAAGAATTACCTTTTTTAAGTTCTGAAAGAGATTCAATCAATAACTTATATATGGGACTTCATGAAAAGGAAGCAAATACAAATAGACCTACTGTAGCTCTTGATTGTCACACTGATGAAGTTGGATTTATTGTAGAAAATGTAAATAGAAATGGATCAATAAGTTTCCTTACTCTAGGTGGTTGGCATGTTGGAAATGTTCCAGCTAGTGCAGTTTTAATTAAAAATAGCAGAGGAGAATATATAAGAGGAATAGTTACTTCTAAACCACCTCATTTTATGACTGATGAAGAGAGAAATAGACTTCCTAAAATGTCAGAACTTACAATTGATATTGGAACAAGTAGCTATGAAGAAACTACTGAAATGTATGGAATTGAAGTAGGTAACCCTATTGTTCCAGATGTAACTTTTGTATATGATGAAAAAATAGAGATAATGAGAGCTAAGGCTTTTGATAATAGATTGGGATGTGCTGCTTCAATAGAGGTTTTAAAAGCTGTTAGAGATGAAAAAATAGAAAATGTAAATGTAGTTGGAGCATTTGCATCACAAGAGGAAGTTGGATTAAGAGGAGCTCAAGTAGCAGCTTATAGAGTAAAACCTGACTTTGCTATAGTATTTGAAGGATCTCCAGCAGACGATAGCTTTAAAGAGGGAACAGCAGCTCATGGAGCATTGAAAAAAGGTGTTCAATTAAGAGTAGTTGATGGAGCTATGATCTCAAATCCTAGAGTTTTAAAATTTGCTAAAGATATAGCTAATAAAAAAGGAATTAAATATCAAGTTATAGCTAGAGAAAAAGGATCAACAAATGGAGGAAAATATCATATTTCTGAAACAGGAATACCTGTTCTTGTATTAGGAATACCTACAAGATATATTCATACTCACTACTCTTATGCTTCAATAGATGATCTAAAATCAGCTATTTCATTAGCAATAGAAGTTATAAAAGAATTAAATTATGATGTAATAAAAGGGTTTTAAATAAAAAGTAAAATATTATTGAATTTTGTGGGAAAAAGTGCTAATGTAGTAATAAGAGCAGTTACAAACAAATAAAAGAGTCGGGAGTGATTGAAATGACTAAAAAGGAATTTGTAGAATTATTTGGAGCAAAAGCTGAACTAAAAACAAAAGTAGAAGCAGAAAAATTAACAAAGGCTTTTATAGATACTCTTGAAGAAATATTAGTAAAAGGTGAAAGTGTTTCTTTTATAGGATTCGGAAAATTTGAAGCAACTGAAAGAGCTGCAAGAACTTGTGTAAACCCACAAACTAAAAAAACTATGAAAGTAGCAGCTAAAAAAGTTGCTAAATTCAAAGCTGGTAAAAATTTATTAGAAAAAATGAACCCTGTTGTTGAAAAAAAAGCTGCAAAATCTAAAAAGAAAAGTAAATAATTAAAATTTTTGGGAGCTATTAATAGCTCCCTATTTTTATAATATATTATTTTTCACATAGAAAATATCCAATCTCATAAGTAAGAGTTTTAGAAGAAAAAGATTTTATCTTAGAGATAGAACTTTTTTTAAAACCAGTAACTCCGCTATTTTTTAGATGCCTTAAAGCATCTAATGGGGTATTAAAATCAAGAGAAATACTCTCTTTTTTATACTTAACTTTAGTAAAATATTTTTTTAATATATTTTTAATCTCATCAACTTCAAGATAATCAAGAGAAATATTAAAATGCTCATCTATCTCTTTTAAATTTCCTGAAATATAAATTGAGAAATATAGATTTTTACAAAAAGATAGTTTTTCTATTAGTTTTTCAAGGGGGGATATCCATTGAAAAACAGAACTAGAAACAATAGTTTCAACTTTTGGAAGTTCAATTTTTAAAATATCTCCAACTAAAAAAGAGTTATAAGGAATATTATTTAAAAATCTTTCAACTTGGAAAAAATCATTTAAAATAATTTTATTTGGAGAGTAACTTTTTAAAAATTCCCTTGTAAATATTCCAGTTCCACAACCAATTTCTAAAATAGATTCAAAACTATTTTTATCATTTTTTATCTCTTTAATAAGTTCAATTAGATGAGAAGCAACTTTTTTTTGAACTATTGCATTTTCATCATAACTATCAAATTTTTTATTAAAATTCATCTTAATTTTCTCCTATTATATCTAACCAACTTTTAAAAAAATTAAAAGGGTAGTGTGGACATTGAATAATAGATACTTCAATGTTGTGACTATTATAGTATTTTTCTTGTCTAAGAGCTGGAATAATTCTATCTTTTTTACCAATAAAAACTTTACTAAAAACATTTTTTTCAGGAGAGTAATTATCTTTAAAATATTGAAGCTCAGCTTTTATCTCTTGAAAATTTCTATTAGAAAATAGATTTTCACTGTCTACTCCCATATTGTGATAAAATTCCTTTAAAGTCTCAGGAGTAAGGTTTTTAAGAGTAGCTTCAAAAATTCTTTCAGGTATTCCAAACTCCCCTATTGTTTCAGGAACTCCGTTAATAGAGATAACTTTATCTAATTTTATATTATTATAGTTTAAATATTTGCATAAATAGTAACTTCCAAAAGACCAACCAATAGCTATTATATCTTCATAGTTTTTAAAGATAGAACTATCTAAATCATATGGGAAATTCACTATTTTAACCTCATAATTTTTAGGGATAATAAGATGATCAACAGCTTTATTATCCATTCCCCATCCATTAAAGAACACTATCAATTTCATATTTTAACTCCTTTACAAATCTTTCCAGATCTTCCTTAGAAAAGTTAGGGTTTAATCCTATTCTAAATCTAGCACTCCCCTTTGGCACTGTTGGCTCTTTAACTCCATACACTAAAAAACCTTTATTTTTTAGATTTTCAGCTATTTTTATAATTTTTCTATTATCTCCAATTATAATACTAACAATATGTGTAGTAGAGGAAGTTTCAATGCTATTTTCTTTTAATAGAGATAAAAAATATCTTATTAGCTCTTGTAATCTCTCTCTTTTTTCTAAAAATTCAGGCATCTTTTTTAAAATAAATAGATTCCAGCAATTATTTACAGGAGGTAGAGCAGTTGTAAAGATAAATTTTCTATTTTTATTGATAATATAATCTTTGCAAAGTTGGGAACAAAGAAGATATGAACCAACAGATCCACCACCTTTTCCTAAGGGGATAACAAGGAAATCAATATCTTGTACAAGATTATTTTCATAGGCAATTCCATATCCATTAACCCCATAAGAGTGAGCTTCATCAACCATTAAATCAAAGTTATATTTTCTTTTTAATTCAACTAATTTTTTTATATCTGCTACATCTCCATCCATACTATAAACAGTTTCAGTAACAACAAGGATATCTTCATATTTATCTCTATATTTTATTAAAAGATTTTCTAAATTTTCCATATCTAAATGCTTATATCTCAATAGTTTTGCTCCAGAATTAACAATCCCATCATAAATACTTGCATGGTTTAATCTATCACTGATAATAAGTGTATCTTTATTATAAAAAGTCTCAATTATAGATGAATTGGCATCAAAACCAGAGTTGAAAACAATTCCAGCTCTATTGTAGATTTTTTCTAACTCTCTTTCTAACTCCATAACTTCAGGATATGAACCATCTATTAAACGAGATGAGCTAGAGGATAGCTTACAATGATAATTTGAATAAAACTCATTTAAAAGCTCTTTGTCATTTGCTAATCCTAAATAATCATTAGAAGAAAAATTTATAAGTGAAGAGTTACACTCTTTTAAAACTCTAAAGTTGTTAGTTTCTTTAAGAGAGTTTAATTCCTCTTGTAAAAATTTATTATTCATTTAAAGCCTCCAATTTTAACTTTAATATAAAGATAATATCACTAAAAAAAATATATTTCAAATAATAACTAAAATGAAAAATTCTATATAGCTAAATTTCAATAAATAGTATAAAATAGTAAGGTAAAATTTAAAATTTTTGGAGGGAGTTACGTGAATCAAAATAGCTTTATTAAAAAGATTCTATTTTCTATCTTTTGTTATCTTGTAATTATCACAGCAACTGTGGATATGACAAAAAATATCTCATTGGGAAGTGAGAAACCTGAAACAACTACGAAAACTGAAAATGTAGTTAAGGAATTAAATATGTTAGAGGGTAAAGAAGGGATAGCTGGAGAGAAAAAAGAAGTTGTAAATCCTATAATCAAGGAGAAAAATATAACTACAACTGATAAGGTAGAGGAAAAAAATACAGAAGTTACAACTGAAAATAAAGGAGAAGAGGTTGTAGTTAAAGAAAATAGTGAGGATAAAAAGGTATCAAATAAGTATAAGTATGCTAATAAAAGTATAAGAGTATTTGCTGATACTAAAATTACTCCTAAAGCTGAAGATAACTTGAAAGTAAGCACTAGAGTTGAAGTTTTAGAGAAAAAAACAGTTGATATTATAAAAAATAAAACTGTTAAAAAAGCTGATGGAAAAAATGAAGTTCAAAAAATCGTTATAAAGGATAACTGGGAAAAAATTGCATATACTAAAAATGGTAAGAGAAAAACTGGTTGGATAAAAGAAAATCAACTTGCTGGAACTATGCAAGAGACTTTACCAAAAAATTGGAAAAATCTTGATTTCTCTCCAGTTGAGAAAAAAGAGTATCCAGATAATAAAAGGGTAAAAGTAAAAGGGATCTATGTAACAAGTAGTTCAGCATCTCTAAATAAAAAGATGGATGAATTAATTGCTCTTACAAAAAGAACTAAGATAAATGCCTTTGTAATTGATGTAAAAGAAGATGATGGAACACTTTTATTTAAAATGGAGGCTGGTGAAAAATATAATCCTTTAGCTAATAGACGTGCTCCAATTAAAGATATTGAAAAATTTATGAAGAGATTAAAAGAGAATAATATCTACACAATAGCAAGAATAGTATCTTTTAAAGATCCTACTTATGCTAAGGCAAATCCTGATAAAGCTATAATTAGTAAAGCTACTGGAAAACCTTTTACAAATAGTGATGGTGTTATTTGGGTTTCTCCTCACGATAGATATTTATGGGAATACAATGTAGCAGTGGCAAAAGAAGCAGCAAAAGCTGGATTTGATGAGATTCAGTTTGACTATGTAAGATTCCCAGCATCAAATGGAGGAAAGTTAGATAAGGAACTGAATTATAGAAATACAAAAAATGAATCTAAGCCAGAGACAATTCAAAAATATTTAGCTTATGCTAGAAAGGAATTGGAACCTTTAGGAGTATATATAGCAGCAGATGTTTATGGGCAAGTTGGAAGTTTACCAGATGATATGGCATTGGGACAACATTGGGAATCTGTAAGTAATGTAGTTGATTACATCTGTCCAATGATCTATCCAAGCCACTATGGAAGAGGGGTTTATGGACTGCCTGTACCAGATGCTTATCCATATAAGACAGTTTATCACTGTACACAAGATTCTATAAATAGAAATGCTAATATTGACACACCAGCTATGATTAGACCATGGATACAAGCATTTACAGCAAAATGGGTAAAGGGACATATTAATTATGGACCTAAAGAGATAGAACTTCAAGTTCAAGCTCTAAGAGATTTAGGAATAGAGGACTATATATTATGGAGTCCAACAAATAAATATAGAATAGAATAACTATATTTTTCTAAAAATCAGAAACAGTGGTAAAAAAACGTAAATAGAAAAAATTTATAAAAATGTTTGAAAGATGAATAATATATGTTATAATAAAGGATAGTTCTATGCAGGAGTTGATGTTTTGGAAGGGATAATAAATGTAAATAAACCTAGTGGAATAACATCTTTTGATGTAGTTAGAAGGTTGAGAAGATGTCTTCACGAGAGAAAAATAGGACATACTGGAACACTTGATCCATTGGCAACAGGGGTGCTTGTAGTATGTGTTGGAAGAGCAACAAGACTTGTAGAAGATATTGAGGGATATGAAAAAATATATACAGCTGGATTTGAACTAGGATATAGAACAGATACTTATGATGTAGAGGGAAAAGTTCTTGACAAAGTAGATGAATTTAATGTTTCAAAAGATGATTTGAAAGTAGCATTAGAAAAATTTACTGGAGAGATAGATCAAGTACCACCTATGTATTCTGCATTAAAAGTAGATGGGAAAAAACTCTATGAACTTGCAAGACAAGGAATTGAAATAGAGAGAAAATCAAGAAAAGTAACTATCTCTTTTATTGAGATACTGGAATTTGATGGAAGAAAAGGAAAGATTAGATGCAAAGTTTCAAAGGGAACTTATATTAGATCACTTATTAATGATTTAGGAGAGACTTTAGGAACTTTTGCAACAATGATATCTCTAGTTAGAGAGGAAGTTGGAACTTCTAATATTGAAAAAGCCTATACATTAGATTCTATTGAAGAGATGTGTAACAGTGGAGATAGTAGCTTTATAAGTAGTGTTGAAGAGTTCTTTGATTATCCAAAGATAACTTTAACTGGAGATAAAAACTTAGTTTTATTTAGAAATGGACATACAGTGAGATTTACTGCAGAAAATGGAAGATATAGAGTGTATGATATTGAAGGTAAGTTTTTAGGATTATGTAATGTAAGTAATAATTTATTAAAGGGATATAAATATTTTTAATTCCCGTAAGGAAGGTTGAAAAATGAAAATCAAAAACATAGCAATTATTGCCCATGTTGACCACGGAAAAACAACATTAGTAGACTGTCTATTAAGACAAGGTGGAGCATTTGGGAGCCATGAACTTGAAAAAGTAGAAGAAAGAGTAATGGACTCAAATGATATTGAAAGAGAAAGAGGAATAACAATTTTCTCTAAAAATGCCTCTGTAAGATACAAAGACTATAAGATCAATATAGTTGATACTCCAGGACATGCTGACTTTGGAGGAGAGGTACAACGTATTATGAAAATGGTTGATTCAGTAGTACTACTTGTAGATGCTTTTGAAGGACCAATGCCACAAACAAAATATGTATTAAAGAAAGCTCTTGAACAAGGGCACAGACCAATAGTTGTAGTAAATAAAGTTGATAAACCAAATGCAAGACCAGAAGATGTATTATATATGGTTTATGAATTATTTATTGAATTAAATGCAAATGAACTTCAACTTGAATTCCCAGTAATCTATGCATCTGGAAAAGGTGGATTTGCTAAGAGAGAGCTTACTGATGAAAGTTCAGATATGATACCACTATTTGAAACTATTCTTGAGCATGTAGAAGATCCAGAAGGAGATGCTACAAAACCTATGCAATTCTTAATTACTAATATTGCATATGATAACTATGTTGGAAAACTTGCAGTAGGAAGAATCCACAATGGTATAGTTAAGAGAAATCAAGATGTTATGCTTATAAAAAGAGATGGAAAAATGGTAAAAGGAAAAATCTCTGTTTTATATGGTTATGAAGGATTAAAAAGAGTTGAAATTCAAGAAGCTCAAGCTGGAGATATAGTTTGTATAGCTGGAATTGAGGATATTGATATTGGAGAAACTCTTGCAGATATCAACGATCCAGTAGCATTACCATTAATTGATATAGATGAGCCAACACTTGCTATGACATTTATGGTAAACGATTCTCCATTTGCTGGAAAAGAAGGAAAATTTGTAACTTCTAGACACATTTGGGAAAGACTACAAAAAGAATTACAAACAAATGTAAGTATGAGAGTAGAAGCAACAGATGCTCCAGATGCCTTTGTTGTTAAAGGAAGAGGAGAACTTCAACTTTCTATACTTCTTGAAAATATGAGAAGAGAAGGGTTTGAAATTCAAGTTTCAAAACCAAGAGTTCTTATGAAAGAGGAAAACGGACAAAAAATGGAGCCTATCGAAATGGCACTAATTGACGTTGATGATTGTTATACAGGTGTAGTTATTGAAAAGATGGGAAGTAGAAAAGGGGAAATGGTAACAATGACTCCTGGAACAGATGGATATACTCGTCTTGAATTTAAAGTACCTGCAAGAGGACTTATTGGATTTAGAAATGAGTTCTTAACAGATACTAAAGGAACAGGAATATTAAACCATTCATTCTATAGCTATGAACCATACAAAGGAGAAATCCCTACAAGAACTAAAGGGGTACTAATAGCAACAGAACCTGGAGTAACAGTTCCATATGCTTTAAATAATATTCAAGATAGAGGAATATTATTCTTAGATCCAGGAATTCCTGTATATGAAGGAATGATAGTTGGAGAGCACAGCAGAGAAAATGACCTTGTTGTAAATGTATGTAAAACTAAAAAACTTACAAACATGAGAGCAGCAGGAAGTGACGATGCAGTTAAATTAGCAACTCCAAGAAGATTCTCACTAGAACAAGCACTAGACTATATTGCTGAAGATGAACTAGTAGAAGTAACTCCTACAAATATTAGACTTAGAAAGAAAGTTCTAAAAGAGGGAGAAAGAAGAAAAGCTGAAAAAAGAAATGAAGACTAATTAACTGGAGAGGTTAAATTTATGAGAAAGCTAATATGTCTATGTATGATAATAATTATATTTACAAGTTGTTCAATGTTAAAAAATAAAAAAAATGTAGTTATTGCACCTGAAGAGGTGGTAAATGCAGTTGAAATAGACAATAGTTTTTTATTAAATAGTTTTTTTTCAGAGGATTTTCCTGTAACATATAGCAAAGATGAAAAAAGTTTACTTATGATAGCTATTGAAAATGATAGCCATAATGTGTTGGATATGATTCTTGTAAGAGGGGCATATCTTGAAGAGGAAATAGAAGATGGAAGAACACCTATTTTCTATGTGAGAAGCTCTGAAGCTTTGAATAAACTTGTTATAGCAGGAGCAGATATAAACAGACTAGATAATAAGAAAGAAAGTGTAATTAGCTATTTTATAAAGAATAAACCTTTTGAGTATAGTGAGTATTTAGTTATAGCAGGGGCAAATTTAGATGTAGAGAATGATGAAGGATGGACACCTATTTTTGATGCAGTAGTTTCTGGTAATATTAAATTGGTAGAACTTATGTTAGAAAGAGGTGGAGATTTTAAAAAAGAGGATATTTATGGAAATATTCCTATTTTCTATACTAATGATGAGAATATGCTCTTAAAACTTTTAGAGATAAAAGATTATAATCTAAATATGAGAAATAGAAAAAATGAGAATATATTTGGTGAAATATATTTGAGAGCAGTAGATAATGGATATATAAATGTAGTTAAAAAACTATTTGAATTGGGAGTAAATCCTTATTATATGTCTTATGGTGATAGTGCTATATCTATTGCTAAAGAGAAAAACAATTTAGAGATGATTGGACTTTTACAAAGTAAAGGTTTAAAATAGGTTTATAGAAAGGTGTTGAGAGATGGAAACTCAACACCTTTTTGTTTTTTATGATTTAAAAACTATAATTTATAATCCTAATAATTAAAGTAAAAATAGATTACCATAACATCAAGTTGACGTAATTTGGAAGCGAATATTAGAATCCCTCAGCGAAATGCAGTTAAGAAAATGCAACGTGTTTGAGGCGTAGCCGAGTTTTGCATTTTCAACGGAATGAGCAATAGGGATTCTTTATTCACTGACATGGAGACAACTTGATGTTAAAAAAGAATAGGGATAACTTAACTTGACTAATAATCGCTAACTACAAAGGTACTTTGTCAAAACCTAGCAATGTGCTAGATAACTGAGCTTAGTTAGATATATTATAGTTTTATTGAAAAAAATTGCACCCTCTATCTTATTAACTAAGATTTTAGGTGCAATATAAATCACTTTTATCTCAATGCTAAAGGCATTAAAATATATCTATAATTTTGATCTCCCTCTTCTGTTATCTCAAACATTGATGAGGCATTAGTTCCTTTAATAACAGGATTTTTACTGATATTATCAATATAATCTACGATAAATTTACAATTCAGAGAAGCTTTAAAATCCTCTCCATCCTTTATCATATTTACCTTTTGATTAATTTTAGCTCTACCAGAAAAGGCATTTAGAAGAGCTATCTTTCCTTTAAAAGTAAATATAGCTCCATATTTAGCATCTACACTTGTTTTAGCTACTGTTATAACTCTTTTTAATGCACTTTTTAGCTCATCTCTATTAAATTCCATAACTTTATCAAAAGAAGCATTATTAAGTATCATTCTAAAGTCAGGGAAAGGCATAGAGATAGTTTTTGATGAAAAATAAGCATTTTCCCAAGTTACAATTAAAAACTCTTCACTAAAACCTATTGTTATCTCTTTTTCATAATCTTTTAGTAATTTACAAAGAATATTCACTGTTTCCAACGGAACAGAGATCTCCTTTTCAACAAAACACTTAGTATCAGCTTTTAAATATAAAAGTCTATATGAGTCAGTTGAAACAAGATTTAATTCATCCTGTTTAAATATCATTCTCACACAGTTTATTTGAATATTATCATTTGAAAGAGAAGCTGCAAATTTTGCCTTATCCAACATTTTTACAAGCTCTCCTCCTTGAAGATTTAAAAGTACAACTGGAGATGTTGGTACTATACTAGGAAAACTTTCCTCTTGAAGAATTGAAAATTCAGCTTGATGTACAGTAAGATACCCATCATTTAAAGTAAACATCAACTCTTCTTCTTCTAAAAGCTTTATATATTCTAATAAAAGAGCAGGTTTTAAAATTACACTTCCCTCTTCTATAACTTCAGCAGGAAGTTGTCTCACCAAATCAATATCTAGATTTGTTCCTACTAAAATAATCATTCCTTTTTCAGCTTTTATCTGTAATCCTGAAATAATAGGTTTTATAGGATTTTCCTTTAATATGTTTGTAAATTCTGTTAAGATAGGGATTATATCCTCTCTTTTTATAGAAAATTTCATTATAGCCTCCAAAATTTTTTAATTTGCTATTAATACTTCTTGCCAATATTTATTTTGAAGATCAAGAGTATTGTGAATATCTCTTAGTACTTGAGCATTTTTCATATCTTCAATCTCATATAAAGGTTTAACCTTCATTAGTTCCTTTGCAGGAATATTGATAGATGGAGTTTCAAGAATGTCAGCAAGTCTTGCATAAACTTCTGGTCTGTGAATATACTCAATAAATTTATATGCAGCCTCTTTATTTGGAGCATTACTTAAAATAACAAATGAGTCTACATAAGCTGTTCCACCTTTTTCAGGAATGATGAAATCAACTTTTTTTCTTTCATTTTCATCTAACTCTCTAAATATATTGTCAGGGTAACCTTGAACTACCCAGAAATCACCATTTGCAAATCCTTTTCCAAAAGATTCAGCATCAAATTTAGCTATATTTCTCTTCCATCCTTTTACCATTTCAGCAGCTTGAGCAATAGCTTTTTCATCTTCAACATTTTGTGAATATCCCAACATATCTAGTGCTGAAGTCATTACTTCTCTCATATCATCAAGAAGAGTCATTCTTCCTTGTAAATCACTTCTATTATAGATTGAATAATCTCTAGGATAATCTTTTACATATTGAGTATTTACTGCAATTACAGTAGCTCCCATTACATAAGGAACTTCATAATCATTATTAGGATCAAAATATTGTAATTTTTCTAATACTAATGGGTTTATATTTTTTAATGTAGATAATTTGCTCTTATCAAGTTTATCTATCATTTTTTCTTTCATCATTATCTCTACATAGTCAGCTGATGGAACAACTATATCATACCCTGTTCCTCCTGCTTTTAACTTAGTAAACATCTCTTCGTTAGATGAGTAGATATCTTCAACAACTTTGATTCCAGTTTCTTTTTCAAAATTTTGATATATTTCTGGTGGAATATAATCTGCCCAACCATAAAGATAAAGAACATTCTCATCTTTTTTGCTATCTCCACAAGATACAAGAGTGAAAACTAAAGCTAGTAACAAAAATATTTTTTTCATTTATCATCCTCCCAATTTTTTTCTCTATTTACTATTTTAATACAGTTTCGAAATTTAGTCAATTACTATTCATTTAAAAAATAAAAATATATTATTCTTTGCTTTTACGTGTTTTCAATAACATCTATTCCAGTAAAATTTTAAAAAAAATATGGTCTTAAAAAAATTTTAGAACCATTTTGGAACCACTATTTTTTATTTAAAACATCTAATAATTGCCATTCCATTTCTTGCATTATATGAGTATAACTATTCAAAGTAGTTGCTATATTAGTATGTCCTAATCTCTTTGAAATAAGAAGTATATTAACTCCTTTAGAAAATAAATAACTAGCATGCGAATGTCTAAAAGTATGTAACCCTATATTTTCAATTCCACATCTTTTACCAAGGTTTCTAATATGATAAAAAAAAGACCTTGGATTTACTGGAAAAATATTTCCTGTTAGATCATAAGTTTTATCCTTAATATCTAACAAAGACTCTATTACTATATCATTTATATCAATTATTCTATTACTTGTCAACGTCTTAGTAGAACCTACAAAATTCTTTCTTTTTAATCTGAATGTAGATTTATTTATTCTTAATTTTCTTTTTTCAAAATCAATATCATCGAATTTTAATGAAATTAATTCTCCTATTCTTAAACCAGTCCAAAATAAAGTTATCATTATATGTTTATATAAAATATTAGTTTCTGCTTCTAATAATATTTTTAATTGGTCCTCTGTTATTATTGCTTTTTCTCTTTTCTCTGTTATTTTAGCTATATTACTATCTAAAACAGGAAGATTAATTAAATTTAGATATTTTTTACCAAAATCTAAAATTGTTTTTAAATTTAGATTTATAGCATTTTTAGTTGTAGATTTTAAATCTTGCTTTAGCATAAAAGATTGCCATTTTCTTACTACTGGTAAATTTATTTCAGATAATTTCATATCTTTAAAAAATGGTAATATCCATTTATTTACTGTAGCTTCTCTTATTGATAAAGTAGTAAGTTTATATCTTAACTTCACATCTTCAAAATAAACCTCAACAAGAGATGAAAAAAGCATTTCTTCATCTCCAGTTGATTTCAATAAAAATTCTCTTTCCCATTCCAAAGCTTCTTTTTTAGTAGAAAATCCTCTTTTATTTTTCTTTTTCTTTTCTCCATTAATAGTGTAGTAAAATGTACATCTCCATTTTTTTCCATCTTTATATGCAGCCATTTCTTAACCCCCTATTCTTTCAAAAAAATACTTTCTTGGTACTAAACCTTGAATAGTGATTTTGCCTTTAGCCTCCAACTCTTTATTTAAAGTTCTTATAATTTCATATGATTTGCTTCTCTTTTTTCCAGTAATTTTCATTACTTCATTAACATCTAAAAAATGACCACTTTCTTTCATCTTCAACCTCCTTTCCCAATTTTAATAAAAATGGGAAAATATAATTTTAATATCTTTAAACCTGTAAAACTTTAACCAAATAAGCTTTCACTTCTATTTAACTTTCTACACTCATCAGCTATAGATTTAAAGTTTCTATAAAACTCAGTCTTTGAAATATCTAATTTCAGTATCAAAGTTTTATTATCTATCTTATAATCAACTCTACAAAGTTCTTTTAATTGCTTAATAAGTTTATTTCTTTTTCTAGTACACTTCTTATAAGTTCCTCTTTTCATTTTCTTTTCCTCAAAATTACATAATTTTTAGAAGTTCTAGGGTTTAATCCATTTACAATAAATCTACCTTCCTCCAAATCCTTAACCTCTCCTAGAACTATTTTTTCTAGGATATTATAAATATAGTATCTAAATTTCATTTGTTCCCTCCTGTAAGGAGAAGAGGGGAGATCCCTCTTCTGCTATTACATCATATCTGCTAATCTGTCAGTTATAAAAGCATCAACCTCATCTGCTTCTGATTTACTCATAGTTTCAAAATCAATTCTCAATTCTTTCTTTACTACATCAACAAGATTGATTTTTAAAGGCTCTGCTAATTTTAATAATTGTACTCTATCTTCATCAGTTGCTTTTATATCATCTATAACCTCAACTACATCTCCATTGTTATCTGAGAACTTTCCAGCTATAGTTCCATCATCTTCTATCTCGTTAACTACCATTCCATCAGTTTGAAGTGCTTTTTGTATCTCTACTGATAAAGCACCATATTTACTGATATTAAGTTTTAAAACTGTTTTAAGTGCCATAGCCTCAAAATTCTTACTCCAGTTTGAATTTTTCTTATTGTAATTAACATCATATTGATAAGATTGACTATATCTTTTAGCATGATTTTTCATTTGTGCCTCTGTCATAAAGAGTGTATTTCTAAATCCATTGTTAAACTCTATATAACTAGCATAACCAACAGTTTTAGCCTCAAGTCTTTTATCAATATCTTCAATAAATTCTAGCTCTAACTCTCCAGTAAGCATATTATAATTTTTAATTTCTCCCTCTTTTACCTCAATAGCATTGATATATTTATACTCTCCACTTCTCAAAGCTAGTTGTATATAACCTTTATATCCTAATTGGAACTGTGCAATCATTCCTTTTTCTCTATCTTTGTAAGGAACTATATAAGCAAATCCTAGATTTTTTTCAATAGGAAGATTTAATACTGCACTTGCTATTGCCGCATTGATTATTGATTGAGGTTCTGCTTGTTGTAATTGTGGAGTCCCTTCTACAACTTGAACTATTGCCATCATAAAATGCCCTGATCTATCACCAAGTAATGATTTAATTTGTTTTTTTATTGCTTGTGTTGCTAATGCACTTTTTAAAGCTGGAACTCCAGTTGAAACCTCATTTTCATTTGTTACTAATTTGTTTACTGCTCTTGCCATTATTACGCCACCTCTTTAATTTTTTGATTTTCTTTAAGCTCTTTAAAACTAAATCTTTTAGCTCCTCTTGCATCGATCTTCCAAGTTGCTAGATAACTACCATTTATAACTAAATTTTCAGTTTCAAACTCTAGCATCTTATTTTGTATGATGCATGCTAACATCTTCATATCCTTCTCAATCTCTTTAGTTTCTTTTGATAACTCTTTTTTAGTATCTTCCATAGCAAAATAGTCTTGAACTTTTTTAGCATCTATATCAATACTTGGAATTTTCTCATATTTATTACCAAATCCTTGAAACTCAGCTTTAAGATACTCACATTCAGCCTCACATCCATTAAGCTCAGGGGCTATATCATTATCAAGGTAATGTTGGAATCTTTTTGTTATTTCATAAGCTTGAGTGATTAGTTTATCATCTCTTTCAATTTCATAAACTCTAGTAAATCTATTGTCTACAAATCCAACTAAAAATCCCTTAGTTTTCCCTAGTACTGCAAGTTGTTGTTGCACTTGTGCAAAATACTTGTTTGGAACTTCCTCTCTCTCCCACTCATAAGCTGTATAACTGTTTCCAGTTTTTAGCTCTACTGGATACCATTCACCTTCTATTTTTACCCAACTATCAGGAGTACAACTCCATAGAGGATAGTTTTTATTTGCTACAACTTGATTACCCTTTAATGTGTCTTGGATCTTAATATTAAACTCTTTCTCAAACAGTGCTGGAAGATGTGCAATTATAAAATCTTCTGCATAGTGTCCAAAGTCCATTGCTACCTGTGAGTTAAAAGAGATCTCTTTTTTATATCTTCCTTTTCTCTCCTCAAACATTAAGAAAGGACTTGTGTATTTATCAGGTCTATCAAGCAAGTTATTTCTGTAAGCATTGTCACAAATAAGAACTGATGTGTCTGTTGCTCCTATTCTTCTATGATTTAACCATTCTCCATCTCCTGAACATTCCCCAGTGAACAGAACTTCACTATCATGTAGATGTACAGTATTTTCTTCTATTAGTTTTTCCAATTCTGCTTTTTTCAATGTCCAAAAACCTTTTAAACCTAATTCCTTGCATTTAGCTCTAAGCTCTTTAACTGTCATACTCTTTCACCTCTTTTAAATTTTTGACATGGCTCTCATCAGTGTGAGAGCTGTGTTAAAAACTTAAATTATTTATAAATCAGCTATCCAAATTATTAATCTGAATAGTATTAAATAACTAATTAACCATAAGAAAAACATCATCTTTCTTCTCCTTAAATCTATTTATTTCCTTTAAAAGCTTTTACCATCATGCATAAATCTGTTACTGTCATTTCTCCTACTGGATAACCTAATCCAGCAAGTTTGTTCATCATTTTTTTATAATCTGATAGTTTCATAGTTCCCTCCTCTGCTCCTTTTATATCGTTGTATATTTGCAACACAATCATATCACTAGCGTTGTAAATTGTCAACAGAATTTTAAAAAAAAAGTTGTAAATTTGAAACACAGGACTTATAATTAAAGTAAGATATATTTTGATAGAGAAAGGTGAGAAAAATGAGTATAAATTCTGTAGGCGAAAAACTTAAAAAGAAAAGGGAAGAATTAGATTATAGCTTTGGAAAACTTTCAAACCTTTCTGGTGTTGATAAAGCTGAAATCAGTAGAATTGAAAACGGAGAAAGAAAAAATCCAAATCCAATTACTATAAAGAAAATGGCTGAGGCTCTAGGACTAGATATATTTGAGCTTTATGAAGAAATGGGACTTTTAAATATTGGAGATAAAACAGTTATAAGACAAATGTTAGATATATTTGATAGTGAAGATTTGAAAAAAATATTGGAATTGTATCAAAAAGAAATAACTTTTGAAGCAATGAAACAAAATAAGTTTGAGGATATAAAAGGAAAAATTGAAGGGATACAAAAGATTATTGAAAAATTAAAATAAAGGAGGCTAAAATGTTAAAAGAATTTATTAATGGAATGAGTTTCTTATTAAGCCCTTTTAGTCGTATTTTTAATAATGATATAGAAATTAAAAGTGTTAGTGATGATATAGAAGCATTAAGAAATGATTGGGAAAAAATAGGAAATGATATAAGGAGAGGAATAGATGAATTCAAAGCTACAGAAAGACATGAAAGCTAAAAATAAAAATTCTGAATTACTCCATTTAAAAGAAGAGTATAGTGGTCCTATCCCACATCCAAATATATTAAGACAGTTTGAAGAAGTAATACCGGGATCAGCAGAAAGAATATTAAAGATGGCAGAGAAAGAGCAAGAACATAGGCATGAATTTGAAAATAAAATAATTTCTCATAAAAAAATTATGGAACTTACAGGGCTTATTTTTGGTTTTTTATTAGCTTTGATTATAATAGGTGGAGGAATTTATCTATTATTAAATGATAAATCTGCTAAAGGGTTTGTACTTATTCTTGGTGGTATTGGTACAATAATAACACCTTTTATTTTTTCTAAAACTAAAAATAAATAGCATAATAAAAAGAGGACTTTTTCAGTTCTCTTTTTATTATAATAGCAAAAAAGTCAATCTTAAATTAAGGTTGGCTTTTTTATTTTAATTTTATCGTTGACATTTTACAACGATAAGTAGTATAATTTTGTTGTAAATATTCAACAGGAGGCGTTATAATTGAACTATAAAGATTTAAAGTTAAAATTAACAATAAATGATTTGAAATTTAACGACCTCGTCAAAGCTGATGGTAGAAGTTACCAGTATTTATGGCGAGAATGTAAAGCAGGAAATCAAAAAGTTCTTAATCATTTAGAAACATTAATAAAAAAACTTTCTAAATGTTAATTGCTCAAGATTGAGATGCAATCATATATTAAATTACACAAAATTTCTTTTTCTTCATTAGTTAAAATATTTTCCATAAAAACCACTTCCCTTATAAATAATTATTTATATTTATATATAATTATAGATAACTTAATTATAATGCAAGTGTGTAAAAAAATCAATATAAAAAATTGAAATAATGAAGAGTGCCAAGGAGGTGGAGCATTGGAGAAGAGAGAAACTCTAGAAACAGAATTAAACAATTTATCACTGAAAATTGTGGAAACAAGAGTGGAGCTAGAGATCCTAAAAATAGATAAATATCAAACAGAACAGATAAAGCTACTGGAAGGCCAAATTTCAGCAATGTATGAATATTTAGATAAGTTAATTTTAAGGATTGCTATATTGAAAAAGAAAGAAATGAACATTCCTCCTTTTGTTGTGAGAGTTTAGGGAGTATAAAAATTTCTTAGAAAGGAGTGAAAAATGGAACACAGTTTTTTAGAATATTTTACACTGGTATTTTCAATAATAACTCTTGTAATAGTTTTTATTGGTACTGATATAGGCATACCAGTAGAAATAGTTGAGGGATTACCTTATCTTTCTTTAGGGTTCAGTATTGCAAATATTCTTTGTAATAGAGATTAATTGCTTATGGATAAATTTTAAGATTTGAATCAAGGAGAATAAAGCATTGGAGAAGAAAAATAATTTAGTAATGGAAAAAGGGAATTTTATTCATGGAAAACCTAAGAAGATAAGAATTGTAGAAATTCTAGAAATAGAAACTGAAATAACAGATGATAGTATTCTAATGCCCAAAAGAACTATAAAAGAGTTTTGGACATTAGACAATCAGTATATAGGTAGAATAGATCCATTAGATAATTATTTAGCCGTTGAAGGTGCTATAAAAGAAAGTGCCTCTTTTACTTTTAATTCACAAGAAATAAAGTAAATAAGTGATTCTATAAATTGTTTCATATCATTTACATCTTTATTTTCATGTTGACGAATATAATGTGCTTCATCATTACCTAGCCAAACACTAGCAGTTATTAATGGTCTTATCATATCATTATCTATTTCTTTAAAAGCAGAGCCTAAATTCATCTTTGAAATTTTATCTTTATCTTTGCCTTTAATTTGTATTAGATAATCTTTTACAAGAAATTCAATAGCTTTTCTAAGACCAATACCAGTAATTTCATGTAAATTATAATATTCAGCAGTCAAGGCTTGAGTATAAATTTCTACAAATTTTGGAGAAAAAGTTTCTATTTCTTTTGGAATATTTAAGTTTAAATTAGGTTTTGTAGTAGATTCAATTCGAGAAACAATTCCTTGGATAATATCATAAGATACACAAAAGAATTTCTGACAAGCTGGACATCTAAAAAGTAAAGCTGCTTTTGTTATACCATCTTTTGTATCATAATAAGCTTCATTTGATAATACAGGCTCAATAAAATTGTGACAATAAGGACAAGTATTTTTCACTGTAAAAATAAGTCCTCTTGTGGTTACTGTTGTTTCTTTTTCCATGTATTTTGTACCTCCATAATTATATTCTTATTAAACATATTATAACTTTTTGGAGGGTTTAAATCAATGTTAGGAGGTGATAAGATGTCAGGATTTACAACTTTTGGAATTATATTTTTCTCTGCATCGATCGGTGGAGTTATCGGCTGGACTTGGAGAGGAATAAGAGACAGAAATATAAAATAATAACTTTAATATCATTTTGCTGACGTCGGCAATATGCTTGTTGATGTCAACAAAATGGTAGTTTGCCTTTATTGGAGCATATCAGTAAGTGCTATGAATCACTTTCCTGAATATAAAATCCCATAAGTAAGCTGGTATGTTCCAACAAGGGCAACCCATTATTATTCAAAAGGTAGGTGAAAGCCCCCTACTTTTTTAAATCCATATCTATAACAAAAATATAGTCCTTGGAGGAGGTAGGTTATTTTCAAATAATTAGATATTAACGGCAAATTTGGTTAGCTCTCCGCATCGATCGTGGAGCTAGATTTATAATTTTTAAATTTCTATTTGAAAAAAATATTTGTTAAAAAATGCCTATTGAAAAATCATCGTAATAGCTGTGCCGTGCAACTCACACGAGTTGAAAAAATAATAAATAATAATTTTTATTTGGTATCTGTTCATCATCTTTAAGCCACTAGATCCAAGGGTCTTAGAAGATGGTGGGCAGTTACAAAATAAAAAAGAGAGGGGTCTAGTGGCATAGTCCCTCAGTAGGAGGATGCAATGGGAAGAAAAACAGTTGAAGATTTTGAAAATGAAGAGTTTTATCAAGTTCCAAAGTGGTTGTTAAAAGTAAAAGGATTGTTACCTGCTGACATTTTAATTTATATGCTAGCTCATAACAATTGGAGACTATCACAAAGAAATGGAAAAGTAGAAAGTGATGGATCAGTTTATTTCTATCTTACTCATGAATCAATAAAAGAAACTTTGGATTTGGGTAAAAATCAAATTATAGACTCATTAAAAAGATTAGTAAAATGTGGTGCTTTGATAAGAGTTAAAGAAACAGGAAAAGCTACTAAATATTATTTAGAAAATGATCTAAATGAGATTAACTTTGATATTAGTAGTCTGAAAAAAGGTAGTACCCAAAATCAGACTACACCAGTCACTAAAATCAGACTACACCAGTCTGAAAAAAGTGACTACCACCAGTCTGAAAAAAGTGACATAAATAAGAATGAATTAAATAAGAATAATATCAATAAGAATGAAGAAATAAGAAAGCAACTTTCTCAAGAAAATATATCAGTTGAATTAAAAGATAAATTACTTGAATTTATTGACTACAGAAAAGAGATTAAGAAACCTATTAAGACATATAAAGCTATAAAAAGCTTGTTAAACAAGATAGGTACTGACTTTATCAATGAACAACACTTGATGATTAGTATAGAGAATACATTTGCTAATCAGTATCAGGGTGTTTTTCCTGCGGAATTAAAAAGACAAGTAAATCAAGTTAAAGAAAGCTATGCTAGTAGAAGATTAAGAGAGATAAAGGAGGCTAGAGAATGAGAGAAGAAATATTTTGGGAAGGAATAGGAATGATTGAAATTGTAACAAATAAGCAGTTTACAGATAATCAAGCTAAGGCTTACAAGCTTTTACTTGATGATATCCCTGAAGATAAATTTGTAAATGGAATAAATGTTATGCTTAGAGAAAGGGTTTTTAGTAATCTTCCAATGCCTGCTGACATTAGAAAATATTGTTTAGAAACTAGAGAGGAGGATTTAGAAATAAGAATTTTCCAAGCTAGAAATAAGATTCTTAAAGCTATCTCAAGTGTGGGAACTTACACAACAGTTGCCTTTGATGATCCTATCATTCACTTAATCATCAGAGATTTTGGAGGATGGATAAAACTAGGAATGAAGGATATGGAAGAACTAGAAAATCTTTTAAAATGGGAGTTTCCAAAGCTATATAAAGCATATGCTGGAAGAAAAAACAGTGACATTCCTTTAATGCTTGAGGGTAGATCAGATGATAAAACTGTTAAGTACATAGGAGATAAAGAAAGAGCTTTGAAGTGGATCACAGTTTATCAAGCTAAGACTGAACAGCTGGAAGATAAAAAACAGGTTAAGGGAGTTATTGAGGATCTAAGAAAAGTGAGAACTGCATAAGGAGATGATGAGATGTCTAAATTTTATGAAAATAAAGAAGTAGCTAAGTATTGCAATAATAAATATTTTGCTCTTATTAATAAAATGAGAGTTGGTATAGTGCAGTATTATCATGTTTATATTTTAAAAAGAATTGGAAATAAAATTGACTTTGGTAAAAGTAAACAAAGTTTTACATTTGACATAAATTGTTCTATTGAGTTTCTTGAAAGTTTTATAAAAGAGAAAATTGGAGAGTTCAGAAAGTGTGAGGGAGATGAGGAAAATGATTAGAGAAGAGTTTGAGAATTTAGGTATAGGTGAGACTTTTATTCTTGGTTGTAGAAAATTTAAAGTTGTGGAAAGTGACAGACGATGTGTTAATTGTTTCTTTGATGGTGATTGTGGTTTCGAAGATTGTCTTGGTTATATTTTACAAGAAAATTATTTGTTGCCAGAGTGTGCTAATCATTATAGAAAAGATAAAAAAAATGTTATTTTTAAAGAGGTGGAAGGATAATGAGTATTACAAGAGATATGCTTAAAAAATCATATACACATGTAAAGGAATTGCAAAACTTACAAGGGGTGGCAGTTAGAAAGCTTGGAACTAAAGAGGCAGTTGAAAAAGCTTTTCAGGATCTCTTTGATGAGTATGCTGATAGAAAGTATTTAGTTAAAGATGAGAAACTTAATAAAACTATCGATGATTTGAGTGAGATAAATAAAAAGATCTTAGAAGAAAATTGTAAATTAAAAACTAAAAATCATGATTTAGAGTCTATAGTTTTAGATAAAAATGCTATCATCTCAGAGATGAAAACTGAAAATAATAAATTAAGAACTCAACTTCAAGAGAGTGATAAAAAAGAGATGAAACTTAATGAAGATATTGAAGAGCTATGTAGATTAAATGATTCCCTTTTAAGTAAAATAAAAAAACTTTCTCCTAAGTGGTGGGAGTTTTGGAAATGGTAGAAAGTATTTTTATAAAGGGTAATATTCCAAGCTCTAAGAATAGTAAGCAATGGACAGGAAAGATGTTAATTAGCTCTAAGACAGTCAGAGCATATGAAAAAAACTATTCTTTTCAGTGGTATCTACAAGAGAATATAAAAAAATTCAAAGAGCTTTTAAAAGGTAAATCAAAGCCTTACAGGATAGGTTTTTATTTTATAAGAGATTCAGCCAGAAAATTTGATTATATAAATGCAGCTCAATTACCTTGTGATTTGATGGTTAAAGCTGGAATGATTGATGATGATAATTGTAATGAGATTATTCCAGTCTTTATGGGCTATGAAGTGGATAAAAATAATGCTGGTGTTAGAATTACAGTACTAGGAGAAGAGGCATGAGAAATAAAAAACTAGAAACTTTCTTGAAAAATGTTGATAGGGGAATTTATAAGAATTGCTATATCAAATTAAAATTAGATAAAAATGGATTTGTAGTTAAGTTAAGCATTGAACAAGAGATTGATGAAAAAGAAAATCAATAAGAAAATAGAGGGATAATTTACCCCTCTTATTTTTTATATTTTTAATCTTTTTTCTATAAGGTCCATTAATTCAATAAGCTCTTCTTTATTTGCCATTTCATTTATAAATTTCTTTGCTTTACTTTTATAATTAGCAATATTATTTTTAGCCTTTTGTTCTGGATGAGCTTCTAAGTATCTTTTAGTTGCTGCTGTTTGTTGCTCTGTAGTCTTATATCCTTTTCTCTTCTTAATTTCTTCCATTTTCCCACCTCCTGTGGTATAATATATTTAATAAGGGAAACACTCAAACCCGCAAGGGTTGGGGTAACTTTTAAAGGTACATTTTAATAGTGATTTCGAATCTGCCAATTCTTAGAACTATCTTAATGTATTTCTTCATAAGTTTAACCCCCTTTCTTGGTAGAATTAAGGTTTCCCTTATGGTTTTAATTTAGCATAGTTAGACAACTATGTCAAGAAATTTTTTTGATTTGTTAAAAAATAATATACTAGTTAGCACTCAGAGCGGAGGGGACTAGATGAATTACAGATTATTTTCTGTAGTTTTTCTAGTTCCCTTTTTTTATTTTAATCCAGGAGGTGTTGAGTGATGAAATGAACAATTATGAATTAGCTGAAATAGATTATAAATCAGGTATGAAATATAAGGATATAGCTGAAAAATATAATGTATCTCTCAATACTGTTAAATCATGGAAGACTAGATATTGGGGGAAGGGTGCAGATAAAAAGGTATGCACACAAAAGAAAAGTATGCACACAAGGAAAAAGGCTAAAGAAATGGCTAGAATATTAATTGAAGAGGGTGCAAGTATAAGTGAGGCAGTGGAACAAACTGGAATACCTAGGGCAACTATTGGAAGATTAAGCTCTCAAGAAAATCTACAGCAATCACAACTTGAATATCTTAAAGAGTTTAGAAATAAACAGAGGGAAAAAATAAGAGCAAACAAACTGAAAAGATTGATGTTAAATGATGAGATCTTAGAGGCTATTGAGTACGAATTAAGTAACTGGCAGGAAAATGGAAGAGTTTCCAAGGCGGCTATTGAAAAGCTTTTAATGTCTGAGGATTTAGAACAAAAGATATTAGAATTAGATAGAATTGAGAGATTGGAAAGATTTGAATTAGAAAAAGCTAAAAAAGTAAAGAAAGCAAATTTACCACCAGCATACTTTGATGATATGGATCAGGAGCTAGATAATGAAGAATAAAACTTGGAAGGAAAGATTTACACCTAAACAATGGGAAGTTTTAAAAGCTGATAGAAAATTAAATCCTAGAATTTTATTTCTTTCAGGAGCAATGGGAAGTGGTAAAACTGCTGTTCTTCTTATTCCTTTTCTAAAGCATGTAAAAAAATATATTGGTAGAGGAGTGAACTTTATAATTGGTGGGGCTACTCTTGGAAGTATTAAAAGAAACTTTCTTGATGATATGGAAAAGATGATAAGAGAACCAATTCATCTAAATATAGATAACTCCTTTGAGCTTTGGGGCAATACTGTATGGTGTTTTGAAGGTAAAAACTCTGATAGTTGGAAGAAACCTAGGGGAATGAATGCAGCAGGCGCATTACTGGGAGAGCTTACAGCTTTAAATAAGAGATTTGTCAAAGAAGTAGAAAGCCGTTGCAGAGTTCCTGGAGCTAGAATATTTGGAGATACTAACCCTGATAGATCTCAACACTGGGTAAAAACAGAGTTCTTAGATAAGTCAGGGGATAAGTTAAGTGATGGAAGAATAAACCTTTTAGCATTTCACTTTAAATTAGATGATAATACATTTTTACCACAAGACTATATTGAATCAGTAAAAGCAACTACTCCAATAGGTGTTATGTATAATAGAAACATTTTAGGAATGTGGACAGATGAAACAGAGGCCAGCATATATGGAGAGTACACAAAATATATAGAGAAATATCAAAGTTTATACCTTGAAAGTGGTAGAAATAAGTTGTTTGTATCTCTTGACCTTGGTATAGGAGATGGAACAGCTTTGACCTTTGGAACATTAGAGAAAGAAAAACTTTATATTCTACACAGATATATAAATCATGGCCAGCCTTCTTCTTTTTATATTGATTATATAAAAGAACAGGCTAAACTATTAAAATTTGAGTTGCATGAGATAGTAATTATATTACCTCACGATAGTGTCAAGAGAGAAGATGCAGGGCAATTTATAGCAAGTAGATACAATACTTATAAAAAGGAGTTTATGAATGTTGTTAAGATACAAGCTATTAGAGTTACTGACATGATAGATAATACAAGATATCACATGTTTAATAAAAATATTCTTGTAAAGGAAGGTATGGAGGATTTTATCTCTATAATTAATCAATATTCATGGGTAGTTGACAGTGATGGAGTGATTAATTCTAAACTTCCTGATCATGGAAAAGAATGGAATGCACCTTCCAATACAGTAGATAGCCTTGAATATCTTGTATTCCATACTTTAGGAATGCCTAAGACAGTAAGCAAAGAGGTAAGAAATGAACTTGAATTAGAAACTGATTATACTAGAGAGTATAAAAGAACATATAAAGTTAAAAATAGGAGCTATTGAAATGATTAAAAAAGTAATGAGCTTAGATATTGATTTCTTTTTTCCAGAAATGAATACTTACCAAAAATATTTTGATGTAGATTTAACACCTAATCAAAGTTGGCAAGTAGTAAAGTGGAAAGCTGAAAAAAATAAGAAAAAATTAACTTTTGAACCTTGTAATTTTGCCCTAGAATACGTTAAAAAGATACTTATTAACAAGTGTAAAGGGGCAAAAGTAATAGGGATAAAAGAGCATGATGAGATCCTTGAAGTGTTAAGACAGAATAAATGTGAAAATGCAGACTTATATAACTTTGATTTTCATGAGGATATCTGTTATGGCAATGAAGATGATGAACCTAATTTAGAAAATTGGATTCAATTCGCTAGGCAAGAAAATTTAATTAAAAGAATTGCATGGATTTCACAAGATGGAAGTAGAAAAACAGGATTATCAACTATTTGTGCTAGTACAATGTGTTGGAAAGATTGTGATGAGAATATGCTTCCTGATTTTGATTTATTGGTAGTGTGTACTTCAAGACATTTCACACCACCAAAATATTGGTATCTAAATAAAATGTTAAGAAAAATAGCAACAGGAGGTGGAAAATAATGGGATTTGGTAGAAGATTAAGAAGAGCTTTTAGAAGAATAGTAGGAAGATCAGGCGGAGCAATAGCAGGAGCTGTAGTAGGAGGACTAGTAGGAGGACCAGCAGGAGCATTAATAGGTGGTACACTTGGAAACTCACTAGGAGGAAAAGAAGATAAAACTCAACAAATGCTTATAGAGAGACAAAATCAATTACTGGAAGGACAAAAAAAGAAACAACAACAAATGTTAGAAGCTGCTAAGTTACAAGAGGAAGAAAATTCTAAGTTAGCAGGACAAGTGACAGGAGAGCAAACTAATTTAACAGAAGGGCAAGAAAATAAAGGTAATGATTTTGCTAGTTCTGGAACTTCAGATATAGACACTGACTGGTTAGAAGGTGTTATAGATGAAGATGTAAGAGAAGGAGTAGATAAAAATATAGTTATATAAGAGGTGGACCATGACAGAGGAGCAAAGAAGAAGAGCCCTTTATTACTATAGACATTCTGAAGAGCATAAACGTGCAATAACTAGCTTTTATACTAAAGTTAATAAATATATTAGACCTTTCTTTGATCTACAAGAAAAAGAATATTCTAAAAATCCACAGATAAACAAAAAGTTAAAACATATAAACTTATATATTATCAACTGTGTAGAGGACTTTGTTAATTATCTAATGTCAACTTTATTACCTCGTGGAGAGCAATGGGGGAAAGCTACCATTGATAAAGAGATTTTAAAATCTTTGATGATGGACATAGAAACTCCATATGCTAATGCACAATCTAATGAGTTAAAAAAAGCTTTAGATGATGGGACTAATACAGTATTTAGATTTTTAAACAAGTCTAACTACTTCAATGAAATATATGAGGCTGTATATGATAGTGTGGGATTTGGAACTGGTTATTTTAAGGTATTAGAGAGAGATAATCCAGTAAGACCAATTATATTTGAGTATGTTTCTTTTAATGAAATATTTGGAGTAGATGATCCATTTGGAAAACCTTCCTTTATTTTTAGAAGATATACAAAAATGAATGAGGAAAAAACAATGGACCTTTTCCCTAATGCAGTATGGGACAATTTTTCTACAGAACTAGAAGCAGAAAGAACTTTAATAGAGGTTGTTATTCCAGAGATTGATGACAAAACAAATAAATATACATTTTTGCATGGACTATATACCGAAAACTTTGAAATAGCTTTATTTGAAGAGTACTTGTCATATAACCCTTATGTACTATTTAGATTTAGGCAACAGCAAGGTATATTTTGGGGAGTAGGGCAAGGACTTAAATGTATTGATGATTTTGAAACATTAATAGAATTTGCAGCAGCAGATAGAGAGCAAGTTCAAAGAGTAGCAAGTCCTCCAGTAGTAGTGACAGGAGCAGAGGAATTATATGAAAGTATTAGTATGAAAGCTGGGGCAATGAGTTATGGGGGAATGTCTAACCCTACGGATCCAGATAGAGTGATAGTCACTCCGATTTTACAAGGTCAACAACTGATGCCTATTGAAATGAAAATACAGGAAATTCAAAAAGATATTGATAAAGCTTTATTTGTAAATCCTTTGGGAGAAGTTACAGACAAACAAATGACAGCTTTTGAAAATAGTTTAAGAGCTCAGATGTTTAGAAAGAAGTTTGCTGGAGTATATGAGAGAACATCATCTGAACTATTAGAGCCTACTTTTAGAAATTGCTTTGAAATATTAAAGAATAAAGGTTTAATATCCATTCCTGATGAATATGACACAGCTATTGAAATAGAGTTTAGTAATGAATTATCACAAATCAATGATAAAACTAAGGTAAATTCTATGCTGCAATTTGCTGATATCTATTCTAAATTTGTAGGAGCAGAGGAAACAAAAGTTATATTTGACCCTGTAAAATTAAAAACATACCTAGTTGATAGTTTAAGTGTTGATAATGAACCTTTAAGAGATGATAAAGAGATTGCAGAGGCACAAGAGCAAAAACAAAAAGAACTTGCAATATTATCAGCTCAAAGGGCAGGAAATGCAGTAGGGCAACCAGTATTAACACAGGAACAAGGGCAAAATCTAGTGGAAGGAATGATGTAATTGCTTAGACAAAAAGAAATAGTTGAATTAGTAGATCTATTAAAAAAATATTCTGATAATGATGATATCTATAGATTGATAGATTTATCTTTAATAGTTTATCAAAAAGGGAATACTGAAACAGATAACTTTCTATCTGAATTAAGATATGACCTTATAAAAACTAAAAAAGAATTAGAAAGTAAAAAAGGAGGGGAAAACTAATGGAAGATGAAGTTGAAAAAATAGAAGAAATTGAAGAACAAGATCTTATCCCTGAAGAGGAAGAGTCAACAGAACAAGAAGAGGCTGGATTACCTTATGATTTATCATTCTTAGAAGTAGAGTTTGATGATGATGTAATGGAAGAAATTAAACCTAAATTAGAAGAATTTCAAGTAATGGGCTTTACTCAAGAACAAGTGGAATATATCTTAATTGAAATGCTTATGGAAGAATATGCTGAAGATGATGAGGATATTCCAGACTTCAAGCAAGAAATAAATTCTAAACTCTCTAAAGAAGAGAAATTGGCATGGAAAAGTACAGGAACAATGTTAATTAAAAAGCTTGGAAAAGAACATGCTGAAGCTATAAAAGAGATGATGTGTAATCCTTCGATGTTTAAAGTCTTGTATCAATTAACAGGCAAACAAAAAAATGAAGGTAAAAGCATTGGTGTTAAAGAGGAACTTATTCCAAAGAAAACAAGTGATGACTACTATGATGAGTACATGGGAGAGTTAAAAAAGGCACTTGGGAATAAGAAAAAAGTTATGGAAATAAAAAACAGATGGCTTAAAGAGCATCCAGAATTAAAAAGAAAAATAAAAGTATAAGGAGGAATGTAAAATGGCAGGAGGAACAGATATATCAAAACCAATGTCAGGGGATTCAAGAATTAGCCCTGTACATAGAAAACAATACCAAGATTCAGTAATTGAATTAATGAGTGTAAACTATGGTGGAAAATTAAGAGAATGGTGTATTGTACAAAATTGTGAGGGGAATAGTTCAACTATTTTCAATACAATAGAGGGTACTGCAATTTCAAGAACTGGAGATTTTGAAGAGGGAAGATTTGTAGGTGGAACTGGAAACCAAGAAACTGAAAACGTTGATTTTCAATTTGGAACTGTTGAAGTATCTCCTAAACCTATTTATGCAGGTAACTGGGTACATGAAACTCAATATCATCAAACAATGTTAAATATTGACAGTTCTATTTCTAAAACACAAGTTACAGCATTAGGAATAGAAGAGGATAAAGATATTATAAAAGCAATAAAAGAGGTTTCTATTGATGAAAAAAATAAATTTGGAAACTCAGCTAAACCTTTAACTTTAAAAACTTTCACTGAGGCAATAGACTATGCAAGAATGTTTTTAGGTACAGGAACAAGAATTGCAATCTTGGCCAATAAAACTGACATTGCTAAATTAAGAAGTGAAAATGGATTTGCTGCTTTATCATCTGATTATGCTCAATTCTTTGGAGTACAAAAACCAGGAAGTGAAGATTTAGCTTGTGGAAGAATAATCACTTGGAGACATGACTTATTAGAACCTAATGAAATGTACTTCCTAGCTGATCAAGTAATGGGATTAGCAACATGGCATGATAATATAGGAACATCTATAAGCTATAAAGATGAAAAATCAAAATATCTTTTAAAATCTTGGACATCTATTGGAGTTAAAAACTTAGATAAATTAGGTGTATTCAAATTAGAATTTAACAATTCGGCTGCAGGTTAAAAATTAAATAAACATAAATAGGGGAGATAATTAAAATCTCCCTTATTTTAAAATATGGAGGTTTTATGTTACGAAAAGGGCAAATAGTTGCTAATGCTTTACTACTTTTAGGAGAAGTTAGAAACTATAACAATAATAACTATCAAATATACCAAGTGGCTATGGATATTATAGAAACTATAGTTAATGAGATTGGATCTAGTCCAGTGTATAGAGCAAATGCTATTAAAAGTGAACTAACTTTAGTAAAAAAAGAAAATAATAAATTTTACTATAATAAGCCTTCTGAAATGCTTTCTATAGTAAGAGGTTATACAAAATATAATGAACTAGCCCCATATGAGATTGAGGGGGAATATATAACTTCTAATATTGAAGATTTAACTATTTTGTATTGTAGACCATTACCTATTGAAGAGTATCCTGGATATTATTCAGATATATTCTCATATTCACTAGCTGAGAAATTAGCTGAAGCTTTCAGTCAGTACAATAAGAAACTTGATTATATTGCCTCTAAGAAAAAGCAAGCTGAATACAAGATAAATAGAATAGAGGCACCAAGATGGAGGAATTATCTAAATGAGTAAAAAGAATATACTACAACAAAAATTCTTATATGGAGAAAGTGGAATAAGACTATTGGGATTAGGTAATACAGAGGCATATTCTTTATCAGTAAAAAATGCAGATAATGTTTTAATAACTCCAATAGGTTCTTTAAGAGCTGCTCCTAAATTTGATGAAATGAATTTTTCCAATATAAATGAAGATATTTTGGAGATAAGAGATACCAACTTTAAATATAGTTTTATCATAACAGCTACCAAAGTTTATTCTATTGAGAAATCAACCTTTACTATAAAAGCTAGTGTTGATCATAAAGTAGAGAATCCATGTGTCTTTAATACCTTTGAAAACTTTTGTGTAGTAGGTAACCTTATTACAACAGAGATATTTCAAGTTAATAAGGATACTGGAGCTTTTGGAATAGCTAATTTCTTTAATAGTATAAAGAAACCTTTGAGATTTAAGAAACCTTTTCAAGGAGAGTTATATAAATGGCTTACTATTAAGGAATATGATATTTCAACAAGTCAAACTAAAGATGTGAAGAAACTTATAAAAGTTCAAACCTATAAGGATCCTAATGGTTTTGGAACTGATGGAACAGGTAAACTTACTATAAATGGAGCAAGTAAAACTATTGCAAGAATATATTGTATAGCATCAACAGATTTATCAGAAAAAATATTTGATGATAGTGAGTTTTCAGAGGGAGATTATATTTTTAACTTCTATACTGGTACTCCTGAAAATGTTGTAATTAATAATATTGCTGTAAATCTTACTGGAAATGCTACAGATAAAAAGGGACAAGCTTATTATACAGGCTTTTCAGTCAATAATATACCTAAAGGAGATGCTTGTATAGGTGAAATTATAAAGATAGATAAAACAGTAGTTAAAGATATATGTGTCTTTCAAAATAGATTATGCATGGCCACATCAACAGAACTTTTCTTCTCTGAAATGTTTAACTATACAAACTTTTTAGGAAATGAAAAGAATACAGGAGCTTTCTATATAAAACCAAGTCCTATTAAATCTGTTCAACCAAATATAAGAAAAATAGCAGGTAATAGAGGGCTTTGGGTAAATACTGACAGGGGATATTATGTATTAGGATTTAATAACCAACTTAGTGAAAATGATGCTTTTATGCAAACTGCTACAGATAAAATACCAAGTTTAGAGCAGGTATTGATAGGAGAAGTTATCTACTTTATAGATGTAAAAGGAGTGGCCTATAATGTTCAAAATATAGGAGAAACTATATTAAAATTTGTGGCCATTGAATTGGATAAATTTGATATAAGAAGAAATTCAAAATATATATCTAGTTTAACTATTGATGGTGTGGAATATGTTGTAATAGTTGATAAGCTGCAAGGAAATAAGATTTATTTATATAGGCCAATAAAAGAAAATTTATTTAGTAGAATCTCTTTAATGATTAATAATCAAGGTAAGAAAGTAGTAGGATGGTATGATAACTATTTCTTAGGGAATAAATTATACATTCAATCTGATAATTTTGTTGAAAATATAAAAATTGGAGTTCTTCCACCATATATGAGTACTCAAGACTATGGATTGTATTTGAATAATGATGCTATCAATGTGGTGAGAGTAGTTTTAAAAATACTAAATGAAAATAATGAGGCTGTAGAAAAGATCACTATAAATGGCACTGAAATTTCTAATATTGAAAATGACATATATAATACCTATGTTTTAAATGATTGTTTCCAATTAGAAAATGGCTTTGATATAGAGGTAAAAACTAAGGGAAATGATAAGGTATTTGAGTTATTAGGAATAGAACAGACTGTGGAATAAGGAGGAAGATTTTATGTTAGGTATGTTAAGTACTGCTATGGCTGGAATGAATAAATTTGATATGGCCATGTTAGGAGTTAATGCTATTGGGGCTGTAACTGGATTATTGGGCTTAGGGAACAAGAGTCAATATAAAACTCAAAAGAATATAGCAAAGGCTAAAATGAAACAATTAGAAGCACAGAAAGAGATTACTAAGATGACTACTGAATATAATGTCAAGAATGCTAAAGAAAGTTATTATACTAACTTTGGTAGATTAAATAGTGAGTATGCAGGAACAAGATTTGAACTTAATAATCAAATAACAGATATTTATGATAATTTTGTTGGTTTCTTAGGAAGTGATACTGGAATACAAAAAGGTGAAATTCTCCAAAGAAAACAAAACTATTTAGAAGCAGAGGCAAAAAGTAATCTAATTAAAATTAATGATAGTCAAAAACAGGATCTTCAGGCACTATCTAAGGAAAATATCCAAACTTTATTAGGTTATGGCCAAGACTATTACAATCAATTAACAGGTGTACAAAATGCTGAACTAGATGTTATAGCAGCCCAAGCAAATGCTAAGAATCAATTAAAGGCTAATCAACTTGGAAGTATTCAAAGTATGCTTGGAAGTGTTATGAATATGGGACAAATAGCATCTAAAGCTTACGAGAGAGAAAGACTTTATGGAACTATGAATAATGTCCCTACATTTGAAAGTAATTTCACAGGTTTAAAACTTGAAAAATTTGGATTATAAGGAGGAATAAAAATGAAAAAAGATATCCCTATTCAAGCTGGAACTCCTAATGTTGTAACTGGAGTTCCTGAAATAAAAATGACAACAGGAGATTTTACAAAACAATGGACAGATATTTTTACCAAAATGGCTAAAGATGTATATGCAATAGGAAATCAGTTCTTAGAAGTAGATAGAGAGATAGAAGAAAATAAAGAGTTCATGGATGTTAATCAGAAGATACTGGAGAAAAGAAAACTGTATAGTGATGAGTTTGAAAATCCTGAAAAGATAGATCTAAACAATGCAGAATGGAGAAGTCAAAGAGATGAGGCACTAAAAAAATTAAGAGAAGAAGAGTTCTTAATTATAAGGAATAGCAGGATAAACAATATCTCTAAAGATAAGTTTGCTGACACTTCAAACACTTATTATATGGAAAAATCTGTAAAGAATAATATGGTTTATGGAGAGTTCACAAGACAGAATAATTTATCTAGGGCAACAAACAATATAATAGATTCTATTGAACTGATAGGGCAAACAGATAATGAAAGTGAAAGAACTGGATTGGTTAATAGCATAAATAATAGTAGAGGTATATTAATAAAATATGGAGTTCCTGAAGCTGATGTAAATACTAATATAATGAATAATTTAAAGAAAAGTTTAACAATAGCCTCTAAAAATGAGATTGATAATTTGTTTAATAGTTATGATCCTGATGTAGCTTATATAAAAGCACAGGAATTAATAGGACTTAATGCTCAAAAATATACAGCTCTATTAGGTAAAGTTGATGGTATTAAAGAGGAAAAAGCAGAAGAGATATTAAAGAATTACTACAATGAACAGAAAGATATTTTTAGTGGGTATATAAATGATACAAGAAAAAATATAAAAAGAAGATTAGAAACTGAAAATAAAATAAAAAAGGAATACTACAACAGGGATATTGAAGATGCTTTATATAATAGAGATCCTTATACTCTTTTATGGGTTGAAAGTGGAAAAAATAAAAAATATACATTAGAAGAAGCTTTAAGCGATGATGGACAATTTTTAAAAAAAGTAACTGATTATACTATGGATGAATTTGGTAATTTAGAAAATGGAATAGTTTTTCCTTTTCTAACTCCAAAAGCTTTAAGAAGTTTAAATAATGAAGTAGTTTTAAGAAAAGGTAATTTAAATTATTCTTATAGAGATTATTATCAACCTGTTTATGAATTTGCAGACTCAATATCTGGAGGTAGTACTATAAAAAGAAATGCTATTATTGTAGATTATGCTTTAAGAAATAAAATAGATCCTACAATATTAATAAATGGAGAAAATAATCCTGAATATTTTAGAATAGGAAATTTAATGAAAATAGGGGATAGTATAGAAAAAGAAATTGGGATAATAAATAAATTTTCTACTACTCCTTTAAGAAAAGATCCAAGAAAAAATTTAAAAAAGTTAGCAGCAGAGTTTTCATCAAATGAAGTTTTAGGAACTAATTTAGCAATAAAATATATTGCAGGATATACAGAAATTACTAGAGGAGCAAGTGATATTAAAGATGATCCTGTTAAATCTTTTAATCGAATATTAGATGATGATGATTTAATGTCTACTTTTATTAAAGATATACAAATAGCTAAAAAGTTTACAAGTCAAAGAAGAGATTATAAATATGTAGATTTAATTGACCCTAGAGTACCAAAAGAAGAAAAAACTCAACCTGTACAACCCAAGGTTATAACTGGAAATGAAAATTCAAATAAAAAAGTAAACTCTCTTTTTGGAGGTAGAAAGTAATGGAAGAAAATAGAAAAGAAAAAGGATTTTTAGGAAATTTAGAAAATTATACTGGTGTTGGTAGTGACTTCTTTTTTATGAAATTAGATGAATTAGGGAGTCTTGCGACTTCTTTAGCACTTTTACCAACTCAATATCTTGATGAAGATATGAAAAGAACTGGAGATACAGTTGTTAAATATATGGAAGAAAACGAAGAGTTAAAAAATGTATTAAGAGAAGATATTTTAAGGAGAAGAGGAGAGATTGATAGATATGTAGAAAATAATCCTGTAAGAGGTACAGTTTTAAGATTAGGTGGAGGATTAGTTGAACAAGCGATTGACCCTTTTCAAACTGCTATGAATTTTGCTCCAGGAGGATTTTGGATTAATACTATTACTAACAGTTTAGATTATGCTTATGAAAATAAAGTTCTTTATGATAAGGATATACATGATTATGATTCAGGAGATTATTTAAACTTGGGAATAGGTGCTGGTATGGCTGCTATTGGAGCAAAATATCAAGTGAAAAATAAATTTGATGACCCACTATATGATGTGAAAATTCAAAGGATATATGATATTCAAGCAAGTAAAGAGATAGCTCCTCTTAATAAAATAATACAAGCTAATGAAGAGGTAAAGGGAACATTTGATATAAAAAGTTCTGGAGAAGTAGCTCAAAGATTATCCTCTGGGCAAACTCAATCACTTCCTAAAGGATTTCATAATGGGGAAAGAGTGGCTAAAACAATTAAAGATGGTACTTCAAAAAGATTAGAACAAATTTCTAATGCCTATAAAAATGTTGAAATGGCAAATAAATATGGTAAAGACCCAATAATACCAACTGATACAAATAGAGATATAGCAGTAAAAGGAGCAGTGTCAGAGGCTATGAAACCTCTATATACTGAAATAGAGTTAGGACAAAGACAAGCTTTAGGAGAGATGGCTGATGAGCTTGTAGGTTGGAATATAAAGAATAAAAAATATGATGGTATAACTCCCATAGGTGACATTATTGATGAAACTATTGAGGGTATAAGCGATGAAGAGTTAATAAAAATATGTCAAAATAGAAGTAAAAATGGCAAATATAAAAACTTAACTTCAATTCTTAGTAAATGGACTAAAGAATCTGTTGAGATAAAATCACAATCTCAAATTTTAGATAAAGAAGAAGGATTCTATTTTGATACTCTATACAATAAGCAACATTTAATGACAGATTTATATGATTTAACATCAGCAGAAACAATAGATGTAGAATTACTAGTAAGGAAAAGGATGGATTATATAAAAGGTCAATTAAAAAATATTGGAAGAAATGTTCCAATAGATGATATTACAGCAAAAAAATATGGATTAAAAAAAGGGGGATATTTTAATTTAGAAGAACACCCAGAGTTATTGAAAGAGTTTTATGAAGATATTTATTTTACTACAAAAGAATATAATGAAGCTATAAATGCTGGTGTGACAAAAGGTAAAAAAATGAGCCTTTTAGAAGTAGCTTTAAAATGGAGTAATTCAAATATATATTTGAATGGTAAAGAGAAATATCATCAAATTTTAAAAATGACCAGAGAAGAATTAACAGATGCAGATATAGAATTTAAAAATCAATTTGAAAGACAAGCTTTAGAAAATTTAGAATCTGTATTCCAAGGATATGAAAAAAAAGGAAGAGATATAATGGAAGACATTATGTCTACAATAGCAGATGAAAAAAGTGGATATAATGTTTTTAAAAATCAGTTTGAAAGATTTTTGGAGGAAACAGAATCTAAAAATATTAATCCTGATAAAAAAAAGAATACATCTCTTGGATTTTTGATGAAAATAAAAGCTGATGGAGATGTAGAAAAAGCAATAAAAGATAGTATAAGTTCTGTTAAAAGTAGCCTTAAAAGTATAGATAAGTTAAAAGTTAAGAAATATGATGAACTTAGTTTAGCAGATAAAACTATTTATAATATGAAAAATACTTCTGCCTATAAACTGTTATGGGGAATAAGACATTTAAGAGAAGCAGTTCCTAATATAGGGATTGTTAATTCTGGAGGAAATAGATTAGGTTTTAAAAGACATTGCAGTTATATAAGAGGAATGTATGAAATGGGAAAAGTTCATTATAATTTGGCTAAAAATATAAAAAATATCTTGGATAGAGATTTATCAACTATAACAGATCCCATTGAAAGATTTGAAACTGAACTTTTTATTAGAAGAATTTTAGAGAATAGCTATGCTTTTGATAAAAAACATTTATTAGCAAAAGCTGGGAAAATAGGAAGTACTATAAGTGGTTCTGGGCAATTAGTTTCAGATGTTCATAGAATAACAGCAGCAATTAGATTTACTGTGAAAGCTATGTTTGATGAACTCCCAAAAATGAAATGGGAAGAGATGTCTCCAACGATGAGAAGTGTTTTAAAAAGTAATGGAATAGTTGATGAAATATCTTTAAAAGCTTTTCAAGAAGAGATAAAAGTTTTTAAATCCCAAGCTGACTTTGATGATTTTGTTTTAAACTCTAATATTGAAAAGGGTGGAAAAATTAAAAGTATATTTGAGCAGTTTGTAGATATTACAGGGAGAGAGTTTGAACCATTTGAAAAAGATTTAACTAATATGGAAGGTAAAGGTTTTATATCTAAACTTTGGCTAAATTCTCAAATGTTATTTAAAAGATATTCTATGGGAGCATTTTCAAGAGCTTGGAAAAATGTAACAACTTATTATGATGGAGAAGATATTTTAAGATACAAGTTTATAAAAAATAAAAATTTTCAATGGGATTCTTTTTCAAAAAGTAACTGGAGAAACTCTGTCCAAGGGTTTGGAGCAAGAAATGCAATCAATTTAATGGCTATGTCAGCACTATATTGGGCTAATACACAAGCTATAAATTGGGCTCAAGGAAAGATGTTTGGAACTCCCTCTGATGAAATTGTAGAGGCTAAATTTGAGGCATTAAAAACTGATGCAGTACCTATAGTTGCTGAAGGATTAGCTGAAGCTATGACAGATTATATAGGATATGATATTATGTTTGGAGGAAATTCAGCATTTTTCAGTATGTTTAATAATGGTTATAGAGCTTTACAAAGAGATGTTAATAGTGAAAATTTGGAAACCTATGAAAAAATATTATATGGATTAGCTTATGTTGCTTTACCTCAAAATATAGCCTCTGGAATAGATAATTTAAAATTTGAAAGAAATATCCCTACTAAAATAAATACTTTTTCAGCAGATGCTCAATTCTTATGGAAACATTACTATAGAAAAGATGCAGAGTATGAGCAAGCAATGGGAGAATTTCCAGCAGCAAAAGCAATTACAGAATCTTTTAATAAAATTACTGATTGGTATAGTTATTTTAAGAAAAATCCTGATAAAGTTTATGATGTATTAGGAAAAGGAACAGAGGGAGATAAGGAGGCAATGACTATTCTAGCAACTGGAATAATGGAGATGACAGAGCAATCAGCTAGAAATGAACATATAAATTTTGCTTTTGCTCATGATGACCCAATGGAAAGAGAAAAGATTCTTGAAGAGTATGGATTAGACTATATATCTTTACTGTCAAACTTAGATGATGATACAAGAGATATGTTCCATTATATTATGGCATTTCAAGGGGTACAGGATCCATTATATCTGATACAAGCATTAGAGTATATAAATATATCAAAAGATAAAGAAAAAGCTTTATATACACTATTAGATGATTATGAGAGACAACCTTTTGAAGTTTTTAAAAAGAGAATAGAGAAAAATCAAAATAAAAGGATAGAGATAGCTGAAAGAGAGTATGCAGATTCTACTGAGGGGTATATTGATTTTTTAACTACTCTTAAAAAAGAAATTTAATTTATTGACAAAATCCTCCTTTGTAGTAATATTGTATTAGAAAAAACATGGGAGGATTTTGTTATGTGGTTTGATGAAATTTTATATTCTTTTGGAAATTTGAATTTTGCTCTTTCTTTAATTCCAGGAATAACTTTGTGGATTTTTACGATTGTTGTTTTAAGAAGAAAGGTTAATGATAAAAAAGAATTTGGATATTTTATAAAAGGTGGACTTTTATGTATTTTTTTATCTTCAAGTACTATTTTACCTCTTTCAATATTTTTAAGTTTTCTTATATTTGATGAATCTGAAAATGCTACAATAATTATATCTGTTTTAGCAAATATGATAATAAATATTCTTATGTTTCAAGATTCTTTATTTGAAGGTAATATTTATAAATTAGAAAGAAATGGTTTAACATGCTATGAAAATAAAAAATTAGAAAAGCTAATGAAAAGAGAAGAGAAAAGAATTGGAAAAAAATTAGACTTTGAAACAGAGTTAGAATTAAAGCATAGAATAGAAAACGAAAGAAAAGAAACTGATATTTATATATACAGTAATGGAGATGAGGCTGTTAAAATATGTGGATTTTATCAGAGAAAGAAGAAAATATATATTAATGATATTAATTAAATATAAAACAGAAAAAGAGGGAATAATCCCTCTTTTTTACATTTTCTCTATTATTAATTCATTTCTTACTTTGAAATAAAAAGTAGTAAGAACTTCAAAATCTTTTTCTAAATAGCACTTATAATAGGCAACATCATCACTATATGGGAGTTCTTTTTCCACTTTTAAAATTATACCTGTATAAAGGTCCATATCCTTTCCTTCAGCAAGTAAAGAAGTTGAAAAAGGTTGTACATCTACATTAAAAGTATGGAATATATCTCCTCTAAGTTCACAAGTTACTGTTATCTTATTATTATAACTTTTTTCTACATTCCAATTAACAGTAGTTCTTGAGAAAGCTAAAATATTAACAGTTAAAAATAAAAATAAAATAAGTTTTTTCATATCTTCCCCTCTATAAATATTTTAATTAAAATATAAAACTGCAAAAATAACATAACTAAATATGCAAATAAAGCTCCAAGCTTTAGTTCTAGCTAGTAAATAAAATAATCTACCTATTTGTAAAAACTTATAAATTATAAAAATGATAAAAAACCACCAAATTTGTAAGTTATTATAAAAAGATAAAAGTATCCAAATTATATAACTCGCCTCCAACAAATAAAAATATTTAACTTTTTTATTTACTGGATAACCTAATTGTTCCATATTTTTATTAGTCTGAATATCAGCAAAAAGTTCTCCTAAAACTATAATAGGCATAGTTAAAAAATTAAAAATAAACCAAATTAAAATACTTAAATTAAACATTCTTATTCTAAAGATAAGATTAAGTATACCTGCTATTAAATTTCCAAATAAAAAAGATAACATTTCTTTCCCTCCTGAATTTTACTAATTCCATTGTAGTCTTAGAGAAGTAAATAGTCAAGCAAAAAAATAGTTCTTTACTTTTCTAATTTTCCATGTTACCATGTAACCATGGAGGTGGAGAGATGAAAAATATTGCATTTCCTGTAGAAGATGAATTACATAAAAAAATTAAAATTAAAGCTACAGAAGAAGGAAAGACTATTAAAGATTATATAATTGAATTAATTAAAAAGGATTTAGAAAAATCAGAATAATAAAAAACCCCACCTCACACTAAGTATGAAATGGGGCACAGTATGATATGATACTGCCTGAACAACTGTATTATATCATATTGTGCCTTTATTTTAAATAAAAAAATAAAATTGGAGGTACAAAAATGAATGAACTTTTAAAATTGAATCTTGAGTATGATGGACAGATAGGGTATTATGTTACCAGTAGAATGTTAGCAGAGGGATTAGGTAAGGAGCATAGGAATGTATTAAGAGATTTAGAAAAAATAATAAAAGGGTTGCTCAAATGTGAGCATACCCCACAAAACTTAATAATTCCAAGTACTTATATCAATGAACAAAATAAACAAGAATATAAGCAATACAAACTTACAAAAGATGGATTCACACTATATATGTTTAATGTGCAAGGATTTGTTGATTTTAAAATGGCATATATCCAAAAGTTTAATGAGATGGAAAGAGCATTAATTAGAACTCAAAAGTCAATAGAAACTATCAGAATGGAGTCAAGTAATGATTTTGCATTAAAGAGAATAGAGGATAGGAAGATACAAGCTGATATGCTAGAAGCACAGAAAAAATATATTGAGAAAGAGTTAGTAAAGATCTATAAGGATATAAAGGACACTGCTGATTTAAAAATAAGAATCCTTGAAAATAAAACATTTGATTGGGAAATAAAAGAAAATACATATGATGTTTCAAAGGAACCAATGCCAAAGTTATTTAAGTAGATAAAGAGGAAAGTGTTTTAATTAAGAACTGAAATCTTTAAAATTTCTCCGCATGCGGAAAAATTCTTTATTTCAATATATAAAACTATTTTTATGGTAGTTTTAAACTTAAAAAATACAAAAACATACGGTTTGTTTCGGAACATTTCCGAACGTTCGGAATGGCAGTGATAGTCTAACTAAAATTTAACTTATTAAAAAAAGGGTCCTTTTTTGACAGAATTGAAAATTCCATATAAGATGAAGTTAACAAAGACCAAAGTACTGGTTTTTGAAAAAATTTAAAAAGGAGAAAAAATAAATGAGAGAATTTTATAAGTTAATTTTCAAAAATGTTAAACTTGCAATTTTAGGAGCACCTTATGTAATGAAAAGCGAAATAAAGTCAGAATATTATGAAGGTGATTTTGAAAGAAAATGGAAAAATCTAGAGCAAAATAATTGTATTAAAAGAGTAGGATTTGGAGATGAGGAATACTATTTGAATCTTGAGTTCTATAAAGATTTAAAAAAAGAATTTAATATGTTATAATAATAACAAAAGAATAATGGAGTAGCAATTTGCGACCCTGTGGGTGGATTGTTAAGACCTAATTTTAGGTTTTATCAGTCCACCCTTTTTATTTTATGAAAAGGAGGAAAGAATGGAGAGTTATAAGCAAGAAAAAATAATAATAATCATGTATGAGTATCTTAATGATAAGAGAGAGTTTTATCCTATTTCAAATGTTCCTTTGGATAAAGCTAAATTTTTCTATAAAGATGATGATGGGCTATTTAAGCTAATGGCAGTTTCAGATTATACAGTTAAAACAGAACTTAATGAGAATAGGCTATATATAGTTAATGCAGCAATAAAAGATAATAGTGAGAAGTTCCAAATAGGATATGAGATTAATTTTAAGGCTGCTGAGTATGAATCACCTTTGCCTGTGTTGAGTGTACTAACTAAAATGTATAATCAGCTAATAGAAGATACTAGAATACTTCATAGTTACATAAGAAAGCAATGTTTTGTTGCTGATGGAAAAGAACAAGCTTTAGTACTTCCAAATCTACCATCTTATACTGTATGGTGCATGGGAGAGAATGGGAAGATGTTTGCTCTTCCTGTGAGTGAGTTGTATAATCGTTTTAACCAAATGGTAGAAGCTTTAAAAAAAGAATTTGAAAAAGTTTTAATAGCTGGTGCTGATGAGGCTCTAATAGAGATAATAAAAAAATTTAAAGAAGAAACAGATAAGCAATTAGGAATACTTGCAGGAGCAGGTTCAGCATTCAAACCTAAGCAAGTTGCTAACATCGAGATCTTAAAAAATGTTAATGCTAAAGTAGATGAAGTTTATGAGGTATTAGGATATTACAGATTTGATGATGGAGCTAATCACAAAAGAAAAATAGCAAGAGAAGATGATGGTTCAGGAGTTCAGCTGACTAATGGATTGTGGGCTAATATTCTACATGATGGTGAATTACATGTTGAATGGTTTGGAACTATTGGTGATGGAAGAAACGAGCAACCTATATTTAGCAAAATTTCTGAATATATAAAAAATCTAAATACTAATGGATTAAAATTAATTTTCCCAAAAGGTAAAGTGTTTGAATATGGCGACCAAGTAGAAAATGATAAACATAGTTCTAAAACACCATTTTATAAAACAACTAATAATATAGAAATTAAAGGTAAATCTAATTTTGACATCGAGATAGACTTAAACAGTTGTACCTTTAATAAAAAAGAAGGGTGTAGATTTGGAAGTTTTGACCCTTTAACTGGCGAAAAACACCCAAGTTCTGGTATGTTTTTAAAATCTGAATATCAAACTCATGCTCCATCTTTTTTGATTTTAAGTGGAATGAATAATGTCAAAGTAGTAAATGGTATAATAGATGGTAAAAGAGAAACTGATATTATAGGTGGAACTTGGGGAGATGTAGGTTGGCAATTATGGCATTATGGAGTTCATGTTACTAATATAAAAGAAAGTATTATATTAGACAATCTTATTATAACAAATCAAAATACAGATGCTATTGTAGCAGGTGGCTTAGGGGTAGATAGTTACAAACATACTATTATAACTAACACAAGAATAAATAATTGTGGTAGGCAAGGAATAACATTATCTGGTGGCAAGAATATGTTTTTAGATAATATTACAATAACAAATATTGGTATAAAAACTCCAACAACAGAAGTTACATCAAATCCTAAGGCTGGAATAGATATAGAAAATCACACTAGCTATCCTATAAATAATTTTTCAATAACAAATTCACATATTGAAAATTGTGGGAATAACTGTATAGTTAATGACGGTGGAGGAGAAGCTCATCAAATAGAATTTGGTAGAATTGTTAATTGCAAACTCATTAACAAAAATAGTAATACACTTTGGCTTAGAGGTTCTGAGTTTGAAGTGTACAATTCTGTTATTATTGGAAGAATATTATATCTTCAAAAAGATAATAATAATGGTGGTAGAATGCACTCGTGCTATATAACTGATGACCCTAGTGGATATAGTTTATTAGGTGATAATACACCACAAGATAGTGATACAACACTATTAGAGAATAGAATTAATTTATATAAAAGTATAATAAATTTAAAAAAAGAAAATAGAAAATATTTAGATTGGTATACAATAACTTATTATGATTGTATTTTTACGAGTGTTTCTAATCTTGAAGTTTTAGGTAAAGTAGTAGGTAGTAATTTCTATACAAATAGAGAAGTAATTAAAGGTATTACAGAAAGTTCAGTAATATCTGGTAGTCAATTTTATATTCAAACAAACAACAAAAGAAATTTATCCATTTCTACTAAAATAACCAAATATCTTATTCCTCCAAATTTTAATGCGAATAGAGGTGATATAGTTCTTGCAAATGATATATCAAGTAATGGGTGTTATGGAAGAATTTGTTCAGTAGGTGGAAATGGAGAAAATATTCCTACAACCTTAAAACTATCTGGTACTTCTGGAAGCAATATTTTTACTGCGAAAGCTGATAAAAATGGAGATAAGATAGCTTATATAAGTTGTTCTAATTTATTTCATGGTATTGCATCAATAAAAAATATTAAGTATTTAAGAAAAGAGGAAGAGTTATCTGTATATGAATATACTTTAGACAAAAATTCAACTCAAACTTTAGAAGATGCAGTTGCAACAGCTCCAAAAGCTGTATGGAAAGAATTAAGATATTTTGTTGAAAATCAAGTAATCACTTTAAATACACCTTATTATGCAGATAAGATGAAAGAAGAAGGAGTATATAATGATTTTAAAATTTATATGGATAAGAAAATTCCATATGATAAGCAGCAGCAAAAGCAAGAAGAACAAAATCAATTAGCTTATCAAGAGGCTTTTAAAGAAAATCCTAATTTAACTTATGAAGAGTTTTTATCAATGCAACCAATGACTTTAAATTTAATTGCATCAGAAGAACCACAACCTAGTGAAGCTCTTAAAAAATTTATGGAGAAATATTTATGATAAGAAAAGGTATACTTACAATTTTAATCACAGATTTAATTTTTCTAATTATTTTATACCTTGTTCCAAAGCCTACAATATTTATAACATTGTGTTTAACAGTTTGTTTTATTTTATAGAAGCGATTATAATAAAAGGAGTTGAATAATATGAATAAAGCTAGTAGAAGAACTAAAGACAATTTAAAAGGTGTCAATATAAAATTAGCCATGCTTGCTGGGTATGTTTTGGGAATATCAAAGGTAGACTTTTGGGTTAATGAAGGATTAAGATCAACTGAAACTCAACAAAGATATTTCAAAGAAGGATCAACTAAATGTGATGGAATAAAGAATAAATCTAATCATCAGTTAGGAAGAGCAATAGATGTGTATTATGTTGGCTGGAAAAGAGATGCAGAGGATCAGCAAAAATGGAAGGAGCTAATTGATACATTTAAATTAGCAGGAAAGCAATTGGGAATAAAGCTAGAATTTGGTTATGATTGGGGCTGGGATAAACCACATATTGAGCTTGCAGATGGAGAGTGATAAAACTTGAATAAATGGATTTTAAATTTAATCAAAGATTTTTTACCAGAATTACTAAAGAAACATCTTGAGAATGATGAGAAAGTAAATGAGATTATGGCTGACCTTGAAAAACAAAGATTAAATGCTTTTTCTGGATTTTTAGAAAGAGGTGGAATATTACACTTATTCTATGTTTATTCACTGTTAATTATCAACCAGCATATAATTGTCCCTTATATTTCTGCATTTACTAAAAAAGCTATCTATGTACAACCTATACCAGAGGAGCTGACCTATTTAGTAATGGCTCTTGGAGCAACTATTCTAGGCAAAAAATATATGGATAAAAGAATTGATAAGTAGGTGAACAAATGATAGAAAATGGAGAATTATATTTAAAAATATTAGGTGGAATAATTACATCTTTTATTACTTATCATAGGTATATGATAAAGTTATTGGATAAGAAGATGAATAAGGATGACTGTAAAATTCAGCAACAGCTTTTAGCAGAGAAAAGAAATAATTTAGAGTTGCTGATCACAGAGAGAACTAAAACAATATTTGAGCAACAGAAAGAGATGAAAGAAGATATTAGAATAATAAAGGAATATATCACTGATAAATAGAAAAAAGCTGGGGATAAAACCCCAGTTTTTTAATAGTTTAAAATAAATAGAACCATTTTAGAACCTTGATGCAATATAGAAACAACTAAAAGATAGATATTATAATATTTTATAAACTATATAATATTTTTCATTTATAAAGTAAAATTTCAGTGAAAATATTTGACATATCTTCAGTAAAGTTTCTTTTTGGAGCTATTTTTTCTGCCATTATCTCTAAATACATCAAAGATTTTAAAAGTGGATACAACTCTTCTCTAAATTCCATTCCATTATTTAATGCTGATTTTAAAGATAACATAAGATTTGTTATTATTCTTCCATTTTTTGCAAGAGTAGCTCCTTTAAAATCTCTAAAAATCTTTTCAACTTCAACACTTACATTGTTAAGAGATGCATTATCTATTTTGTTAATAGATAACTCTTGCATAAAGTTAGGAATCTCATTATAATCATATCTTAAAATAGATTTTAATATCTTAAAAATTCCCTCTCTCATATCATCACTTAGATTTATAATATTATTGCAATCTAAGAAATATATCTCCCCTTTTTCACTTAACATAATATTTCCCATATGTAAGTTTCCATGGTACATTCCTATTTTAAATATAAAGAAAAGTTGAATTTTTATTGTATCAAACACATCTTTATAGCTAAGCCTTCTCTCCTCTTCCAATTGACAAAAATGTGTTCCATAGATATATTCACTTACAAGTACATTAGCTGAAGAAAGATAAACGTATATGTGTGCAAATTTTAACCTATCAAAGCCTTTAAAATCTTTATATTCATCTTTAAAATCCTTCATAAGCTCAGTACATTTTATCTCATTGTTTAAGTTAAATTTAATTTCAGATTCTAACCTTAAATTTTCTACCATATCCATTATTTTAAATTTTTTCTCTAAGTTCTTCATAAAATATGAACATAGTTTAGCATCTTGTTTCATACTAGCAAGATTTTTCAAAAATAAATTTCTAGCTTTTTCACTAATAACTTTTATTGTAATCTCCTGCCCATTTCTCAAACAAGCTTTAAAAAGATGATTAATATCAGAATAAGAATATGAATCATTGTCGTAATATTCCACTTGAGAAAGTATAGGATGATGTTTTGGTAACAGACATAAAAGATGTTCATCCTCCTTTTGAACATCTGAAGTATTAAAATCTGAAAGATAAAAACAGTTTTCTACATCTAACATATCTATTCTTGATGAATATTTTTGAGCTAATCTTATACCTATAATCCCTAGTTTTATTATTCTCTTTGGATCTATTCCCTTAATTGAATTAAATGATGATAACATTCTTAAAAAATTAACAGAAAGCATCTATCTTTTTCCTCCTATATTTTTTTCTCTTTAAATTATATTACATATTTTCTAACTTGTAAAACAAATTGGAAGAAAAGAAAAATAATTTGTGATATAATAAATATTAGATATATTTTTTAAGGAGGCAAAAGAAAAGTGGACTATATAAACAGTCTTGAAAATAATACTATAAAGAAAATTAAAAAACTTAAAATAAAAAAATACAGAGAAGAGGAGCAACTTTTTATTGCTGAAGGAAGAAAATTCTTAGATTTTGAATTTGTTCCAGAGATGCTAATTTTCCACGAAGATTACACTATAACTGATGAAATTCAAAAGAAAATAAATAGATTTCAATGTAGAAAAATTCAAGTCTCTGATAAAATTTTCTCTCAACTTACCTCTCAAGAAAATTCACAAGGGGTAATTGTAATTTATCCTATGAAAAAAGGAGATCTAAGTATTTTAAATGATAATATAGTTGTACTTGATAAGATAGGAGATCCAGGAAATCTAGGAACTATTATAAGGGTAGCTGATGCAGGAGGATTTAAAGATATTCTACTAACTAAAGGAAGTGTAGATTGCTGGAATGAAAAAGTTGTAAGAAGTAGTATGGGATCTATTTTAAATATGAATATTATCTATTTAGAAGAGGAAGAGTTAATATCTTTCTTAAAAGAAAAAGGGTATAAAATGGAAGTTACTGCACTAGATAAAACTTCTATTGAGTATACTGAAATGTCTTTAGGTGAGAAAAATGCTATTATTTTTGGAAATGAAGGGAATGGAGTTTCTCAAAGATTTTTAGAAGTTAGTGATGAAAAACTTATAATTCCAATCTATGGAATAGCAGAATCACTTAATGTTGCTATGGCTTGTGGAATTATTTTATATAAAACTAGGGAGATTTTGGGGGCAAAAAATTAATGAACAAGTATAAACATTTAGAGAAAAAAGAGGTTTTTAAAAATAATCATATAGCTGTATATAGTGAAAAATTGCAACTTCCCAATGATAAAGTTGTAGAGTGGACTTTTACCTCTAAAAGAGAGGCAGTAGGGATTATTGCTGTTTTTGACGACGATACAACTTTATTAGTAAAACAGTATCGTCCTGCTGTCCAACTTGTAACAACAGAGATTCCTGCTGGTATTCTTGAAAAGGGAGAAGATCCTAAAGATGCTGCTCTTAGAGAGCTAGAAGAAGAAACAGGTTATAGAGCTGAAAAAATTGAGAAGATCTGTGAATTTTATAGTAGCCCAGGAATAACTGCTGGAAAATTTTATCTTTTCTATGCTGAAAACTTAAAAAAAACTCATCAACATTTAGATGAAGATGAGTTTTTAGAAGTTGAAAGAGTACCTTTAAAAGATCTGAATATCACATCTCTTTTTGATGCTAAAAGTATGTTAGCAGTTGATTATGCTAAAAAGAAAAGAAATTTATAATTATTTCTTTTGATTATGTTTAAATATATAGAAAGCAACTGCTATAATTATTGCTCCACCTAATAAGCTTAAAGTATCTGGTATCTCTCCAAAGAAGATAAATCCTAAAATTATACCAAATACAATAGCTGAGTAATTGTAGATAGATACCTCTGTTGCTTTAGCATATTTATAGGCATATGTGATACCAAATTGTCCTACTGATGCAAAAACTCCAGTAGCTAATAATAAACCTAACTGTATAAATGTAGGTTGCACATACTCTGCCAATGCAAAGGGAGCTGTAAAAACCACAGAGATCAATGAGAAGTAAAATATTATTGTATCTGGGCTCTCTTTATCCTTCAGATATCTAAGAAGAGTATAGGCAACTCCTGAAGCAGCAGCAGATAAAATTCCTGCTAAGCTTGGTAGCATCTCAAGGGAAAATTCAGGTTTTATTACTAATAATGCTCCTAGAAATGTAACTATAATACTTAAAATTTGTTTACTATCAATCTTCTCTTTTAAGAAGATACATGCCATAATAGTTACAAATATAGGAGATAATTTTCCCAACATACTTGAATCTGCTAAAGTTAAGTTTGCTATAGCATAGAAATTTAATACAACTCCTGCTAAACCAAAACTTGAACGAGCTAGTAGAGCAAGTTGATTTTCTCTTCTTCCAAACATAGGAGCAGAGGATTTCTTCAACATAAAAAATGCTACACCTAAACTAATTAAATTTCTAAAGAATACCTTTTCAAATAACGGTATTCCTGTTACATATTTTACAGTTACACTCATAAAGGTAAACCCCAAGGCAGAAATCAACATACAGAAAACTGCTTTTGTTTTATTTGACATATTGTCACTTCCTTTCAATTATATTATTTTATTAAGGGGGCAGATTTTGAAAAAGATAATTATTTTTTTATCACTTACTATACTTTTATCTGGTTGCATGTTTTCAAAAGCTACCATTAGAAAAAATGAAAAAATTTCAAGATATTTTACTATGGGTGAGGCTGTTCACAGTGATATTGCTAAAAAATATAAGATTGACAATACCCCTACTAAACAACAGGCAGCAAATATAAAATATACTGCTGTTAGATTGGACCAGCTTAGAAGATTACTTGGTCGCCCTTTAATTGTAACCAGCTGGTACAGAAGTGGAAAAGTAAATAGAAAAGTTGGTGGCTCTCGAACTTCTGCTCACAGTTCTGGACTAGCTGTAGATGTACTATTAAAGAAAGGATCTCAATATAAGGAGTTCCAAAAAGTAGTAAAATCTAATATGAAATTTGATCAATTAATATATTACCCTAAAAAAGGACATTTGCATATAGGTTTTAAAAAAAATATGAAAAAAGAGAGACGTCAAGTGTTCTGGAAATAGAAAAGGAGCAAAAATGAACATAAAAGATATTTTAGAAAAAAATGAGCTTACTAAAGAAGATTTGGTAACTCTTATGAAGATAGATAATCCTACTGATTTAGATCTGCTTTTTAAAAAGGCTTATGAAGTCAAAGCAAAATATGTAGGAAGAAAAGTTTATTATAGAGGACTTATTGAAATAAGCAATGTTTGTATTAAAAATTGCAGATATTGTGGAATAAGAAGAGAGAATCATAAGGTTGAAAGATTTTCAATGAATAAAGATGAGATTATGCAAGCTGTAAAATGGATATATGATAATAACTATGGTTCTATTGCTCTTCAATCTGGAGAGAGACAGGATAGCGAGTTTGTAGATTTTATAGAAGATATAATTAAAGAGATTAAAAAACTATCTAATGGAAAATTGGGAATCACACTTTCTTTAGGTGAACAATCTTATGAAACATATAAAAGATGGTTTGATGCAGGAGCTCACAGATACCTTTTAAGAATTGAAAGTACCAATGAAAATATATTTAAACATATTCATCCTCAAGATAAAAAACATGAATTTCAAGTTAGAAAAAGATGTTTAGAGTTTTTAAGAGATATTGGTTATCAAGTGGGAACTGGAGTTATGATTGGTATGCCAAATCAAACTGAAGAAGATTTAGTAAATGATATTCTTTTTTACAAAGATATGAAAATTGATATGATAGGTATGGGACCATATATTTTACATAAAGATACTCCATTGGGACAAGAGTGGGAAGATATAGTGCCTACTACTGAAAAAAGAGTGGAGTTAGGACTGAAAATGATTGCTATTACAAGAATTTTCTTGAAAGATGTAAATATAGCGGCCACTACTGCTCTACAAGGTCTTGATCCCCTAGGTAGAGAGAAGGGACTTTTAGCTGGAGCAAATATTTTAATGCCTACTGCAACACTACAAGATTATAAAGGTAAATATCTACTTTATGATAATAAACCAGGAATTGATGATAGTGTAGAAAGAGCAAAAGCCTTACTAGATGAAAAGGTAAAAAGTGTTGGAGATGAGATAGTATATGGAGAGTGGGGAGATTCTCCTTACTTTAAAAGAAAAAATTCTTAAAACAAAAGCAGCCTCTTAAAATTATTGAGAAGCTGCTTTTATAATTTTATTTAAAAAATCTTTCTAAATCTTCCTCTACCTCTCCTATACCACCAATATTAAAGTTTTCAACTAAAACCTTAGCTACATTTGGAGATAAGAAGCCTGGTAAAGTAGGACCTAGATGAATATTTTTTACTCCTAAATAAAGTAAACTTAATAATACAATTACTGCTTTTTGCTCATACCAAGATATATTATAAATTATTGGAAGCTTATTTATATCATCTAAATTAAATACCTCTTTTAATTTTAAAGCTATTAAAGCTAGAGAGTAAGAATCATTACATTGCCCTGCATCTAAAACTCTTGGAATGCCATTGATCATTCCTAAATCTAATTTATTATATCTATACTTTGCACAACCTGCTGTAAGTATAACTGTGTCTTTTGGAAGGTTTTTAGCAAACTCTGTATAGTACTCTCTTTTCTTGCTTCTTCCATCACATCCACCCATAACAACAAATTTTTTAATATCTCCATTTTTTATAGCTTCCACTATTTTATCTGCTAATTGAAAAACTTGATTATGAGCAAATCCCCCTATTATCTCTCCTGTTTCAATCTCTTTTGGTGGTAGAGTTCTCTTAGCCATTTCTATTACTTCTGAGAAATCTTTTACCTCTCCATCAATATGTTTACAACCTTCGAAAGATACAAGCCCTGTTGTAAAAATTCTATTTTTATATGATTCTTTAGGGGAAACTATACAATTTGTTGTCATTATAATCGGTCCATTAAAACTTTCAAACTCCTCTTGCTGTTTCCACCAAGCATTTCCATAATTTCCTATAAAATTACTATATTTTTTAAATTTTGGATAATAATGAGCTGGTAACATCTCTGAGTGAGTATATACATCTACTCCTGTTCCCTGTGTTTGTTCTAGTAACATCTCTAAATCTTTTAAATCATGTCCTGATATAAGTATTCCAGGATTTTTTCCAACTCCTATATTAACCTTTGTAATCTCAGGATCTCCATAATTTTTAGTATTTGCTCTATCTAAAAGCTCCATTCCTGCCACACCATATTTACCCACTTCTAAAACAAGAGCTATTAATTCTTCAACTGTTATATCTTGTTTTAATGTTTCTGCTAGAGCTTTTTCTATAAATATATTTATATTATCATCTATCTCCTTTAAAACTGCCCCATGTTTAAGATAAGCAGCTAACCCTTTTAAACCGTATATTATCATCTCTTTTAAACTTCTTTTATCCTCATCTTTTTCAAATAATATCCCTGCCTCTTCTACTTTTACTAAAAATTCTTCCCTCTTAATAGAGATTAAAGCAGCCTTTGATAACTCTTCTTTATTTTCTAATCTATTTAAAAGATTCTCTTTCACTTTTAATGATTTTTCTATTTTATCTTTTAAATCTTCATTATTAAAATTAACATTTGTTATTGTTGTGAAAAGATTTTCTATTACTAAAATATCAACTTCTCTTAATTCCTCTTTTCCTTCCTCTCTCAATCTCACTAAAATTTCTGATATCCCTTTAGTTATATATATTAAAAGATCTTGTAAATATGCTACATCAGGAGTCTTACCACATACTCCTACCATTTTACATCCTGTGCAACCTGCTGTTTCTTGACATTGATAGCAAAACATTTTACTTTCCATTTTTTACCTCCATAATCATTTTGTATTTGTATTATAGAGCATTTTTATCTTATTTTATGTTGCATAAGCAACTGATATTTATGATATAATATTAAATATATGAAAGGAGCAAAATGGAAAATATAGATTTTTTAATGAAATTACCAATTTTTTATAATCTTAAAAAGGAAGAGATAATTAATATATTAAAATTTTTTAACTATTCTAAAGAAGATTTTGAAAAAAATAATTTTATCTTTGAAATAGGAAAGCCTATTAGTAAAATAGGAATAATTTTATCTGGAGAGATTAATATTATAAAAGAAGATTTTTGGGGAAATAGAAATATTTTGAATAAATTTAAAAGTGGAGAGATTTTTGGAGAGGTTTTTGCTCTTGCTAAAGTTTCACCAAATAATATCTTAGTAGAAACTTCTCAAAATTCTAAAATATTATTTTTAGATTTAACTAACTTCTCAATAGATAATGAAAATAATTCCAATGAAATCTTAAAGTTTTTATCCAATATCTTTAAAATCTCTTTGAAAAAAAATATTCTATTTACTGAAAAATTAGAGCACATTACCAAAAAAACTATAAGAGAAAAAATTATATCATATCTTTCAACTGAAGCTCTTAAAAATAGATCTAACTCTTTCTTTATAAAGTTTGATAGACAGGAGTTAGCAGATTATCTCTTTGTTGAGAGAAGTGCTCTATCACGTGAGCTTAGTTCTATGAAAAAAGATGGACTAATTGAATATAATAAAAATTATTTTACCTTAATAAAATGACTTTCGTTGCAAAAGCAACATACTTTTAATGTTTTTTTATCTATAATATCCCTATAAATACTAAAGGAGGATCTTTTATGATAAGAAAAATTATTAAGATAGATGAAAACAAATGTGATGGTTGTGGAGCTTGTGTTAAAGCTTGTCACGAAGGAGCTATTGGTCTAATAAATGGAAAGGCTAAACTTTTAAGAGATGATTACTGTGATGGGCTTGGAGATTGTCTTCCATCATGCCATACTAATGCTATAACTTTTGAAGAGAGAGAAGCTCTTCCATATGATGAAAAAGCCGTTATGAATAATATTGCTTCTAAAGCTTGTTCTAGCCACTCTTGTCCTGGACATAAAATTGAAATTTTAAAGAAAGAGAAGGAAGAAGTAAAATTTTTTGATTCTATTGAAAGTGAAATATTAAAAAGTAAACTTAGCCAGTGGCCTATTCAAATAAAATTAGTTCCTACTAATGCTAGCTTTTTTAGAGATGCAGATCTTTTAATTGCTGCTGATTGTACAGCTTTTGCATATGGAAATTTTCACAATGAATTTATTAAAAATCGTGTAACTCTTATTGGATGCCCTAAACTTGATTCTGGAAATTATGCTGAAAAATTAACTGAAATTTTGAAAATAAATAATATAAAATCTTTAACAGTTGTAAAAATGGATGTTCCTTGTTGTAATGGAATTGAAAGAGCTTGTGTAGAAGCTTTAAAAACTAGTGGAAAATTTATTCCTTGGCAAGTTATTACAATTACAAGAGATGGAAAAATTAAAATTTAATAACCTCTTATACTGTACTTAAATTTTGAGTTTCTCAAGATAAAAGTACAGTTTTTTTATAATTAAATTTAACATAGTAACTAGAATATAGATCACAAATAAAATTATATGAAAAGGGCACTCTCTTAGTAAAGTGCCCTTAACATAGAAAAATATCTAACAATAATTTTATTTTTGCTTTTTATACTTAATACTTATAGAAAATACTATCTCCTATAAACTCTTTTAAAATTGAATCATCTGGAATATATTTTATATCTATATCCACAAAACAATATAAAAGTTTTATTAAACGTTTTGCTTCCTCATAGTACTCACTATCAGGTTTAATTCTTATTAACTCCCTAATAGCATATCTTTTTAAAACCCCTAGCTCATATACTAAGTTAGAGTTGAATAATACATCTGCATCTTCTTGATATGGGAAGATATATTTCTCCTCTCCTCTTCTAACTGAATCCCACATTGCTAAAGTATCTTCAGCTGCTGTCTCTCTAGCTAAACTATCTCTTACAATACGTCTTATCTCTCTTACATCACTTGTAGCAATTCTATTATGATTATCTATATTTAATTGTGTTAGACAACTTACATATACTTTAAACTTATTTTCCTTTGGAATAGCTGCTGTTAATCTTTCATTAAGCCCATGAATTCCCTCAATAATAATCAAACCATTTTCAGGAACTTTCATCATCTTTCCTTTTTTCTCTCTTTCACCACTAATAAAATTATACTCAGGAATTTCAACTTCTTTTCCAGCAATTAAATCAGTTAAATTTTCATTAAGTAGTTTCAAATCTAAAGCTTCTATTGTTTCATAATCTTTATTTCCATGTTCATCTAATGGAACATTTTTTCTTCCAATATAGTAGTTATCTAAAGATATAACTATTGGATTTTTTCCACTTGCTCTTAAATGAATATATAATCTTTTACTAAATGTTGTCTTTCCAGAAGATGATGGTCCAGCAATAGTTACCAATTTAATTCTTTCATCCTCTACAATTTGATCTGCTATTCTAGCTAAATTTTTATGATGTAATGCTTCATTTACTCTTACTAACTCACCTATCTCTCTATTTAATACTTTTTCATTTAAAGTACCAATAGTTGAAACATCTAATATGCTATTCCATTTTCCTGTCTCTTGAAAAATTTTAGCCATTTTAGGATTGTCTATTGTTGGTGGCAGTTCATTTTCATTTTTTAGAGGATATTTTATTATAAATCCTTCATTATACTTTGTTAATTCATAAAGTTTTATAACTCCAGTTGAAGAGTAAGGTTTTTCATATATGAAATCATGATATCCCCCTACTTCATACTCCATCATTCCTGTCCAACCTGAATTATCTAAAAATTTTCTTATATCCTCTCTATCTATCTTTTGACTTTTTAATTTCAAAGTATCATTATCTTCACATATAAGATTTATCTCATAATCTTTCTCTATTATCTCTTTCATTCTATTGTTAATTTTTTCAAGATCTTTCTCTTTTAAATTTCTACCAAGATCAATAGTTCCGTAAGTTCCATTGTTTAGTGAATGATCTATCTCTACTCTTGCTTCTGGATAGACATCATTTACTGCTTTTAGAAAAACTAATTTTAAGGTTACTGCATACTTTCTTGGATTAAACTCTAACATAAATAACACCTCATTTTTTCATTTTATAAAGCTTGATGTATCTATATTATAACAGATTTTTATATAAAAAGAAAAAGAATAAATCTAAAATTTAGATCTATTCTCTTTCTATCAAATATTAATCTACCTTATCTTTTATATTTTTTATTCTACCCAAAAACAATATTAGAAACCCATACTGCAGTTAATAATCCTGCCACATCAGCAAGTAACCCAGCAGCTACTGCATGTCTTGTTTTTCTTATACTTACTGCTCCAAAATATACTGCTAACACATAGAAAGTTGTCTCTGTTGAACCACTCATTGTAGCTGCCATTCTTCCTATCAATGAATCTGCTCCATGTGTTTTCATTAGATCTACTAAT